>ERZ1034375.250-NODE-250-length-13856-cov-76.747006_pt1 | contig 13856 bp, 10 predicted proteins | sample MGYA00520585_ERZ1034375 | MGnify/ENA primary metagenome ERZ1034375 (study PRJEB33736, sample SAMEA104288463) | Azolla filiculoides | biome: Urban; feature: water surface; material: ditch water | place: Netherlands | collected 2014 ... | reverse complement strand
CCTTTGCTCAAAGGAGAGTGCGGTTTTCCCCTCTATTCCCCCTGTCTTTTTCTCAGCATTTAGCTGTGTTACTTGACGGATGGCCAGTAATCTTGCAGAGGTAGATTTCAGAATCAGCTTTTGTAGTAACTGCTCTTTCCGCTTGTAGCCAACTTGAATAGCTTTATATACGAGTCTTTGTAGGCGGAACAGGTTCCGGCGGAATTGCTTCCCAGGTAACCTTTTCCAGGATTCACTAGAGTTGTCTCTGTGTCTAAATCATGCTCTGCTCCAATTTGTATATTCTCAACACCTCAAACCAATTTACGGTTTGTCCTACCCGAATTGAAGGGGTTCCGCTGCTCGTCCAGCCTACATAGGGTTCGACCTCCCTTTGACCTTCAACCCGTCTTTATTCGTTCCCTCGGTTAGATAGATTGTTCCGTTAGGTGTAGCCAATTCAACCAACAGACATGCAGCGGGATTTAGCTCCAATAAAGTCTGTATCCTGCTCATAAGTTGGTTGCTTTTTGAGGCTCTGTTTCACCGTAGGAATTCCCCGTTAGCACCAGAGTCACCCCACAACGGATCCCTGATTATGCCCTGTTCCCAGCTTCACCCTCTAGATACCGAGTCTAGTCAGTGTGGGCAGATAGGGAGTCATACCTGAGTCTGGTAGATGGGACTTTCTTTCACCCATATCAGACCGAGAGTTCAGCCTTTTCTATTGCTAGATTGGGCTGGTTAGCTTATGTACGGACTGATTACCATGATTCAACTAACAATAAATCGCACCTGTACTCTTGTTATTAATAAGACACCAACAAGAAACATTATTCCGGTGTAAATTTATTCAACACACTTCAAGAAATCAAATTTTAATGTCTTCTACCTCACCAGATATTCAGAAAGTTGTAAAAGTTATTCAGGCAATTTTAAATAGATTCAGAGTTTCTGAATCTCAAATCTATAGATCGGAACAATTACAGTCAGATATATCCATTGACAACTACTTGAAACTCTTAATTAGACATATAGAAGGAATACTGTATCTTGGTAGCAAAGATATTTTTTTGCTACCACCAGCACTATCTCTTGCAAGAACAGTAATTGAAACTTGCGCTAATACACTATGGCTACTTAATCCAGAAGATCCCTGGGAAAGAGAAATCCATCTAATTGCCTTACTAAAGGAAGAAATAAAAGGTTATAAAGAGTATATAAAAAATCCCAATAACTACAAAGAAGATATATCAATGTCAGGGAAGGACTCAATCCTCATACAAGAATATATAAACAATATCAAGGGTAATATTCCACCTCATTATGAAGAAATACAATATCTAAACTTCCGTGGTTTACTCAGTTCTCTTAAGTTATATAAGATATATCCCACTTATTGTATTCTTTCCAAATTCACTCAGGGTACACATTCAGCTACCTGTTTGTACAAACGCGCTCTGGATGAAGATACAGTATTCCGAGAACCTATAGAAATAAAAAATGGTACACTCCCTTATATTTTGTTGGTACGCAATTAATAAGGGTGGCTGCCAATTCTTAGAGAGATATAGAGGTGATATTGAAGAATTTTGACGTGATGCCCTCCGACTAGGAATTCAGGAAGCTATTGAAACAATAAAATATTAGATTACATCTGAAAACCCTTCCTCAAAACACACCGACCTTATCCACCTTTTCCCAAGGCAATTCTATATCACTCCTACCTACATGACCATAAGCCGCAAGCTTGCGATAAAAACCACCTTTAGTTAATGAAGGTAAAAACCTTAAATTAAATTTCTTGATAATCCCCGCTAACCGAAAATCAAAATGTCTCTCTAAAATCGCTGTTATTTCTTCATCAGAAATCTTCCCAGTACCAAAAGTTTCCACCTGCACACTAACAGGTCGAGAAAGCCCGATAGAATAACTTAATTGTACTTCGCATTCATCAGCTAATTTAGCAGCAACGACATTTTTAGCTGCATAACGGGCAGCATAAGCCCCAATTCTATCTATTCTAATTGGGTCTTTACCACTTAAAGCTGAACCGCTATGTTTAGAATATTCACCATAGGTATCAATAGCGTTTTTTCTACCTGTTAAGCCTGCATGAGTAGTCGGTCCACCAATAATCAACTGTCCATGAGGATTTATAAATATTCTAGTTTTGGCATCAGGTTTGATTTTTTCATTAGCAAACACAGGATAAATCACAGTTTCTCGAATATCATCTTGTAATTGCTGTAAATCAGGTTTGGCACGTTGATTTTGACTAGCAATAACTGTAATACTGTGAATTCTATAAGGTTGACGATCTTTATATTCAACACCTACCTGGGTTTTACCATCTGGGGTAAGATAAGGTAAGGTTTTTTGCTTTCTGACTTCACTAATTCGTCTCGCTAACTTATGTGCTAACCAAATTGGTAAAGGCATTAAAGTATAAGTTTGATTGCAGGCAAACCCAAAAACAGTAGCTTGACTAGTGACAGTAATTTGGTCTATTTCTGTATCCGATAAATCTTTTTCATCAAATAAATGATGTTCTTCAGGAGGTAGTTCTGTTAAACTAGTTAAAATACTACAAGTTTTACCATTAAATTCCTTTTCTTGATACCCAGCCTGTTCAATTACCTGCCTAGCTATGTTGGTAACATCTACATTAGCATTTGGTTCAAATCTGGCAGCAATAAAAACAATACCTGTAGAAACTGCACATTCTGTAATGATTCTCCCATAAGGATCTTGTTGTAAAAATCGGTCTACGATCGCATCGCTAATTTGATCACAAAGTTTATCAGGATGGGCTTCTGTTACAGATTCCGATGTAAACATAAAATCTTTTTTCATAATGATTCACCTCACCCACCCTACTCAAGTTGAATTCTTTCCTGTGATTTGAATATTTTTAGTTCCTTCATTCACCAATAGCGGTAATAAAGCACCACTAGTAATTACAGCAATATCGACTATATTCAATCGGGTAATCTTCAATAAACCTCGCAACTGTGGCACGGTTAAAGTTAACAACTGAATACCAAAAGAACCTAAAATAGCAGCATTTAAATAAGGATTAGGTGGTAATTTTTCTTTGCTAAAAATACTGTGTTTTTCAGAACGACTACTAATAGTATGTAGTAATTGTCCTGATGTTAAAGTCATAAATGCTAAAGCCCTGGCTTTAGGACTAATACCATATTTAAAAATACCATAACCATAGGCAGCTAAGGTACTAATTGATATAGCAGCAGACTCAAATACAATTCTGCCAAAGTCGGTATTTTTAATAATTGGTTCATTGGGATCACGTGGTGGTTGATTTAATACGTCTGGTTCTGGTGCCTCCATAGCTAAAGAAAGTCCAGGGAAAATATCAGTTACTAAGTTTAACCATAAAAGTTGAATTGCATTTAAAGGTTCACCAATACCGACTGCGGTAGCGGTTATCATCACCATGATTTCGCTGAGATTTGTAGCTAGGAGAAAATGGACCGATTTTCTGATGTTGTTGTAAATTGTTCTACCTCGGCTGACAGCAATCATCATTGTTTCTAATCTGTCATCTTCTAAGATAATATCTGCCACTTCACGGGCAACATCAGTCCCTTCTTTACCCATTGCCACACCGATTTGGGCAGCTTTTAATGCTGGTGCGTCGTTAATGCCATCACCGGTCATGGAGACGACTTTACCGGATGTCTGCAATGCTTGAACTATTTGTAATTTATTACTGGGACTGATACGGGCAAAAACGTCTACTTTGTCGCTGAGTGCTGCTAATGCTTCGGGGGTGAGATTATTGAGGTTGTTGGAGTCGAGAATTTCTAATTGGGTATGTCTATTTAATTCTAACTGTTTAGCGATCGCATAAGCTGTAGGACTTTGATCTCCAGTAATCATTACCGTATCTATTCCCGCTTGGTGGAAGTCTGCAATTAATTTTTTTGCACCTGTTCTCAGAGGATCTGCCATCCCTACCAAACCCAACCAAATTAAATCTGATTCATGATGATTATTGCTGTTGTCACCTTCCTCAATATAACCATAAGCTATCCCTAAAACTCGCAAGGCTTTTCCTGCCATGCGATCATTTTCCATGTCCATTTTCTGCCGATCTTCTGCGGTCAAAGGTACTATTTGCCCGCTTTTCATCCATCTGTGGCAGATTTGCAAGACTTCCGCAGGATTTCCTTTAACAGCAACCATCTGGTGACAATTATGTGTTGCGTGAATTGTACTCATCAGGTTGCGATTTTCCGAACGCAAATTAGTTTGTAATAAGGGATATTTTCCTTTCAATGTAATAACATCTACCCCCGCGCTAATTGCAGTGTAAATCAAGGCATTTTCTGTTGCTGAACCTGTAACTACATACTCGTCATTTTGTTTACTGACTTCACTTTCATTACAAAGAACTGAAACATGAATTAATTTTAATAATTCATTATAGGTATAGGGATTAATCGTTTCTTCACCATCAATAAAGTTACCATTACTTACTTGAATATATTTACTGTTAGTGATAATTTCTACTACCGACATTTTATTTTCTGTGAGTGTCCCGGTTTTATCTAAACAAATAGTCTGTACCGAACCTAACGCTTCTACTGCATTTAAACTGCGGACAAGAACGTGATTCTTCCGCATATCACGAATGCCTAAAGCTAGGGTAGTGATGGCAATTGTCGGTAAGCCTTCGGGAACTGCTGCAACTGCTAAAGATATAGAAGATTGTAACATTGGTAATAAACCATATCCTCGTAACATTCCCAAACTAAAGACTAAACCACATAATCCCATGCCGATAAAAACTATTTGACTACCTACTTGATCTAACTGTTTAGCAAGGGGAGTTTGGATTGTTGTTGCTTCACCAACTAATTGCTGAATTTCGCCCATTTCAGTAAAGTCGCCTGTAGCAACTACCACCGCTAATCCCTTTCCATTGATAACTAATGTGCCTTTATAAATCATATTTAAACGATCTGCTAAAGCTACATTTTCACCATTTAAACATGTACTTATTTTAGTTATAGGCAGACTTTCTCCAGTTAAGGCGGATTCATCAACATTTAAGTTATCCGTTGTAATAATGCGGGCATCTGCGGCAATATAACTACCAGGGTTCAGAACTAAAATGTCTCCTAGAACTACATTTTCTGTGGGTATTTCTGTTTGATAGCTATCTCTAATTACCAGAGTTGATTGTTCAGCCCTATTCTTTAGAGAGTTAATAATGCGTTCTGACTGACTTTCTGTGGCGTAACCAATTGCAGCATTTAAACCAACTACACCCAAAATTACTACAGCATCAATCATTCCCCCAGTAGCAATAGAAATGCCAGATGCAATAACTAGTAAAGCAACTGGTAATGATTTAAACTGATCCAGCAACATAGATAGTTGAGAACGTTTCACTATTGTTGACAACACATTCTTTCCATATTTTTTGAGGTTATTAGTAGCTGTTTCATTGGATAATCCTGAGATATTTGAGGTATTTAATGATGTTAAAACCTGTTCTACTGCCATCAAATGCCAGTTTTTAGTTTTTTGCTCTTGCTTGACAGCAAGTTGTCGATCTGTTTTGGCTTTGGCAGTTCTTACTAATTTTTTATTTTTATGGTTAAAACCGGACTCATCTTGGTAATTAAGTAAGACCTTTCGAATTAAAAATTCTATTTCTTTAGAGCTAATATCCTGATCGAAGATAACCAAGATATTGCTAGTTAATATATTAGCAGAAATATATCTTATTTCCGCGAAATTTACAATTGATCGCTCTAAATAACTTTTCAAAGATGGTGAACGATAAAGTTCCTTAATTTTAAATCTAGTTCTCCCTTTGATACTCGCGTGTATTGGTTGAATCACTACTCTGTTGCTCCTGAAATTCCATTGGAACAGTATTAATTGATAAGTTCGTTAATTTCTGTTTATCCTCATAATTGAGTCTTGTAAAAATATCAAAAGCATACCAAGCTAGTATATACCAAGGCATTTGATCCAGTTCAAGTCCTTTTGTGAACAGTTGTCTAACGGAAAGTAAAGCAATTCCTAGAGGTAATATCACCCGGAAATCAGCAATACCACTTGTCATTCTCCCCACATCAGTATTTATATCAGATATTAGATTGATAAAATCTTGAGCTACTTCTGACTTAGCATTTGTGTCATGATTTGGGTAAGTTATAGACCTAAAACCATCTGGTTTTTCTTTTCTAGCATCAGCTGTTGCTTTTTCAAATACTTCCCCTATTTCTGCAACTGCATCCTTAAACTTTTCAGACAGAATAATACTATCTTTAATAGTATTTTCAACTATAGGTTGTTTCACTGCTGACGCAATAGGTAAAATTAGTGGTGAAAAAACTATTGCTGTCAAACCTTCAAAAATTGTGTCTAATGTAGATGCCATTTTTAATCTCCATCCATTATCGTCACATGTACTCCCTTTCTTTATTAATATAATTAAAAATAACCTCTTTCCCTCAGCCTTAAGTTACAGAATTATTGAGTCACGAATAACCAAAATGAATCCTATGGGTATACAAATATTTCTTTGGTTATATACCATCCAGGTGATTTATTGAGGAATTATACCTTTAGATTCATGTAATACTAATCTGAAAATATTCATATTAAATTAAAAAAGATAGTTAATAACCAGTAAATCTGGTTTTGCTCCTCAACCCTTATTTATTTACTTTAAATAGCTCCATGACAAACTCAAAAGACCTTAATCAACAAATTGATCAGTTACGTACACTGATTAGAGACATTGAATATGCAATGTTAACCACAGTCGATGATGATGGTAGTCTGCATAGTCGTCCCATGTCTATCTTTAGTGATATTGATGCTGATGGTACACTTTGGTTTTTTACCTCTGCTGATTCCCATAAAGTATTTGAAATTGAACGTCGTCAACAGGTGAATATAAGTCTATCTTCACCTGATAAACAGCGATACATTTCTATGTTAGGTATAGCAGAACTAGTAAGAGATAGAAATGAATTACAAGAAAAATGGCAACCAAAATTACAAACTTGGTTTCCTCAAGGACTAGATGAACCTAATCTGGCTTTGCTGAAAGTGAATATCAGTAAAGCAGATTATTGGGATAGTCCATCTAGTTCTAGATCACAAATCATTAATTTGTTAGAAGTTGCACACCGTTAATTTAAATTCAAAATGTCTCCTTCGGAGACGCTACGTGAACAAGATTTAAAATAAATCCTTTGGATCTGTCATTGGATTTTTGAGGATTTGTATGGGGAAATTGTTGGAAAACTGAATCATGAAAAAACAACCCATGGTCATGGTAGTTCTGTTAACAGCCAGCATATTTACCATTACTTCTGGACACAAAATTGCTTTATCTCAGCCAAATTTAATACACATTCAATTGACTCAAAACAATGTGAGGTAAAGAGAACAACAATTGATAACTAAAGTTGCTCAGGGGAATTTAGCTGAGATTGAATTAGGACGATTAGGGGAATAAAAGGCTGAAAGTAATAAGGTGAAGGAATTTGGACGAATTATGGTGACATAATTATACGCGACTAAATCAAGAACTTCAAGACTTGGCTAACCAAAAAGGTGCTACTTTTGCTTCAGATATTGGTAAAGAAAATAAAAGAATAAAAACCAATTTAGAAAGGTTATCTGGTGCTGATTTTGATAGAGCATACATCTAGCAGATGGTAGCAGATCATAACGAAGATATTGCTTTATATCGTCGTCAATCTTAACAAATTGATGATAAAGATTTGAAAAATTGGGCAGCAGAAAATTTGCCTCTTTTGCAAGAATATTTACGTTTAGGTCGTTCTATTCAAGAGAATCTCACAGGAAGTGGTAGAAAATGAGGAAGACAGAAGCAATAATTTCTGTAGTTTGTAGTTAGCACGAAAGCACTGACTACAAACTTTTATTTTTTATTCTTTCTTATTTGGTATTACTTGCCGTTCACTTTGGGGATCATCTTTTCCGATGTGCTGAATTAAGCTTCTTCCCATTTCTACAGAGGCAATAATTAATTGCTGTTCCATATTTCCATACCCTCCTTCATCACTAAGTTGGGGGTAAATATAGGGATTAGATAGCATTGCAGCCAGCAATTGAGATGCAGTTCTTTTCAATTTATCAGTGTATTCATGCACCTATTCCTGTCAATCTAAGGGCGTTTCAATCAGAGTTTCTGAGGATTTACCAGCACGTACACCAGGTTTGTCAACTATTTTTACGGTGCTTGCTTGGGGTCATTCTTCACCTTGTTCTAGAGAAAAATTCACACCAGTCCCAATTTCTAAACGATTAAAGTCATTATGTAAAATGCTATTTTTTGTGGTGGAAGTATATTTCTCGACCATCTAAAGTTTTTAAGAAACCATAGCCATCTTCTCGAAATAACTTAGTTACAAAAGCTGTAGTTTCTTGTGCTTCTGGATATCTGTTAGCTTGCTCAGTAGCACATTGAAGTTGAGTGTTTTAGCCAACTGATGACGCATGGCATCAAAGGTTTCTCTAATTACCACTTCTAGTGGCTGATATTGAATACCTTCATCGGGATTTTTTTCTGCTGCCAGTTCATGACCAGGGGGAACTGTGAGATCAATTTTGACTCGATAAGGAGAACTAGCCCGAGGTCAGTCATGTATTTCTTTAAAAGAAATATGACAGCTATTGATGTAATTACAAATATGCTCTAATTTGGCTATTTTTTTATGCACTAAATAATCAGTTGCTTCTGATTTTTCTAGATTACCATAGGTGATTCCTGGAGGAATCTTCATGCTCTTCTCATCCAAATATAGATGGGCAATATGATTTAAATAGTGAGATTTAGCATAATAAGTACTGTAGAGCCATAAATTTTCGCTGTTCTTATCATTACCTAATTTTAGCTAAGTAAAAAATTCTTAATATCTAAGTAAAGTCAAGATATTTTTTAATCTATGTATATACCATTATAAAAATTATATTTACTTTATACTAAAAACAATTATCATAATTGATTTTAAGTTTCAATTGTTAAGTAAGTAGGTGGGCGGAAAAATTCATAACTATGTCATGGCGAATGCAGCAAAGGAGAATCAAGCAATCCCAAGGGTTTCAAGTAATTTACATCTTGTTACATAGTTATGTTTATTTGTGTCTACCTACTTAGTCGTGCAAAATAAACTGCATATTTAGGAGAGGGAACAGAAAAAAATACAGAGATTTCTGGTTTTAAGAAAATGTGCAATTAATTTTGCTCAGGTACTTATCTATAAATTCTCAGTTTATGAAGTGCTAACTTGTTAGAGTGATTCCGGACTTACGCAACTGGCATATCATTACAGTGCGTCAGATGCCGAAAATCTTCTGTTGATATTAAGCATCTGTTGATATTAAGCAATTTATTAGGTCTGACGCACCCTAGAAGAGAGTTGATTGTGACACTTGCGTAGTCCTATGATTAAGTCTTTAATTTGAGCCAAGCCCTCACTGAACCGCCCCCTAACCCCCAATTCTGGGAGGAGAGGAAAAGAATTTTCAAAGTCCCCCATAATTGGGGGATTTAGGGGGCGAAATAGGCTCAAACGAAGATAGATAGGACTTGTGTGTACACGGTAGCTGTAAATAGGGGGTGAGGGGATTAAATCTTCTTAAGCCGCAAGAATCTGAGTTTGGTTTTGATATTGTTCTGCTGCTTGCATCATCAGCCGCAGATAAAGCTGAGATAGTCGAGAACCCACACTATTCCAGCTAAAAGCAATTTCTACCCGTTCGCGTCCAGCTACACCTAACTCGTCACGCCAAGATGGATTAGCAAGTATGCGGTCAATAGCTGCTGCAAAAGCTACGTCGTTTTTGGGAGGGGCGAGTAAACCTGTAACCTCTGGTACAATTGTAAATTGCAACCCACGGACATCACTAGCAACAACGGGAGTCTGACTAGCCATTGCTTCAATAGCCACTAAACCAAAGGGTTCGTAGTGACTAGGAACAACGCAGACATCAGCAGCACTGTAATAGTAAGGGAGGACGCTATGATCTAGGCGACCGGGAAAGATGGTTATATCTTCCAGTCCTAGTTCTGCAACAATGGTGGTAATACGATCGCGTTCCATTCCATCAATGTAACCAGGACAACTACCACCACCAATTACCAGTTTCACCTTTCCCTCATCTCTAAACGTGGACTGGGCAACGGCTTTTACCAGAGTGTCAATTCCTTTACGCTGATCAAAACGCCCAACATAAAAAACCATTTTGGCATCAGGGGTAATTCCTAGCTTTTCCCTAGCCTCTAACCTGGGAAGTCCACCAAATTTCTGAAGATCAGTACCACAGGGAATCATTTCTGTCCGTCCGTTGTAAGAAACTAGTATTCGCAGATGCTTCTGTTCCTGGGGACTGGTAGCAACCACACAGTCTACTGTTTCCAAACAAGCTTGTTCCACTGCTAACCTTTGGATAGCAATCACGGGAATATGACCCACACTTCTGTATTTAACTGCCCCTAGAGAGTGGTAAGTATGCACTTGAATCAGTGGTTGACGTTTTTTCAGTTCCATACCCACCCAAGCAGATAACCAGTAGTTGGTATGCACTATGGGATAATATAATCCTTGCTGCTGTTGGAATTTTTGAAATTCCGCTAGAAATTCTGGTAGATAGTCAAACAAATGATCTCGCCCAATAAACTCTGCAGGCCCAGTGTTTAACCGAATGGTGCGACAGTTGGGATGATGGGGTACTATTGTTGTCTGTCTCGGACAACTGCGACGAGTGAACATATCCATTTGCCAACCCTGTTCAGCCAAAGCCATACCTACTTGATGCACATAAACATTCTGACCCCCAGCTTCCTCTTGACCAATTTTTGCAGATGGATCACCATCAACGGAAATAAGCGCAACCCGATTTTGTGTAGTCTGGAACATAGTTGAGTTTCTCCTCAAGGCAACTAATCCTGCCGCAGACGCTAGAATTGAACTTATAATTATTATTTCCTCAAAGGTCGAGGGCAGGTAAAACGAAGCGCAAAGTTACCAGCCAAGGATACTAACGAGAACAGGACATTACTTGTAATAATGTTGCTCGTTCAGTCTCCTCTCAATGCCGACGAAGTTAGCTGACGGGCTAGAACTGAGAGATGTTCTTCTTGTCTGGATTTTGGATTTCAAATTCCGAAATCTATAAAGATTAGCCCCAAATATGGTTCCTCCGCTTCCAGTTACCCTAATATATAGTTTAGGGATTGGCATTAGGCAGACTGATTAATTATCCTTGACAATATAACAGGTCATTTCCAAGGGGTTAAGGGGTGTATGGAAAAAAAATATGTCATTGATTATACATCCTATTAACCTAAAAACAACTTATAGGCGGTATTTTGGCTTTCATCCCAATAGTGATAACCCAAGGAATCAAGAAATATTTGCCATTCTTCCATTTCATGGGGTGGTACTTGCATTCCGACTACAATCCGCCCATAGTCTGCGCCGTTGTTGCGATAGTGAAATAAGCTAATATTCCAGTCGGGAGACATAGAACCGACAAATTTCATTAATGCACCAGGACGTTCAACAAATTCAAACCGATATAATAATTCATTTTGAGCAAGGGTAGAATGTCCACCGACCATGTGCCGCAGGTGCAATTTTGTTAATTCATCATCGGTTAAATCAATTGTTTTTAAACCACTAGCTTCAAATTTATCAACTATTTTAGCTGCGTCGGCGCGGTTTTCAATTTGCACTCCGACAAATATATGGGCTTCTTTATTGTCAGCAATGCGATAGTTAAATTCTGTTAAATTACGCTCGCCTAAACATTCACAAAACTGGCGCAAACTGCCTAGTTTTTCGGGAATATTCACAGCAAAAATGGCTTCTCGACGTTCCCCAAATTCTGCCCGTTCTGCCACGAAACGCAAGCGCTCAAAGTTCATGTTAGCACCGCAAGCCACGCCGATCAGGGTTTGTTCTTGGATTTGTTCTCGTTCCGCGTAGGCTTTAGCAGCTGCGATCGCTAATGCTCCAGCAGGTTCTAAAATAGAACGGGTATCTTCAAACACATCTTTTATCGCTGCACAGGTAGCATCCGTATCCACCAAAATAATTTCATCCACATATTGCTGACACAACCGGAAGGTTTCTTCCCCCACTTCCCGCACCGCTACCCCATCAGCAAATAAACCCACCTGAGACAACCGCACCCGATGACCCGCTTGAATAGATTGAGACATAGCATCAGCATCGACAGGTTCGACACCGATAATTTTGATTTCGGGACGCAACCGTTTCACATAAGCCGCAATCCCGGAAATTAAACCTCCACCTCCAATAGCCACAAATATTGCATGGATAGGTTGCTGATATTGTCGCAGTATTTCCATGCCGATTGTTCCCTGGCCAGCAATAACGTCAGGATCATCAAAGGGATGTATAAAGGTTAACCCTTTTTCTGCTTCCAATTGCCGGGCGTGGGCGTAAGCATCATCATAGTTATAGCCATGTAGTACAACTTCTCCTCCCCGTGTTTTGACTGCATTGATTTTTACCTGGGGCGTAATCATCGGCATAACGATGATTGCTTTTGTTCCCAAACGACCGGCAGCCAAGGCCACACCTTGGGCATGATTTCCAGCAGAAGCAGCAATCACACCTTGTTTCAGTAAATCTGGTGGTAAGTTGACCATTTTGTTATATGCACCCCGCAGCTTGAAGGAGAAGACAGACTGCATATCTTCCCGCTTCAGCAGCAGTTTGTTATTGATGCGGTTCGAGAGGTTGGGGGCATATTCCAGTGGTGTTTCCTGGGCTACATCATAGACGCGGGCAGTGAGGATTTGTACCAGGTAGTCGCAATACATGGGCTATAGATGCAATTTGGGGTTGGATGTTAATTTTACTCTAGTTGGGTAATTGGGGGGTGGGTTTTTGGGATGGGATGATGGCACTTGTATTAGCCCATATGTTAAAAGTATAATTAGCATCGTTTCAAAGCTATACTTACGTTTATATGATGAGCAATTTGTCCTACACACCCTATTCAGTTACTCAAATTATACTTTACGAGTAAATCACTCATAAATATCTATAATGATAAGTGTAAATCTAGTCTAAATAAAGGCACTGACCTACTGAGTGGATTACAATTTAGCAAACAAGCCAAGTTTCAGTTAAAAGTAATTAATAAAAAGTGTTTAAAAGGAGAATATATATTCTCGCCCTATCTAGAACTACTCCAATCTAAAGGAAGAGGTAAAGAAGCAAGAGTCTTAGCTATTCCAACTGTGCGTGATCGAATTTTTTTGTATGCACTCAAGGAAATTTTATCTCGAATATTTCCAGAATGCATTCCTCAGAAATTAGCTAATACTTGTATATAGGGAATCAGAATATTTGTTAGATTCCTTAGTGAGGAATGTGCATCTGATACTGGTATAATTCGTGCGATAATTGAAAATCTTTATGGTTCTCTTGAGAGAAAAATTTTATTAAAAAAACTAAAATTGAAGAGAAAATCCCGTAAACTTATAGCCCTTATTTAAAAAGCTATATATACACCAATATTGACTAAAAACGTATCGGCGCAATAAGTAGGGGTAAGAGAAAAAAAGAAAAAGTTGAGGGTGGGACACAGGGCGTTATAAAATATGAGACATGAGGCAAAAAATTTTAGCAAAAGACTTATCACAAACAGAGTTGCTCCAAAGCATTGAGGGAAAAGGAATTCCAGAGGAATCCATGGGCCAGAAAGTAGAGATATGACTGAATCTAATAGAGCATTTACAATTAGAAGTAAAAGAATTATGGGCAGAAAATCAAGGGTTAAGAGATGAAAACAACCGATTGAAGGGAGAAAAGGGT
>ERZ1034375.249-NODE-249-length-13892-cov-69.844517_pt1 | contig 13892 bp, 18 predicted proteins | sample MGYA00520585_ERZ1034375 | MGnify/ENA primary metagenome ERZ1034375 (study PRJEB33736, sample SAMEA104288463) | Azolla filiculoides | biome: Urban; feature: water surface; material: ditch water | place: Netherlands | collected 2014 ... | reverse complement strand
CTACTTTTACAATGACTTTACCATCAGAGCCTCATTGGTCAACCTCCATATCATCAGCCCTCCCTACCTTTCTCGTTTCTTAATATATGTACCATATTTACATGCGTTCGCCCTGGCGATATTACACTATTTAGAAATAATCGCGAAAACCTAAATGCCAAACAAAGATTTTTGGGAGACAAAGCTTATATAGGAGAAGAATTTATTACCACACCTTATAAGAAGCCCAGAAAAGCTGAACTTTCAGAGATTCAAAAAGAACAAAATAAGAAAATATCATCAAGAAGAATTGGTGTTAAACATCTCATATGTAGAGTCAAAACTTTTCGATTGGCTAGTGATAGATTTCCTTTAGGTGGACATCGTTATAATCCGGTGATAATGGCAGTATGTGGATTAGTTAGGTTAGATCTAAATTATTCATTTATACTAAGTCATAATATTTGAATTATCAGCCTTTAGATTATCTTTTTTAGAAAGCTATGTTTCTCAAAACTTTTAGTAATTTTCATATTTTCATCCCCAAACCCTTATTTTTGCCTTCAGCCATAATTAGTGTTTCATCCCAGTTATACTTCGTGTAACGCTTTCACCGTAAGCTTTTTATCTTTTGTGGACAAGTCTAATGTACTTGAGTTATCCCCTCTCAAATTTTGCCGTATAGCTGAATCCATTCTCCATGTCTTACACTCCCCCAGGTCATCCAATTTTGGATTGATTCTACAGATATAGGACTTACGCAAGTGTCACAATCAAGTTTCTTGTAGGCTGCATCAGACCTAACATCCTCTAAATGAGTCAAAACAACTCTTCCCAGTTCGTCTGTTTACATAATTGAGGTTAAAACTGTGATTTTGCTCTTGGGTACAATTAACAGGGTAAGTTAATATATAAGGGTATTAACTACAGAGGTTGGATATAAATGACATCACCTGATGAACATAATAGAGAACTGCAACGTAAAGTTGAAATGCGACTTCGGGAAATGGAAGATAGAATCCATGCTACTGATACGCCTTTGTATGAAACTGAGAAATATCAACCAGAAAATTCTCAAAATCTGGGATGAAAAAATTGATTCTTGGTGCACTTTTGGTATCTCAAGTTGTTTATGATGCAGTCGAAGAATGTTTTGATGCTTATGAAGAAGAAGTCAGTCAACGCATTGATAATGATATCAATTCTCGTAAATCGGAGTTAGATAATCTCCTCAGACAAAAAACTACAGATGAAATTAATCGTTAAGCTGAATTCAGGCGGTTGAAAACTTTGCAGGAAGGTATTATTGAGCAACTACAAAAAATTCAATCTGCATACAGCAACTTATTAGCTTACTATAGCTAACTAAATTTAGAGACCCACAACAAGATCCCCGACTTCTTAAACAAATCGGGGATCTGAATACCAATTATTAAATCGAGGAAATATGCACCAAAAATATCAAAATTATAGTCAACTAATCCATTCTATTAAATCTGTTTGTAAATTAATGGATTTGAACCCGGAATCAACTCTATATAAAGATGTAATTGCTGTCTGCAATCATTTAAATAATCCTAATTGTCAGATTGCGGTATTTGGTATTTTTAATCATGCTCAATAAAATTTGTTAAATGCGATTTGCCAACATCGCATTTAACAAATTTTATTTAATACCGACTACTGGTGCTGCAATTCCTGTTAAATATGGTTCAACTCTCCGCACACGCATTATGTTGGTAGATGGGACAGAAGTCTATCGCACTGGAACAGGGGTTTTACAACAGTTTGCAGTTTTAGATGGAAATAGACAGATGAGAAAAGATGTTGCATCTGTTGAGGTTTTTTGTCCTGATTCCTTTTTAGAAAGGGGTGTAGAATTTGTATACTTACCGGGAACCAATGACATGACAGATTGTAGATTTACCAGTAACCAATGACAGAGAAGCACAGGATACTTTAGTGCGCGAGCGCTTACTAGAAACAGATTTAGTTATACAATTATTAGATGCTCGTAAATTGATGACTATAGGTGAACGGGAAAACTGACGAGATTGGTTATTAGAACGGGGGATTAAAACCGTTAATTTTGTTGCTAATTTCTTAAATTAACTCTAACCAGAAGAACAAAAACAAGTTTATAATCGTTTGTTATTTGTTGCAGAAAGTTTCCCTGTTGAACTACCAGTGGGTTTTAGTAACTTGTATAGAGTTGATGCTTTACCTGCTTTACGCGCTAGATTAAAAGGTGATGTAGCAGCAGCAAATAGTAGCAGTTTAGTAGCTTTTGAAACAGCTTTACAGAATATAGTTAGAATTTTACAACATCTAATATTTTAGATGATTATAATGGCTATTTACCGAATTTTACCCATATTCAAAACAAATCCCGGTAAAACACTTCCACAACTGACAGTATCAGGATCTTCTAAACATTTCTCTGTTTGTCCAGGACGATAAATATAAACTCGGCGATTTTTTCGGTCGATTAATAAGCCTAATTGTATTCCTGGTTCCTGGATATATTCTGTGATTTTATCTTTTAAAGGTTGCAAGTTATCAGAAGGCGATCCCAATTCAATGACAAAATCAGGACAAATAGGTGCAAACTACTTTTGTTGTTCTGGTGTGAGGGTATTCCATCTGTCTAATTGTATCCAGGAAGCATCAGGAGAAAGTTCTGCACCTGTGGAAAGTTTAAACTCTGTGCTGGAAGAAGAAGCAATACCTGTACCATCTTTTTCTGACCATACCCACAATTGTCCAAGGATGTTAATTTCTCGATTTCCTGTTTCTGAACCTGCTGGTGACATAATTGATATTTGTCCAAATCTATTTCTTTCAATGCGTAAGTCGCGGTTTAGGTGACAGAATTCAAAAAATTGTTCGTCTGTGATTGACATTGATGGTGGAAACTGAAAAACTAAAGGGGATGAAAGCATGGTTAGTTTCTCCTACTTTAGTGACCCAACTCATTTTATCTTATCGTTAGAGTTGTGAATATATATAAAAATGGTGGGTTACGCTATCGCTAACCCACCCTACGAAATGAATATTAATGTTACTGCAAATTATTTGTTAGGTTGGGGAGTCATCCGCAAATAAGGTTTGATTTCTTGATAACCTTTGGGGAATTTCTCTTTCAGAACTTCGGGATCTTTCAAGGATGGAACAATTACGCAGTCGTCACCATCTTTCCAGTCTGCTGGTGTAGCAACGCTGTAGTTATCTGTTAATTGCAAAGAGTCAATTACTCGCAATAGTTCATCAAAATTGCGTCCGGTGCTGGGGGGGTAGGTGAAAGAAAGACGCAGTTTTTTGTTGGGGTCAATGACGAATACGGAACGCACTGTGATGTTGGCAGCTGCTTTGGAGTGAATCATATCATAAAGGTCAGAAACCTTTTTGTCAGCATCTGCTAAAATTGGGTAATTGAGGGTGGTGCTTTGGGTTTCTTCAATATCTCCCACCCAGCCATTATGGGAGTCTACATTATCAACGCTGAGTGCGATCACTTTGACGTTGCGTTTGTCAAATTCTGGTTTTAACTTCCCAACGGTACCTAATTCTGTGGTGCAAACAGGTGTAAAGTCAGCAGGGTGAGAAAACAGCACTACCCAGCTGTCACCTGCCCATTCGTAAAAATTTATGTCGCCCTGTGTAGAGGCTTGAGTAAAGTTGGGTACTGTATCACCAAGATGGAGAGCCATGCTAGATTCCCTGTAATTAGAAAAGATAACTATTTTACTGTGCCATCATGACACAAAACGACTATTATCCCATCGAGATTGCGCTGTTTGCAACAAAATTTTAAATTTTTTAACTCTTGGTGACATTAAAATATAGTATTCTCAACCACAATTTCTCGGTAAGCTTGAATTACTTGTTGTGTGATCGCATCCCAACTAAAATGTTGTAAGGCGTATTTTTGGGCATTTAATCCCCGACGTTGACATTCTTGGAGATTTGACAACGCTGTTGTTAATAATCTCACTATTGATTCTACATCCGTTGTCCCCACCCAACCAGACTCACTATCTAACACCTGTTGATAAATATGCACTTGATCAGAAATAACCACAGGTGTTCCTGCTACCATCGCTTCTGCAACAGCAATACCAAAATTTTCATAGTATGACGGTAAAACAAATAAATCAGCAGTTTGCAATAAACTTATTTTTGCTTCACCAGTCACAAACCCAGTTATCGTAGTATGTGATTTTAACTGGGAATTTTCAATCTCAGATTTAATTTTTTGCTCATATATTGGGTCTTGGGGATTTGTACCCGCTAAAACAAAATGAAAATCCAAACCCTGTATTGATAATTTTTGTAATGCTGGAATTAATAATTCTAAACCCTTTTTTGGATCAATACGTGACATAAATAAAATTACGGGTTTATCATTATCAATACCAAACTTATTTCTAATATTTTCAGTATTATTTTCGGGAGGAATAACACCCAAAGGAATCACTAAATCTTTTGTACTTACTCCAAATCTTGATGATATTTTCGCCTCTTGTTCACTAGTAAAATGAATTCCAGATGCACCTGCTAAATTCCGACGTTCTAATAGTGCAACATAAAGCTGCTTTAATTGTTCTTTCTTCCTTAAATCAGATGGGTCAAGTGTTCCCAAAGGACGTAAAATATAAGGTAAACTTTGCTGACGACAGACAATAGCCGCTGCACTACTGATAGGAGAAAATAAAGCATGAATATGGGCAATATCGAAATATTGAGCGTTATTTTTCAAAAATTTTAATAAATCGAGAGAAAATTTATATCTACGAAATGGTGCACAGCGAAAATAAATGACTTCATAACCATCTTGTTTGATGGGAATATTTAAAGGAACATCCAGCGGCTTTTGACCATTATCACCATTACTATCAGTCGTCAAAATAGTGACTTCTACACCCGCTTTTGCTAATGCTGGTGCTAGTCCTAATACCATTTGACTAGGTCCACCATAAATCAGAGAAATAGAGGGGATAATTTGTAATGTTTTCATTATTAATTGTTGTTGATTAATTGTTCATAAAATTCTAATTGTTGTTTAGCTACAGCTTTGTTAGTATAATTTGCCATTGCTTTTCGATAACCCCTTTGTCCCAAATCATGAACTAAATCTGGATTTTCTATTAACTGCGATAAGCAATTAGACAAAGCCTGATCATCACCTTCAGGGAAGATTAAACCAGCATCACCAATGACATGAGGAATTTCCCCAGAGTTAGAACCAATAACGGGCACTTTACAAGCCATTGCTTCAATTAAAACATGACCAAATTGTTCTTTCCAACCTATAGCAGTCAGGGTTTTAAATTTATAAGTAGTTTCTGAAGTAAGAACCAAAGTATTCATTAAATTAATGTAATTGGCAACTTCATGATGAGGGACACTTTCTGCTATTGTTAGCCTATCTTTAATACCATTTTCAGTGGCTATTTTTAGTAATTCATCATGCAAGTCACCTCTACCTAACAGTAGCAATTTCCAAGATTTATCTTGTATATTTATCAAGGCTTGTAACAAAGTTAATAAACCTTTTTCTAGTACAAATCTACCAACAAATCCTACTATAAAATCATCTTGAAAAATTCCCAATTTAGTAGCTAATTCTGGTTGTGGATTAGGAGTAAAGAGTGTTTCATCTACACCCAACTGGGGTAAAACTTTAATTGCACCTTTATATCCTCGTTGACGTAAGATTTGAGCTCCATCTTGATTACCAGAAATAATTCCATGACTATGATTTAGGTTAAATTTTTCTAGTAAAGCAATTGGTAATTTTAATTCGTAGGGTAAATTCCACCAAGTAAAAAATACATTCTTAGCTTTTAATCCTAATAACTGATTTAAAATAATCATTTGTGTATAAGCCAAACCCCTAGAACCTTGTTCTACATGAATAATTTGGGGACGAAATTTTTGTAATAATCCAATTAAATCTGCACCAAAAGTGAGCAGTCCTTGATGATTTTGGCTAAAATTAGATATTGGCACTATTTTAAATCCATCTTCATCACGATATTCAGTTTCAATAATTCTATTTTGTACACCTCCAGGTTTCCATTTCTTGGGAACTACAACTGTAACTTCAATTCCTGGTTCTAGTTTTGCTAAAACCCGTAATTTTTCACAGTTCAGGTCTACTATATAGGTATGACCAGCAACTAAAATTCTCATGGTAGGATTTGAGGATAAATTTACGAATTTCCTTGAGAAATTTTAAAACATAAAAAATAGATAAACACAGAGACAATCATTTTTTTTATTATTTAATTTATCTGTGTTTATCTGCGGGCACAAAATTAAACTTGTTGATCTAAACGACTGTAAATTTGTCCATCATTCCATGCTGATTGAATCATAGTACCCACAGCTTTGAGAAAACCTAAGAAATAGAAAATACTGCGAGTGGCAACTTTAATGGGAGAAGCACTTTTATAACAAGGGGGATGTCCGAGAACGTGACAATCAAATAAACGTCCGTAAAGTCGTAAAGCTTGGGTAAAGGTAAGATTTTTTAGACCTAGTAGAAAATGATTGTGATAGAAGGTAAGTTGATATTGGAGCGATCGCATACTAATATCATGACAACCTCCAGTGTCTTCCCCTAAATGTACCAAATAAGCTTCCGGGTCATACCAAATTTCATATCCACTCTGCCGAAACCGTAAACAAAAATCTGATTCTTCCCGTACCGCACTACCCCGAAACCTTTCATCAAACTGAATTCCGTACTTGGTAAAAACTTCCCGACGGAAAGACATATTGCAACCTCTAGCAGTTAAAACTTGCTGAGGTTTAGTAGTATGTACTAAATCAATATGATACCAAGCAATACCAGGATCCATTGCTTCCGGGGGTAAATACTCAATTTCCAATTCTCCCCGAGAGTCCCCTAATTTCATTCTGTCAAATACCCTACCTGCAACCGCCCCTATTTTCGGGTTTTCCACATAATTCTTACCATGGGCAGCTAAAAAACCTGGTGTTAACTGTATATCGTCATCAATAAATAAAATAATCTCACCTGATGACCTCCGTACAGCATAGTTACGCGCCCCTGGTAAACTCGCCCAATCTAGGCTAAACAATTTAATTTTACCAGATGCTGCCATGTCTGCCAGGAAAGCTTTAGTTTCTGGTTCATGGGTTTGGGTTTGATCCACTACCAAAACTTCAAAATGGGGATAATCTTGTTTTAAGACATCAAGAATACTATCCTGTAGCAATTTCTCTCTTCGGTATGTAGGTATAACTACGGAAATTAACGGGTAATTATTCATAACGTTTGTTGGTTAAGATTGTATTGATTCATTGGATTCCAATGTTACTTGGCTGCTGCTGTATAGAGAAGATCAAATAATTCATTTTGTTTTTCGGCGTTATTGACGTTTTGGGCTTGGGCTAAAGCCCCGGCGCTTAAATATTCATAATGTTCTCGTTTATCTGATCTATCCAAAAATTTGATAATTTGTTCCAAAGCTGCTTCTGCTAAATAATCGTAAGTACCATTTAAAACTTCCCAATATTCCTCTGTTTGCAATTTTTCCCCATGTAGCCAATTTTTCCATTCTCTAGATTCATTTAGGGGTACTTCTAACAAGAATCCATTTTCACCCGGAGTAATTAATTCTGGTAATGCACATATATTAGTGGTAATTGCTGGTGTGGCTACAGAAAATCCTTCAGCAATGCTAAACCCATAACTATCTTGTAAAGTAGGCATGAATTGAAAATGACTTTTTGATAGTACATCAATCACTTGTTGATTAGGAAGACTTTTGTAGTAATTAACATTATCTAAATCCAATAACTTTAAATCTTCTGCATACTTGTTTCTATCAGGAAAATCTGTAGGTCTACCTGCACCAATACCCAGCCCTGATATAATATTTATTTATTTTGATATTTAAACCTAATGCTTTGGCTCTCTTAGCAACCCTTAAAGCCACAATTCCGCCTTTCCTAGCCAGATGATGACCTATGAAAACGAATTGGAGAGGTTGTTTTTCATCGTAAACTTTAGCATGGTTAACCCTGACAGGAAAGTTGGGATGAATCACGGTTAACTTTTGCTTAACTTTTTCTGCTATATTCCAATTTTCTATCTTTTTTGTGATGCGGAATTTAGCAAAACTTGACATAGCAATGATTTTTTTGCAGTTGTCTAGTACTAACCGATTATTTAAAATAGGGTAGACTGTAGATTCTAATTGATTTCTGGAATTGCTATATAAAGATAGATGGTCTTCAACTGTAAGAAACCAAGGTTTATTGGTATAGATAATTCTATTGAAAGAGTGAATTACTTCGTAGCCATCCCATATTGGTTGCCAAGGGATAAAGCCAGAGAAAGGTTTCCAGAGTTTTTCTATTGGATATCTGCCTGTAGGAAAATTTTTGGTTTTAATGAAAGTATGTCGAGAGTTCCTGGGCAAGTTGGGAGTGCTGATATGTTGTGTACCTGTGATAACTACTTTTACCATTTTTATCTCCTCTGATTTTCTCAAGAGTTAAATTTAGATTTTCTGATTTGTATTCTTCCTGATAATTTATATTCAGATATGTTCATATTTAGATTATTTTTGATACAGCCGTTTTTTCTGACCTTTGGTATTGATGGTTGTTTCTTCTGGCATTTCTTGTTTATCCAGAATTGGTAATTTGAATATTATTCCTGCACACAACCAATAATAAACAGCAACTGGATCGACATCTAGGGGGTAGTAGTAAGTATTGTAACTGATAAATAGTACGAACACCCACATACTAGCACCATAGGTTCGTAAGTTACGGTTTTTTATTGTGCGATATGTCTTAAAAGTAGCAACGGTTAGACTGGTGACAAAGACCAAAAAAGCCAAGACTCCGACAATTCCAACTTCATACAGCACTTTAGGATAGTAGGTTTCCACCAACTTGGTTGAACCAAATACACGGGCAGAGTTCGTAGCTCGACCTAAGCCGCTACCTATAGGAGTATCAACACTTTTCCAGTTTTCTTGCAATTGATCAACTATAAAGTGATGAGGTGGTGATGCATTCCATCGACCGATAAAACTGTTCATTCTGTCTTGTACGATAGTGGGATTAGCTGCCATTGCAATTACCAAAATTACAGCGAAAGCTCCTCCCAAGGGGATAACCTTTTTGAGGTTGACCAATGGACCAGTTAACAACAACAAAAGCGCGAAACATACTGGTACTAAAGCTAAGGCTATTCTTTGTCCAGAGATAACTGCGTTAAAAAAGACTAATCCTAAAGTAACCAAACTGATCAGCCGCCAAATAATAGATTTGTCGCTAAAAGTTGTAGCAAATGTAAAAAAGGTGCTGGAAATTAAGAACCATGCCCACTGCCAAGGGGCTACAAATGTTCCTGGTAAGCGAATTACTCCTTGTTCTGGTGTGTATAAGAGCGCACCACCAACTAAACACCGAGCATCAAGTGTTGCCTTAAATAAAGCGTCTCCTTCAACGCCTACCGTCCCTTTACATACTCCAATTGTGAGGAAGATAAATTGAATAACTCCCAAGATGCCGCAGACTAGTATGAGGAGAATCTGAAGGCGGGATAACAACCAAAAATCCTGCTGATTAAGAATTAGGTAATAGACGCAAGTAATTACAGGAAAATATCCTAGAAATACTTTTAATCCCAGAATTCCTATGCCTATAGGTATATCGCCACGAGCCGGATTTAACTGCTGTCCACCATTTATCATCACTAGGGTGAGGATAGAACAGCTAAGGAGAATCAAAAATGGGGTTTTGATGGATTGAGGAATAATGAAGGGTTGTTTTTGCTTTTTGCAACTTTGCCACAGAGCGATCACTACTGGAACATAGAAAGCATCTTTAGCTAGTTGAAGTACAGGACTGTTGCCCAAGAAGTAAATAATAGTACCGGCGAATGGTACATACATAACAAAGGCAAATAGAGCAGGTAGCGGGTTTTTATAACAAAGGGTAATGACTATGATACCTAATGCACCAGGAACTGCTAATTTAATTCCACCGACGAAAAATAGCAGCATTCCTAAAAATAGTCCGCTTCCTACCAGTTTGCCAACTAAGCTGGTCAACTCTTTACGTGCTATGGTGGCTTTGCGCTTTTGGGCTAACTCTTCTTTCAAGCTCAGGCGGGTTTTCTCTGGTGAAGATTGCTTTTTTCCACGCAGAGATTTCTGCTTTGTTTTTGCCATGACTTTTTTGGAAGATTTATGTTTCTTATGCCTGGAAACTCCTGACTCCTGATTCCTGTATTCTTCTTCAAGCGATGTGTTTTTGTACTTGTGTTACCAATTCATTTGTCCAATAGTTAGCCAGTTCAGCATTAGCAGCTTCTACCATGACTCTGATCACTGGTTCTGTGCCAGAAGCGCGGACTAGGATTCTCCCACTATCTCCCATTGCTGCTTCAGCTTGGGCGATCGCACTTTGTACTGGTTGACAATCTTGCCATCCTAAACGCCGTTCCCTATCTGTTACTCGCACGTTCCGCAACAATTGGGGATAGGTTTGGAAACTTTGATCCACCATTTCTCCTAAGGAAACACCAGCTTCTTTGACTACCGTGGCTATGTGCAGGGCTGTTAATAAGCCATCGCCAGTAATGCCATAATGACGGCAAAGAATATGACCTGATTGTTCACCGCCTAACATTCCGCCAGTCCGTAGCATTTCTGCTTGTACATACTGATCACCTACGGCAGTACGCACCAATTTACCACCCAATTGCTGCCAAGTTTTTTCAAAGCCTAAGTTAGCCATGACAGTAGAAATAATTAGGTTGTCTGGCAGTTGTTGTTTTTGTTGGAGGTGACGACCCCAGAGATAAAGAATATAGTCGCCGTTAACTTGCCTACCAGTATTATCTACAGCTAAAACCCGGTCTGCATCACCATCAAAGGCAAAACCCATATCGGCATTATTTTCTTTAACTGCTCCTTGGAGAATATCCATGTGTGTAGAACCGCAGTTAACATTTATGCGATTGCCATCTGCTTCATTATGCAGACAGATTACCTCAGCCCCCATTTGTGTAAAAACCGCAGGTGCTAACCCCACCGCTGCACCCCATGCCAAATCTAAAACAATCTTCATACCCCGCAGATTGACCGCAGGTTGTAAAGGTTCTTGCAAGGCTTCACCATAATGCCCCACCAACTCTGTCCGGGAGTAATGCCTACCCCAATTATTGACACCAGAGGTATATGAAATATTCCCCCGCAGTCCAGCTTCAATTTCTGCTTGCAATCCTGGTGATAGCTTCGTACCATTTGCACCAAAAAGTTTAATACCGTTGTCTTCCGGTGGATTGTGACTAGCAGAAATCATGACTCCACCAATAGCATCAGTAATGCTAACAAGATAAGCCACACAAGGAGTCGGGCATAACCCTAAATACCAAACTTCTATCCCTGCTGCTGTTAACCCGGCACTCAAGGCCATTGCTAACATATCACTAGAGTTTCTGGAGTCTTGTCCCAAAATAATTGGACCAGATTGAGGTGTATGAGTACACAAGACAATCCCTGCCCAAAAACCTATTTGCACGGCTAAAGGCGCACTCAGTAATTCTCCAACTTTGCCGCGAATGCCATCTGTACCAAATAAAGAAGTAGCTGGTAAGGGAATGAGATTAATCGCTGAACTGCTGCCAATACCTGTTTTCATCCCTTCAGATTCTTCATTAATAGAACCATCCGAAATGCGGCCGTTAGTCCGAGCTATTGATGAAACCATACTTTTAACACTCCACACAATCACACAGGAGAATAGCACTTTACTTTATTTTCAACAATTCTGGGGAAATTCTTGTTCAACAATCAGTGCTTAATCATTTTTATTAATGACTATTTATTTTAACAAATGTATTTTAAGTAAAAATACAGATAGTTACTCATTAGAGATCTCCATGAATGTAGAGACGTTCTATGGAACGTCTCCACAAAGGTTCTAGATATCGCATATTTAATTTTTGGAGATGTCTATTGTTAATGATGAATCTTTTATGTATATGTATATATTTGCTTTCCCATGAAGATACACAAATTTTATTTTTTTTAGGCTCCTTGTATATAAATATACAAGTTAACCACAACTTAAAAAATATTAATATAAATTCTCATCAAATACTTCTAATCTAACGTTTTAATGACATTTTTTAGTCATTCGTAAAACAAAACTCCAGCAGTTAACTTTTTAAAATTGAGAAATTTAACATGAGCAGCAATTTAGCCTCCAAATTACGAATAGGGACAAAAAAAGCACACACTATGGCAGAAAACGTAGGTTTTGTCAAGTGTTTCTTAAAAGGGGTAGTGGAAAAAAGCTCCTACCGGAAATTGGTTGCTAACTTTTACTTCATCTACTCCGCTATGGAAGAGGAGATGGAAAAACACAAGGATCACCCCGTTGTCGGCAAAATTTATTTTCCCCAACTCAACCGCAAGCATACCTTAGAACAAGATTTAACTTACTACTACGGTTACAACTGGCGGGAGCAGATTAAATTATCCTCCGCAGGTGAAGCTTATGTACAGCGTATCCGGGAAATTTCGGCAAAAGAACCAGAATTGTTAGTTGCTCACTCCTATACTCGTTATATGGGAGATTTATCTGGGGGACAAATTCTCAAAGGTATTGCCCAAACAGCAATGAACTTGGGTGAAGGAGAAGGTACAGGCTTTTATGAGTTTGCTGATATTACCGATGAGAAAGCATTTAAAGCCGAATATCGCCAAAATTTGGATGCTATGCCCATTGATGATACAGCAGGTGATCGCATTGTTGAAGAAGCTAATGCCGCTTTTGATGTCAATATGAAAATGTTCCAAGAATTAGAAGGCAACTTAATTAAAGCGATCGGTGTCATGGTGTACAACACCATGACACGGAAACGCACACGAGGCAGCACTGAATTAGCTACTGCTGAATAATCATGGTTTTATAGCAGGAGTCAGGAGTCAGAATTCAGAAGTAAAACCCTTTTGTAGTCTGAATTTTACCATTCATTAATGTCCTAATCACCCTGTCTAGTGCTATAAGTATTTTTAACTTCAAATATCTAGGGGTAATTACCCTGTGATTGTTTTCTCTTGATGAAGGCAACCGGAGGGAGATTACCCCTAATATCAATTCAAAATTCAAAATTCAAAATAGACCAACAGCATGGGTTACACCCGCAAAATTCAAAATTTCCCTATTTAAAATTTCCTTAAATAAACTTTTAAAATCATCAATATCAGCAGTTATACAAGCACTGAGAACTAATAAATTAACTGCTGGTTTCTCCAATTTCAATTTTTCAATTTTATTTAACTTTATTCTTTAATCACCCCAGAACTGAATATAAGATTGCTCAGGTTTTCCAGGGTTAAATTCTGCATTGGTAGCTAAATGAAGAATTCCAAAACGTTGTTTTTATCTTTGTTTTTGTAAATTCTTAATTGTGAATTCTTGATTAATAAATTTTTTTGCCTGACCTCAAATCTTGAGTAATTTTATTTAATTCTACTCGTACTGCTGGCAAAGATTCAAGTTGCGCTTGAGAAAATTCCGATGCGCCCATTCCTAAAACTTGTAAATTATTAATCCGTGTGAAATCAGGTTTTATCAGATTAAAAGCCGGAATTCGAGCAATGCTATACTTTTCTACCAAAAAATGCTCTCCATCATGTAATGATGCTATGGGGAGAGTTCTTAAACCGAATGCTAAATAGAAAAGTATCGTATCTACTTCTTCAGTTTTGAGCGTAGATTCTAAGAGGCTATTGATAAAGTAAATGTAAAGGGGAGTAGACAAGGAATGTTGGAAGGATAGGATACATAAAATGTAGTGTATTTACATAGCTACTGATGGAACGAAAGTCTTACCCCACAGACTTAAC
>ERZ1034375.247-NODE-247-length-13990-cov-69.861640_pt1 | contig 13990 bp, 9 predicted proteins | sample MGYA00520585_ERZ1034375 | MGnify/ENA primary metagenome ERZ1034375 (study PRJEB33736, sample SAMEA104288463) | Azolla filiculoides | biome: Urban; feature: water surface; material: ditch water | place: Netherlands | collected 2014 ... | reverse complement strand
GCTATTCCAACATCCTGCCAATTTATTGACGGTTATACAAACTTGTCGCCGTCAAGCACTTTCTCTAATTGAGTTTTCTGACCAACCTATGAAAGCTATGGTTCACTCTGCTTTCCATACACCTTCTTCAATCCCTCCACCTTAGACCTGAATACTTACCTCATTAATTTTATTAATGAATCAAATTGTCTAATAATTGAAATATTAATAATATCCATAAACCGACTTATATATCTGTAGTAATTATAGCAAGTCTCTGAGAGGAAGAGCAGAATATACTTAATTTCAGATGTCAAATTATAAGACTCACTTTTTTATTTATCGGATTATTTATGGCTTTTCCTAATTGATTTTTTAGAGTATACTTTAAGTATTTTAAAGTTGCTCTAATTTCTCTTTGTGCTAGAGTGTAAACTAGTAAACAAAACCCCATTCTCACTGCTAATGCTTCTATTGTTTCTGGACTTTCCAAAAAACACTATGCCCTAGAAATAAGGGGTTTTCTAGAAAACTAAATCCTCTTTCACACGATTGCTGCGCTGTATATTCAGAAAGCATTTTCTCATTGCTTAGTTCCTTTTCACACAAAATATTTGTAGCAAACATAAACCTTCCTGCTCTTAATATTTCTCGGTCAATAACATCTTTATTGTCACTAACAGTTGATGAAATCTGATAATATTTTCGATTGATTCTCTTCTTTGGTATCAGTATTTTTTTCCAGCATTTCTATATTTTCTACCTGATGAGATTTAAATAAATTCTTTACTTATTTTGCTTAATTCCTTTCTAGCGTCAGCAGCACAAGGAAATTTTTATCGTGATAGTTTTTAACTTAGCTCTGAGTATTTATCAAGGCTTTTTTTATTTTCTCTGATAATTTCTTTAAGTTAGATTTTTCCTATCCTGACGTTTCTGTGATATAATAAAGGGTTATATATTTTATTTATGTGTTTTTGGTATTCTTTGTGCCCGCTAATTCAAACATAACCCTGTAACTCTAACTTCTGGCTAAAATAAAGACAAACCCCTTTTATAACATGAAATTAATAATTCTCTAAGAGGTCTAATGACTTTAAACCAGGTTTTCCATAAAAAAAACCTAAGAACCAAAATTTTTTACTTAGTCGTGTTTATTAAAACAACATCTAAACTTAATAATAGTATTCATTCCTATTTAGCTCCAATAAATTCTAGTGAATTATCTCTGTAATTAGTTTTCATGTACTAAATACATCCCTTTTATTGGGGTGTGATAGTTGTGGGTGCGGAATATGGTTTGTATTTCTTGACACACCTTTCTTTTATTCTAAATCCTCCTCTTCTTCCTCCTGACTCCTGACTCCTAATCGTCACAAATAACTTTCCTAGCAAGCCCTAGTTAGGATTTTCCAAAACACCAAAGCTAATTCACAGCAAGCATTTCACTTTTAACTTTTCTTATAAAAACCTCCTCTGACTCATGGTAGTGGGGGTTAAATAAACTTAATATCCGCCTTCTTCTTCGTATTCTGGCTGTCTTTCCTTCACCTTTTTGGGAATATTCACAGGCTTAGGTGCATCTTCCCAAGCATCACCTTCTACATCGTCATAATCGTCGTAATCGTCTGAGTATCCCTTGTTAGAAGGTTGAGGTGGGTATCTTAGTGGGACTTGATACCTATCTCTACCTGTCGCTTCACTCCAATTATCTTCTTCGTCCTCTTCATATTGAATTGATTCGTAGGAACGGGCTGGCATAACTCGTCGGTGTGGTCTTTCTTCTTCCATATAATCTTCTGTCCATTCCTCCTCTTCCTCTCCAACAGGTTCAGGAGCACGTACTTTGGGCTTAGGTGGTTGTAATGGTACTCCGCTGGGTAACTGATTGGGTGGGGCAACTACACGCGGAGCAGAATAGCCATATTCTTCTTCTGGGTCTCTTTCCCAAGGTGCTTTACCAATACCCAGTCGTTCTAGAACACCGACTGTTAACTGGTTAACTCGTTCTTCTGCACCTTCAAAGACAATTAACCGACTTGGTCCAGTGCTGACAACTTCATCTATTGAGATTTCGTAGGTACTCAAAAATTGGTCGGGTATTTGAGGTAATCCCAAAGATGCTATGACGAGGGAGTAAATTTTTCCTGTGTCTCCATTAAACTTAAAGCCCCTTACTTTCCCTAATACTTCCCCAGTTTCCGTGATAACTTCCCAGTTGATCAGGTTGCTGAGGGCTTCAACTTCAATATCTTCAATCACATCTTCGTTATCCACGAGGATGACATCACCGATTTGGTTGATGCTATTGAGATACATTTGGCGAGGTAGCCCAGAAATAGAGATCAGGCTGTCTCGTAAACTAAGCGCCACAACCTCTCTTTGATCAATATCAACCCAGACTTGACTGACAATGCCTAACCGCTTGCCATTGTCGCGGGTGATTACCTGAGTGTTTAATATATCGGAACGTCTAATAACTTGTTCAGAGGTCATTCTATACGGAGTCCTGATCTCGAATCCAGTTTATCTATAAACCATTTTTAACAGATACTCAAGGGGATTGGTAATTAGTAATTGGTAATTGGTAGACTTCTTACCTGTTACGTATTTGCTGTTCCCTTTAACTAGAGGATTGTAACTTAATACCCAATACTTGGGTATAGGCTCCTCTGGCTTGAGTAACGCCAATTGTGCGCTCGGCCGATTGTATCATCGGACGACGTAAACTCACAACAATAAACTGTGCTTGTTGTGCCTGTTGTTTAATCATTTTAGCTAATCGTTCGACGTTTGCTCCATCTAAAAACATATCAACTTCGTCAAAGGCGTAAAATGGGCTGGGACGATAGCGTTGTAGGGAAAAAATAAAACTTAATGCTGTTAAGGATTTTTCTCCACCAGACATGGAAGCAAGACGCTGTACTGGTTTACCTTTGGGGTGTGCGACTAGGTTTAAACCGCTGTTAAAGGGATCTTCTATATTATCCAGTTGGAGGTATCCGTCACCGTCGGAAAGGGTGGCGAAAATTGATTGGAAGTTTTCGTTTACTGCGTCGAAGGCTTCTTTAAAGGCGATTTGACGTAAGCTGGTAAAGTTTTCAATTCTTAATAATAGTTCTGTCCGTTCTGCTTCTAGGGTGTGTAACTTATCAGTCAGTTCCTGGAGACGATTTTGGACTTTATCATAGTCTTCCAATGCCAGCATATTGACGGGTTCCATTGTCTGTAAGCGTTTGGCTAGACTTCTCAATTCTTGTTGCAATTCTTCTAATTCAACTTGAGCAGGAACTTCTGGCAGGGGATTGGGTAATTCTGCGCCTAAATCCCGAAATTGAGTTTGTAATGCGGTTAGGTCTTCTCTCCGTTTTTCTTGGGTTTCTTGCAGTTTCTCTAATTCCCATTGTAATTTTTGTTGTCGCAGGAGGAGGGCTCGCACTCCTGTTTCCGTTATATCCCGTTTCTTTTTCTCTTCTCCTAAGTTCTCTTCTAATTGCTTCAAATCGGCTTGAATGGCTGTAATTTGGCTATTCAGTTCTGTCAATTGACTAGTAACTGTTGCGAGTTGATTGTTAACTGTTGTCTGTTCTTGTTGATATTCAATAACTCGCGTCTGAGCTTCTTGTGTTTTTTCTTGTAAACGTTGTTGTTGATTTTCTAAACTCTTCAATTGTTCTTGTGCATCCCTTAAAGCGGTTTCTTTTCCTTGTAATTGTTGCTCCTGAGTTTTAATTACTGCTTGGATTTGTTGCCATTCGCTAGAAGTTTGAGACGATTCCAACTCTGACAAAGTATGTCTTAATTGTTGCAATTGATTTTCTAAACCTGGTAGTTCCCGATTTAAAATTTCCAGACGAGTTTGTGCAGTGGTAACTTTTTCGGTGTTTTGGGATAATTGACAGCGTGCAGTTTCTACTTGCGCGGTTAGAGTCTTGATATCTTTCTCTAACTGTTCTAAACGTAACTGCTGTTCCAGTCGTGCTTGACGTTCTTCTATAAATTCTTGGGAAAGTTTCTTACTGTAGCTAGATAAATTAGAGATTGCTTCTAGACAACGATCTAAAACGCGGTCAATATCTGCCAATCTTGTCTTTAAACTGGATACTTCTTCCGATTCCTTTGCTTCACCTATGCCAAATTTTAACGCTGAACGCTGAGTATTGCTTCCTCCTGTCATTGCACCGCTGGTTTCTAATAATTCACCATCTAGGGTGACAATACGATAAAGACCGATTTGTTTTCTGGCTTGTTCTAAAGTGGTAAAAACTACCGTATTACCAAATACATACTTAAATACTTCTTGATAACGGCGATCACACTCTACCAAATTCATAGCATATTCAACAAACCCATCCGCATAACGCAAAGTTAAATCTGGGGTAAATTTTGGAGCTTGAATTTTATTCAAAGGTAAAAAAGTTGCTCTCCCCACGCGTTTTTGTTTTAACAACTCAATCCCCGCAGATGCCACTCTGTCATCTTCCACCACAATATGTCCCAAACGCGCACCCGCCGCAGTTTCCAAAGCCAAATGATGGCGGTATTCCACCTTAGCAAGGTGTACCACCAACCCACACAAACCAGGTAAACCAGATTGAATAATTATCTTACTCGCTTGTGTACCCTGAACTTCCTGCTGTGCTTGGGCTTGGGCTTCCAATTTATCTAACTGGCGTTGTTTTTCCCGTTGTTCTTGCAAAAGTCGCTTTTGAGTTTCCTGTTGAATTTGTAACTCTTGTTCCGTCGCCGCCAGATTTTCAGCTAAATTTTGAATAGGCACGGTAGAAGCATTAAATTCCGTTTCCAGTTGATTACATTCAACTTGCTTGTCTGCCAATTCCGGTTCTAAAGTGGCAATTAGTTCGGATTGTTCATGAATAAGTTGCTTTAACTGAGTATTTCTTTCTTCCAGTTGTGCTTGTTCAGTTCGTTGAGGTTCGAGAGTTTGCAGTAAAGTTTCAATTTGGCGATTTAACACAGTTTGTTGTTTTACCCAAGCTTCTGAAGCCGAAGCAATCTCAGCTACCGCTTGACGAGAAGCTTCTAAAGCTTGTTGCGTCTCATTTCGTTGTTGTTTAAACGATATTACCTGTGCAGTTTCTACATCTTGTTGTTCAATAGCTTGTGACAGAGAAACTTGATATTGTTGAATTCCTTCCTGAGTTTGCATCAAACGTCTTGCAGATTCTTTTAAAGCCGTTTCTAAATCGCGCTGCTGACGTTGAAATTCCTTGCGTTCTACTTCGTGAATAGCGAGGTTAGACTGAACCGCTAAAAGTTCCTCTTCCCCCAAAGCTTTGACACGAGAATTGAGTTCCTCAAGTTCAAGAGTTTTTTGAGAAATATCCGAGTTAACAGTGTGAAGTTGATTGGTAAAATCCGTAAAAGATTGTTCACCAGCTTGAATTTGTGCTGTTAACTTTTCGTGCTGTACTTGGAGAGAACGGTAGGATAACACAGTTTGCCAAGACTGCTTATGAACAAATTCCGTCCGTAACTTTTGATATCTTTCTGCCTTAGCCTTCTCTTGACCCAAGCGATCGCGCTGTACAATTAACTCAGTCTCAATAATCCGACAACTGTCTTCCCTTTCCTTCACCTTATCCAAAGTTGACTTAGCTTGAATAATCTTCCGATCATAAGCCGCTACCCCAGCCAACTCATCAATAATTTCCCGACGTTCCCGCGCATTCATCGAGATAATGCTAGTTACATCACCCTGCAACACCACATTATACCCTTCAGGATAAACCCGCAGTTCCTGTAATTGCTCATGCAATTCAGTCAGAGTGCAAGAAACACCATTAATATAATAATTGGACGTATAAGTTCCTTGCTGTGTCACCCTTAAGCGTCTAGTAACACTCCATTCTTTTGGGGACTGGGGACTGGGGACTGGGGACTGGGAATTATTGTCCTCTTCCTCCCCAATATCTCCTGTTTCCCCTGCTTCCTCTACTTCCTTTACTTCCTCCCTCTCCCCCTCTGGCTTTCTGCATAAGACAATATCTGATAAATCAAAGGTCACTGTCACACTGGCTTCCAAGGAGGAACGCCCCTTATGCTTTTGGGCATTATTCACCAAATCTGGTAAACGTTCAGCCCGCATTCCCTTAGAACTAGCTAGTCCCAAACAAAACAGCAAACCATCGAGAATATTTGATTTACCAGAACCATTGGGTCCAGATATGACAGTACACCCCGGCAGTAAAGGGACAGAAGTAGTACCGCCGAAGGATTTGAAGTTTGTAAGTTCAACGCGCTTGATATGCACCATTATGGGCGCTGCTTAACTCTTGAGAGAGGCTCAAAGAACAAGTGTATCAATTATTTTAATATATGCATATGCAACTCTTGAGAAGAAGGAATTTTGATTTATAGTAGCTTTAATGTGTGGGCTATACTTTTCTTATAGAAAATTAAGTAAAGTAAGTAATGAAACATTATTAACAAGATTTTGTAATTCGTGATTGGGAACCCAAAGACTGTACACGAGCAGCATCTGTAATTAGTTATGTATTATCAGAATATGGTTTGGGTTGGGAACCTGACAGGGCAGATAGAGATATGTTAGAAATCGCACAATATTACATAGAACCTGGGGGCGAGTTTTGGGTAATTGAACACCAAACTTAAATAGTAGGTACGGGGGCATATTATCCTATTAACCGGGGTGAAAAAGCTTTAGGAATACCCAAAGTGTATCTATTACCAAATATGTGGGATTTAGGTTTAGGGAAGTATTGATTAGAACAAATAGAATTAGCGAACGCTAAACATGGCTTTGAGCAAATTTGGATTGAAACAGCCACTATATTGAAAGAACCAGTCCAACTATATCCCCACCACTGGTGTGGAAACAAAAAGGTGTGATCCCATTTATGTGAAATATATTTAGGGGACTGAAGTTCTCTTTTTATCTCTCCATTAAGTAAAAAATAGGAGTAGCAAGATGAGCGCTCACAAAGTAGAAGCTGTTTTAACTGAAAGATGTAACCTTGATATTGCGGGGCGGTGTTTACCTAACTTTTCATGCAGGGGAAGGATTAGAGGTTATTATTCTCGAAGCTAAAACTCCACAGACTCAAGAAGCACTACCTACCCAACCAGAAAAAAATGCGCGGGAGAGTAGTCCGTTATGATGACCCTACAAAACCCGTCGCTTTAGAAGATTGGGAAGTTTTGCAATGATTATACTTGATACACATATCTGGGTTTGGTGGGTTGACAGTAACCAACGATTCACTACAAAACATCAGGAATATATAGAATAATAGTCAGTCTCAGGGTTTGGGAGTATATTCAAAAATTTACTCAATCTTTTTTTACAAAGCAACTGACCTATCTGTTAGCTCATTACACACGGAGGGATTTTTGAAAATTGTACTAAACAACTCCAACCCTGTTACTTGAAAAATCCTAACTATTTTTTATGGCAACAACCATTACCAGTTTTTGGTTGGGGAAGTTATGGAGGTTTATTGAAAAGAGTGATCGCAGTGATGAAATATGAAAACCAGCCGGAAATTGGGCGAGTTTTAGGTACTCCTTTGGGAGTAGCATGGTTCTTAAATACTCCTCAATTAAATAAAAAACCTGTAGTCATAGTCATACTACTCCACACCAAAAAACTCAAAGAACGAGGTTACAACCAAGCCACACTCATAGCTGAAGGTTCCTGCCAAAGAACGGGTTGAAAGTTAAAAGCAAATGTTTTAGCGAGAATTAAAGAAACTAAGGCCCAGTTTAGTGGGCCCGGGTCTGACCGAGAACAAAACCTAGCCGATGCTTTTTCCATAGGACAAGATTTTAGCTGTCGTCACCCAGATGCACCAGTGCTGTTAGTGGATGATATTTATACCACAGATGCAATTGGCGAATCTGCTGTTTACACAGTTCATCAAAGTAGCATTTCTGTACTTGGTTTAGCTGCTGTTGCCACAAATAGTTCACAATAGATTCAGCCTCAAGTTTATGGGCAATTTCCAATTGGGAAACCTATAATTAGGAAGATTACCCTGTATTTGAGGGAAAACTGTATCAAATTATGAATAAAGCTTTTGTTGCGGCTTTGGGAAAAATTATTATCTTTCCTGTCACGTTGCTGACGATGGGGATATCTATCAATACAGTCTTTGCTCAAAAAAATACTATTATTAACAGCAGTAACTTATATAAGCCACTTCCTATTAATGGAAGTACGGAAATTAAAGATACATTATCAGACCAAGATATTCCCACAGGTCAAGGAGGATTCGCCCGTGATTATACCATGAAATTAACCAAAGGTGATAATTTAGCTATTGATTTGTCTTCTGATAACTTTGACAGCATTATTACTCTGTTATCACCCAATGGTTCAACAGTGGCAGAAAATGACGATGGGCCCGATGGTACAAGTAATTCTCTGTTGTTTACCCGCATCACCCAAACAGCAACTTACATTATTCGCGTGCGGTCTTTCGGAGAAACTGGGTTAGGCAAATTTCAACTCAAAGTGACAAAATTGCAGCCAGTGAAATAATTCAAAATTCAAACCTCTTACCCCATACCCAGTGCCCCATGCCCTATTCACTTTTAAGATTCTTTTGCCAATACACCATTGAGAAAGATATCAGCCAGTCCTTCAGCCATTAGCTGCATTTCTTGAGGTGATGCATTAGGTTCAATGAGGGTGTTGTCAGAAAAGCCGGCAACAGCGAACATTCCCAAAAATACCTTGGCGACTAGGTTAGCATCCATTTGGCGATAGATCCCTTTATCCATAGCGGTTTGGAAGAATGCTTCAGCTACATCAGTCATTTTTGTGATCACTTCTGTTTGAATGCGATCGCGCAAATCTGGGTGAAATTGTACCTCCATGAAGCACACGCGCATCATATCGGCATTTTTTCTTAAATTCCACATCCGACGGCGCATAACCTGGGCTACAGCCTTATAACTGCCCATTTCGCTTAACTCTGTCAGTAAATCTGTGAGAATATCAACCCAGCCATTTGTGGCCACTTCGACTAGAATAGCTTTTTTATTAGTGAAATGACGAAATAGAGTACCCTCAGCCACACCCGCTGCTTGCGCCAAGTCGCGGGTAGTAGTACCATCAAATCCCTGAGATGCAAATAACCGCTGTGCAGCCTGAAGAATGCGGGTGCGCGTCTGTGCTTCTGATGGTGGGGGAGAATTAAAAACTCGCATAATAGTAGTTATTGCTATATCTCTGGAACACGAACTGTAGCAATATTGTCTAACGTGAAGTCCGAAAAGCACAGAAAGCTTAATACAAGATTAACGCTTTGTCTGCTCAATAACCCAAATTTAAGGGTGTAAAGGTGTAAGGGTATAGGGTGTAGGGTGTAGGGGACAAACTTAATTCTTACTTATCCCTCCTGCCTTGTTAAAAACTGTCAATTTCCTTTAATCTCTGTTTATGAATTATTCAATTTTGGATTCCTGGAAGAGTAAAACTAACAAGTCTCAATTTAGATACTCTCAATTATTCCACAAATTTCCTTTCTCTCCAGTTTTGCATCGTTTGTTAATAACTGCTTTGGCGGTAATGATATTTTGTTTGGGTGTAACACCACAAGCTGCAATCGCACTGGAACCTACCCAAAGTTTAATTCAACCATATTTAGATCAAGTAGTTAAGCAATTAACAGAATTTCGCCTTGATAATGGCTTGAAGTTCATTGTTTTGGAAAGACACCAAGTGCCAGTGGTTTCTTTTTTGACTTATGCTGATGTGGGTGGGATAGATGAATCAGATGGTAAAACAGGTGTAGCTCACTTTTTAGAACATTTGGCTTTTAAAGGGACAAAACGTATTGGGACAATAGATTACAAAGCCGAAAAACCGCTACTAGAAAGTTTAGAACAGTTAGATACCCAAATTAGAACTGCTAAATCCCAAGGTAAAAATGATGATTTAGCAAAGTTAGAAACTGAGTTTAAATCATTAGAATCTCAAGCACTGAAACTAGTCAAACAGAACGAAATCGGGCAAATTGTTGAGCAAGCGGGGGGTGTAGGTTTAAATGCGAATACTTCCACCGAAGCTACACGTTATTTCTACAGTTTTCCGGCTAATAAGTTGGAACTGTGGATGTCTCTGGAGTCAGAAAGATTTTTAGATCCTGTATTTCGGGAGTTTTATAAAGAAAAAGATGTGATTTTGGAAGAAAGACGGATGCGGGTAGAAAACTCTCCCGTTGGTTTGATGGTTGAGAAATTTATTGATACTGCTTTCAAAGTTCATCCCTACAGACGACCAGTGATTGGTTATGACGAAGATATTCGCAATTTGTCACCGAAAGATGTGAAGCAGTTTTTTGACAGTTATTATGTTCCTAACAATCTAGTGATCGCTATTGTCGGTGATGTTAAGCCTAATGAGGTGAAAAAATTAGCACAAGTTTACTTTGGACGTTATCCGGCTAAACTTAAAGCCCAAGCAAAAATCACCCCCGAACCTAAGCAAACTGAACCCAGAGAATTTACCTTAAAGTTACCTACTCAACCTTGGTATTTCCAAGGTTATCACCGTCCAGGTATCACCCACCCCGATAATGCAGTTTACGACATTATTGGTAGTTTATTGAGTGATGGGCGCACTTCACGATTGTATAAGTCTTTGGTGGAAAAGCAGAGTTTAGCCCTTGCGGCTCACGGTGTAAGTGGGTTTCCTGGTGATAAATATCCCAATTTGATCTTATTTTATGCTCTCACATCTCCAGGTCATACAGTTGATGATTTGGCAATCGCACTGGGAAAAGAAATCGAAAAGTTGAAAACTGAGCCTGTCTCCACAACTGAGTTACAGCGAGTGAAAACTCAAGCGCGGGCTGGTTTGTTACGTAGTCTTGATTCCAATATGGGTATGGCGCAGCAGTTATTGGAATATGAAGTGAAAACCGGCTCTTGGCGGAATTTATTTAAGCAGTTAGAGAATATTGCAGCAGTGACACCTGCTGATATTCAGCGTGTAGCACAGGTGACTTTTACCCGGGAAAATTGCACTGTTGGTAAGTTGTTGTCGAAGGAAGGATAGGAACAGCCGTGAATTCAAAATGCTTCTATCAGAAGAGCTACGGTAATAAAATAGTCTTTCCAGCAGGATGCAGCGACAAAATTCAAAATGAATACGGTGTTAGCCTTCCAGAGATTTGGAATAGTTGGTTTATTTACGCCGTAGTGTACTAGGTACTGGAAACGAAGAAATAAAGAGAAGAGAAAAATATAGATATGTTGAATTTTCTGGTGAAGGGTAGGAAATTGAAGTTTTCACTAAAGTTTTCCAAGAGTTGGCGGTTTATTTCGGCTTTCGTTGTTGCCTGTTTGTTAACGTTTAATTTTCCTTGGGCGGCGACAGCAACAGCAAAGCATTACACAGATTTACAATTTACTCCTTTGTCGGAGGTAAAGTTACCCAAGTATGAACGTTTTGTACTGGATAACGGTTTAGTTGTTTATTTAATGGAAGACCATGAGTTACCTTTGGTAAGTGGGACTACACTTGTGAGAACGGGAAGCCGTTGGGAAGCAGGTGATAAAAGCGGGTTAGCTGAGATTGTTGGTTCCGTAATGCGGACTGGTGGAACTCTCAAACATTCAGCTGATGAGTTAAATGAGATTTTGGAACAACGGGCTGCGGCGGTAGAAATTAGTATTGGTGAAGCTGTTGGTAGTGCTAGTTTTGACAGCTTGAGTGAAGATTTAGAAACTGTATTTGGGCTGTTTGCTGAGGTGTTACGAGAACCAGCATTTGCTCAAGAAAAGTTAGATTTGGAGAAAACACAGACTAAGGGTAGTATTGCTCGCCGCAATGATGATCCTAGTAGTATAGCCAATCGGGAGTTTAAAAAATTAATTTATGGTCAAGATAGCCCATACTCTCGCACAGTAGAATATGCGACCTTGGAGAAAATCACCCGTGAAGATTTGCTGAGATTTTACCAGCAATATTTTTATCCCAATAAAATGATTTTAGGGATTGTGGGAGATTTTAACGCCAAAAAAATGCGATCACTCATTCAAGCCAAATTTGGCGACTGGAAACCAAATCCTAAAATCTCCAAAACTCTATTACCAGAGGTTTCACAAGCTAATTTAGGCGGTGTGTTTTTTGTCAATCAACCCCAACTCACCCAAAGTAACATTCTCATTGGTCATTTAGGTGGTAGTTTCAATAATCCCGATTATCCAGCCTTGGATGTGATGAATGGGGTATTAAATGGATTTGGTGGACGCTTATTTAATGAAGTGCGATCGCGTCAAGGTTTAGCATACTCTGTATATGGCTCGTGGAGTCCCCGTCATGATTATCCAGGTATGTTCATCGCCGGCGGACAAACCCGTTCTGATGCCACAGTTCAGTTTATCAAATCCTTGGAAGCAGAAATCAAGCGGATGCAAAATGAAAAAGTGACAACACAAGAACTGAATTATGCTAAAGATTCTACCCTCAATTCTTTTGTATTCAATTTTCAAGACCCCAGCCAAACCTTATCTCGGTTAATGCGCTACGAATATTATGGTTATCCCGCTGATTTTCTGTTTCACTATCAAAAAGCTGTCACCGCAACCACAACAGCAGATATACAAAGAGTAGCTAAAAAATACCTCAAACCAGAAAATCTCGTAACTTTAGTAGTAGGTAATCAAACCGCTATTCAACCACCATTAACACAGTTAGCTGCTAAAGTGACGCCAGTAGATGTAACTATTCCCGGTTCTCAAACCCAAGCACAGAACTCTAGCAAGTAATAGGTGATAGGTGATACAGCAGATAGTAGATCAATGAGGTACAGGATTGAAATTGAAACCTAGACAGCAAGAGAGTTTTACTCCTGACACCTGACACCTACTGTAGGTGATAGGCTTCACCGTGAGTGTCAGCAGCTTCCCTCAAAAGCGGGGGTATTAGAGAGAGGGCAATACAGTTCAGGTAAGCCTCTTTCTCTCCCCCTGTTTCCCCTGCCAGCATAAACAGATAATTTTCATCCTTCACTAAACCATATTTAAGGGGGATTAATAAGTCCCTAAAACCACACCAACGACTTTTAGAACAACCTCTCAGAGATTTTGATTCCCGACTTCTTGAAGAAATGGAGAATATTATTTTTCTATAGCATTTGAGAGCGGGACGTAAACAAAAACCAAGCCTAAATGTAGCCCAAACTGGCTTGATAAGAAGGAAACACGTCCGGATTCAAGTTGAACCAATCAATAAATAGAAAAGATATGGCTGTTCTCAACGCTTCTAAGGCTGCAGTAAAAGTATTCAAAGGTTTCTTAGCCCACCTTGGTCTTAGTCCTCCAGTCCACTGATGGCAAAGAATAAAAGTGTAGGCACAGAAAACCAAGATAAAATGGCGCAGTCAACTGCTGTTATCTCCAACTTGATATTCGTTGAGTCCTAACCATCCCTTGGCTTCCCTGTAAACAACTTATACCCAATTTCTTTGAGAATATGTATCAACTATACATTGGGGTGTGACAATTGATGAAGAAATATGAGTAATAAGGTAGTCCATATCAGTTGCTTGAGAGAAAGTAGAAGCCTTGATGACTATAGCAATATTCCCCCTTCCAGTTAAGGCTGATATTTCTACTTCTTTAGTTACTACCCATAATGTTTTGGTTTTATCTAACTCCAGTTGAATGTCTGTAAAAGCCTCTTGGGGTAAACTTTGTGCTGATTCATCTAACCTAATTATTTGTGGATTATCCTCTTGGTCACTCACTAGCAAGGACTTTGGGATTTTTAGCTAATCCTCTTCAATACTTTCAATGGCGATTTTCTATCCTTAATAAGGAAGATGTATTGTGGCCATATCCAGCATCTATAATTACTATTCCTAGTGATAAGCACGGCTCAAGGTCAGATCTATTAATTTAATTCCTAACTCAGGTTTATTCTCAACTAGAGGGTCTTGTTTCCCTTTGGGTAAAGAATCACCGTGGTGATATAATTCTATATGTAATGGTAAGCTTTTACTGCCATATAGATGTG
>ERZ1034375.244-NODE-244-length-14110-cov-3.169101_pt1 | contig 14110 bp, 12 predicted proteins | sample MGYA00520585_ERZ1034375 | MGnify/ENA primary metagenome ERZ1034375 (study PRJEB33736, sample SAMEA104288463) | Azolla filiculoides | biome: Urban; feature: water surface; material: ditch water | place: Netherlands | collected 2014 ... | reverse complement strand
CTGCTGCTGCTGCTGAGCTGAAGCAGAGAGACGGAAAACGATACTCTTCTGCTGCTGCTCCATCGCGCCATCGCCATCGCCATGTCAGCTAGTTTCTCCTCTTCTGATAAACCCTAACCCAAGCAAGTCTCTTCTGATAAACCCTAAGCTAGTTTCTCCTTTTCGGTCGTCGTCTTCTTCTTGATATTTCTTCTGATAAAAGTCTACATCTCTAATGTTTGAGATTTTAGTTTAATTCAGGAGCATTTGTTTTATTCATAAAAAAAAGCTCTTCTTCTTCTTCTTTGCACTCACGTACATACATATATCTTCTCATAAACCCTATAAGTCTACTTAACTCTATTCTCCCAATATTTATACAGAGTAGTTTCATGACCTTCTCTACTATCCTTCTCTCTTACTCTTGCTTGGGATGAATGAACCCGATACAACGTGTCCACGTGTTTCCCGATACAAACTAGCAATCTGGTGCCGATTGGCCGATAATCTATTCGATTATTAACAACTGGAACCATTTACGATCTCAGAAACAATTACTCAGGTGACTTTCCGTCTTCATCTCCCTTCTCATTTGCGACCTCACCTTCTCGAAACCTTGTGCGATAAACAAGTACTATTTCGAATCGCGTTGATACCACCATTGTTACATGACGGATAGGACCTCACACATTTGTATTATTACATGTCTGGGATCAATCTTCTATGTGTTATGTAGTACATGCATACAAAGGTTTCGAGTTTGCAAGAAACACATGATGTTCACATGATGATTTTCCGAGAGAGAGAGAGAGAGAGAGCAATACACCAAACATTGTTCTCACCCCCAACTTCCTTTTGTTCCATAACATCCATTATTGATGACTTCCAACATGACTCGTTCCTCCTACATTACCTTCAATTATACATATTATTAAGCCATACAAGGATAAAATAGGTATGTACATTATAATGACCATCGTATCTCTCATATGGAGCTCTTCTTGTGCGGATGCGAGCACATACGAACCATACCCAATGCATGTGTAGAATATCACTACATACTAACCACAATGTATTTCCTCATCGGGACTCATGTCCTTGGACACATACACATACACGTATATCCATCATGTTTTGTTGTCTATTTATTATTATCACGATCAGAATCGCCCAAAATGTTATTATTCCAAAGAGTAGGGGGAGTTTATCACTCTCCCTCTCAATGAAACCAAAAAACATGTGAAAAAGTAAACAAATACAAAATAGAAACGAGTATAGTACATAATATAGGACATATATATATATATTATGTATGTAGAGAACATGTATGCCTTTTATGCTCCAAAACTCATTGTTTGGTTTTTAGAATTTGATACAGTAGTTGAGTGACCCATGATCCATCCATCCAACATTGGAAATGGTATACCCCTCCCTATTGAAGGGGATTCTTCACTTCCTATTATGCACTACATCTATTGTTTTCGAGAAACGTTTAGGAAGAAACAATAGATGAAAACAATGCATTACCTTCCTAGTTAGAGTTAGAGAAGAGCTATGCACCCATAAGGACTATGCTTGACCAATTGAATCCACGAGAATCCATAATGCTAATCACATGAGTGATGCCCACATCTCACTTTAATTCTATACCCAATAAGCATTCATAGTACATGTTTGTGGGGATCATTTTGGCAACACATGTGAACTTGGGCATCTCCAATTGTCTAGGCAATTTTCCTCGATGCAAGACTAAACTCTCAGCCTTGATCGCGGTGCGGACTCAATTGGTCTAAGTTCAGGTTTTGAGTGATTGTTGGTTAGTTAAGTGTAGTGGATCCTAGTATAAAATCTTGCTATATCTTTACAGAAATATAACATCTTCAGTAAGCAAATGATTACCTTCTCTATGTGCTGGAAAAAAAAACGCCTTTACACAGAGTCATGCTGAAGATTGCAACCATCCACAAACTTAAACTTGTTTTTCTTCACAATAGTTGCATTCCATTGTATTGTTCCTATGTGCCACATGTACACACAAAAATGTATGGTTATTATTGCTGAAAATTCTCAAGAAGGTGGATTCTTATGTACATGTTAGGTCTTCTTCCTCGGGTTGATTCCTATGTCAATGTCATTCTAGTTTTCTGCACGAAATACAACGCAACGACCTAGAAATGGTGACATATCTCATTCACAATGAATGTTGCGCTTTCTCATCGCTCATTTATCATAAGCTTTTTAAATTGAAGAAAGAATATTGTGGTGTACCTAAACATGGCCAAATCAAAACCAACCCCATATGAACGACTAGGGTAACCCAATAGCCACTTTTAGACTATATAAGGAGGGCCTCCTCATCTTTTTTATCATTCCTCGCTTTCCTATTTACACACTCTCTCCTCTCACTCCCCTAAATCTTAGTTAACTCTAAGCGTGATTAAGTATTAATGGTAATTAATTATAGTTTTGGCTTGATATCTCTTCTTCCCCACGGTGTTTTGGGCTCGTTTCGAGAGCCCCATGTTCTAGGTTCACGACACTTCGTATCAGAGAAGGGCACGAGGTGGCGGAGAACGATGCCAAACAAGAAGAAGGCGATCACAAAAAAGGAAAGAGAAGGAGATGGAAGTAAGTGGAACCGGGAATCATACGAGAGGGAGATCACGTTGGCACAACTCGCGGGAGCCATGATGCAACAAGTCAAGGAGCCAAAACCAAGGAACACCAACGACCGGGTCGACGGGAAAAAAATACGCAAAAAGAGTGCCCCCATGGGAGTATGCAGGTACGAAGGAGCCACCATGCGATACTCAAAAGGTGAATCATCGGCATGGAGAACCACCTGGAGTGGTGTTGAGCGAGGCCACAAGAATGGGTGAAAGTAGCACATGACTTTTTTTGTAGACAACTCCTCAAAATGGTACCATCGAGACTATTGGAGAAGGCCCTTGAAGGTATGAGAAGACTTCAAGCGACCATTGTGGAAATTTGTCCTAGGGTTACCCTTCAATCAATTAGAAAATTAGATCATTATACCTCTGAACTTAAAACATTAATGAACTTTCTAACCATGTGGATGATGACGATAAGTTGGATGGATTTCTCTAGGAATGGATCGAACAATTTAGGAACGAATTGCTGCTATGTTGCACCATTTTAGACATAATTTCCAAAAAACTGTTGTAATCTATGAGATTTATATACCTTCGAAATGGTTTGATGTAAACTATTCGTTCTAAGCTAAATAATGGTTTGATGTAAATTTACGTGATCGGGGGATCCCGTAAGAGTGCTCGTGGGGATACCCATTGAATATGTGAGAGAGATGGCCTTCAAATCCACACTATTCGGGTGCTCTATCATTGAGCCACTCTCAGAAGAGACCAACTAGGATTTTTGGAGCCTAAATCAAAGTTACAAGATGTTTTATGTTCAAAGTATTTGGAACAAGACTTGGATGAGTGTTCAACTTCGCGAAAATAGATTTGAGATATCAACATACCTAGTTTGAACAATGTAAATCAAACCTACCTAAGGGTTGATGCAAAAAGAATCAAGCCTAGCTAAAGCCAATTTCCAAAATCAGCCAGAACTAAGACTGATTTGTAATCAACCGTAGCTTAGGGTTGAGGATAAATTGGCCCTAGTCAAGGCTAACTCTAAATTGGCTTTGTAGAATCAAACTTAAATTTGGCCGACCTAATGCCTATTTCTAAAATGGGCCTTCTCTCTCTCTTCACATTACCCTTCTCCCCTCTTTCCACTTATCCCTTAGACACACTCAATCACACACACACACGCACACACACACACACACACACTCAATCCAAACCCAGCAAGAGAAAGCTCAGTTCTTTGAAAGAAGAAGAAGACGAAGACGGTGATCACCATCGTCATCAGATGATGCTGATGAACCAAACCTCTAGCTTCACAGCTCCGCCATCGCCATTCCACGTCCTGCACATCCAAGAACTTGAAGAAGAAGAAGACGAAGAAAACATGCACCATAGCCATATAAGACACATTCACCAGAGCCACATTAGATATAGACCAGACCAAGATCAAGATCAAGAACATGAACATGAACATGAACATGAACAAGCACAAGCACAAGAAGATCATATTTTCGGTTTCTTTGGAAAGAAGACGAAGGTCTGCACCAATAATTCGTTTGAAGAAGACATCATTCATGGAAACCTGAACCTTTTCAGCGACGATCTTTACTCATTCAGAGATGAGTCTGGTGTCCCAGGCTTCGATTTCAGCTATCAACACAGCGATCAGAACCTGTCTAGCGGAAGTAGTACCCCTAGCGCAGGTGGAAATCCTAACTTCCACTATCTGGCAAATTGTAGCTTCAACCATGAAACTACCAAATTTCCTCACAGTGGAAGCCCTAGCTTCACTCAACATGATGAAAGCCTCACATTTCCCGACAATTGTAGCCCGGAATTCACTGAGCGTGAGGGGAACCCTAGCTTTCCTCAGAATGGGAACTGCAGCTTCACGGAACATGATGACAACCCTCCTAACTTCCCTCAATGTGAAAACCTTCACTTTACTGAACATAATGAAAACTCTAGCTTTGATGAACATGATGGAAGCCCTAATTCTCCTCACGATGGAAACCTTAACTTCATCTCAAAGTTCTTCATTATTATCATCATCATCATCATCATCATCAACAACAACAACAACAGGAGGAACCAATTCATGACGATCATATCAACAATTTCTACGAGTCTTCTGAACTCTGCAAGATCCCTCTCTCTGCGAAGATGTTACCGTAGGAACTGCTGATGTTGCTGATTCTTCTGATTGCTATGCTGCTTGACCGGCTGGATCTCTTGTTGCTCCTCCTAGAGCTCACTCCGATCCTTCTCTTGATCCACAGTAAGCTCCTCCAATGTGCCACTTTTCTGTTTAACGCTTAAATTGCTTTTTAAGCCAGCTAATTCATTGCCATATGCTTGCTTGTTAAATGTGTCACTGCTAATTCATTGCCATATGTTTGCTTGTTAAATGTGTCACTTCTCAGTTTGGTAGTTCGTTTTTATTATTATTTTGCATCATGATTAATTGTGATGGTGCAAATCTTCACAAATCCTCACTTTCTGTACATCAATTAATTGTAATCATTGATTCTTCGTGAAATCTTTTGGAATTCGGTCCTCCTCTCTTGTGTCTTTATAGGTTGTGTTTTCTTCGTTTTTTAAACTGTTGCATTTTTACTATGTTCTCTTCTGTGTCACTGTAGTTACTGTTACTTTTTGTCGTCTCTTTGCAAACCTGTCACTGTTTCGCATGTCATGTTTTGGTAAATTTTCGATTTCCAATATGTGGTTTCTTTTAGTTTCGTTAGGTTTGATCGCCTCTTTTTCATTCACCATGCGTTCATCGTATGTAAAGCCTAATGTTGCTCCTTTCAAACTAAAAAATTCCGATCCTTCATTTTTGTAGCTTCTAATTGTCATACTAATTACAAGGTAATTTGTTCTTTTCTTCATATTAATTTCCTACAAGGTAACGTTGTTGTTCCTTGGAATCTGCTTAGTGTGTATGGATTACTAATTTGAAAAGAACATATGTTCTGACTGCCGTGGAGAGAATCATGCATCCTGTGCACAATATTATTATAACAAGCCAAATGATCCTTTCATAAGAATCGTTTGATGCGCAAATGAAGTGTATACAGACCAAAGTTAGACTAAAGTTTCATACATGAATTCGGATGCCCTCCGTTACACTAAGGAACTGCACTTACATGATTGAAGTGTATACAGACCAACCAAAGTTAGGGAGCCGCTCTCACGTGGATTCAAGTGAAATAAAAAAACAAGACTAACGTAATTTCCACTGTATTACACTTTTCAAAGCAAAGAAAAGTAACTAACTATTAGCCTACAGGTGATCATTTATAAGATGGCTAGCTTCTTTACTGTGAGATACTCATCGATAGTACTAGTATGTCTTACTTTAATCATATCATGATGCACACAGTAAGGATCCTTTCAAACGCAGAAGATATCTTTCAATTTAATAATCATTTAAAATGTCCACTCTTAACATGGTTGTTAGTCTTTACGTTGGTCAACTATCCATCTATTTAGCTCCGCTGAGCTTTTTAAATGTAATGTTTTGATCCATCACATCTAATGTATTAATAACATCCCTCAGGAGTCTTGAAGGTCTCATGAAAAGAAATGTTTGTTAACATAACTGAGCGTTGTAGGAATCATCATCAGTATACTTTTCCATCTCTTTTAATTTAAATAATTGTGGCCCTGGATATAATTCAGAACTCAAGGATTATATAATGTAGACATTTTAGTAAAGTTTTCAGCAGATTTATAATCATAACTTGGAATCATAAGCAATGTCTGTCTCCAATCTAATTTAAATTTAATGACTGTTTACTCTACAGATTCAAAACCTGTAAGGATGAGATTTTTCAGAATAAATAGGTAACCTAATACTGATAGGAGCTCACGTAACTGGTTTGACAGCTCAAATTACCACTATACCAAAGAGTTGAACACGCGCAGGAAGAAAGCAGTGATTATTTGCAACATCTTGAAGTCTAGAACAACTCAGGGTCTGAACACTAGAAAATCAAAAATTTCAAGCTAGATTCTTGCAAGATATAACAGAAACTAATTTAGATTATCCAATCTGAACGAAGATTGTTTTCTAAAGTCAAACATCTAAGCTAACAGCTAACTAAATGATAGTGTGGTAGTTTGTAATATCTCAGCTTTTCTTGTTTCCCCAGGTTTTTTGAGTTTGGCACAGTGCACATCCCGGTAATTTTGCAACATGGGAATTCCACTCTGAGGGAGATCTTCAAGCCGTGCAACAGGCTTTCTCTTGAAGTATTTGGATATCATTGTAAGTTTTAACCTCTCTAGATATATTACTTCCTGTCTTCTGATTATGGAAGGAAATAAAGACCTCTCAAAAGGATCTCAACAGAAGTTCCAGAAAGCAAAATAAGTTTCTGTATTATTTTTTATGATCCATGGGGAGCGGGTCACCTTCACATACGTTACTCTAACACGCGAATTAAACAAAAAGTAGTAGCAAATCACTCTGTTTTTACATTTTTAAAGAAGGGTGCCATTTAGAAGGGTTATTTACGAATTGAATAGTTACATTGTATGTTAAGTTTTAGAATGTCCTGGACGGACATCACATAGAGGGTTTGGGTATAATATGAACCTGCACGAGATTTTATCTGGAAGAAGTTTACCGTGTTTAAAGATTTGCATTTTCAAACATCAGTCTAAGAAGGAACTATTCTGCTTGACATCACATATCTAGAGAAAATTATTAAAGTAAACAATAAATAAAATTGAAGCTAATCTCATGTGACAACCCAATGCAGTAGGTGATGGAAAGGCACTACTACTACAGCCAAATTGGGCGGAGTTAACTGAAGATGGCAGCAGCTGTCCTTATGGATCATATCAACAAAAGAATTTGACCCACAGTTACAAAGCTTTGATCGATGAGCTAATGTAAGGATAGTAGGAACAGTATAGTAGGAACAGTATATCAATGTCCTTGGGCTTCTCACGTAGAAAAGGAGCATCAATCCGTATATATGGAGAAAAATAATGCCATTAGTATTAGATGAAAAAATATATTTTTTATTTTCTTTCTGATGATCCATATCTGGAAGGTGCCTTACTGATAAAGATCATAGTCCAAATCGAAATGTCTGGTTCTCATATGTTTCTAAGGATATTGTATATAGAATCGAAAATTTTGTATGAACAATGGTAATAGCGTCAGAGAAGAAGTTTTCATTCTATTGTCAAGATGCAATAGAACTCTCTAATGTACCACTATTGACATTTCAGCTTCAATGAAGCACAAGGACAACTCCAAGTGATGATTACACCTTCACCGGAGCTAGAGTTCGATCTAGAGGGAACCGTTGATATAAAGGTGTTCTTGAAAAGACAGAGAGGCGATGAAGTGCTTGTCTTGAAGGAGCTTCTCTTGAAATATTTTCCTTCAACCTTATCCCAGCTATTTATTAAACATGAGGTCGTTTTTGTTAATACTCTTAAAATCCTTAATATTGATGAAGTTTCAACTTTGTTTTTGAGAAGCTAGTTACTGTAGCAAAATTTGTGCTTTCGAATTCATTAGCACAATGGAGTGAATGTGGCTATTGAGTCTATGTTGTTATAAGTTCATAAAGTTGCTACTAAATCTTGGTACAAAGGCTTCTTGTGATACTATTTTCAATGGTCAATTGAATTACAGAATTTATGCGTTTAGTGGCAAGCATATTTCTTGTACATTTTGAATTACTTCCCAGTTCTAAGAGACAGATTTGACATTCTTTGCAGATATTGGCCCTGATTTTATCTAATCCATGTCCCATTGATAAAGCAACTGCCCCAAGCTTTTCTCAGGGGACTCTTAGTAAGCTTTTAATCCTTGTGCGTGCATGAATTCTTGTTGAATACTATATGTGATTTCCCATTACATTAATATTTTCCATGGGTGAGGAATAAAATACTTTAAAAAGGTGCCTGCTTATTATTTAATTCCTCATATTGTGATGTTTACTACAGTTGTTTGTCCTGTGTCTATTGTTGGGCAATGGGCTAACGAGGTGAAGAGTAAGCTGGCTGCAAATCTAAGCATCTACATGTACCATGGCTCCAAAAGGCAAGAATAAATGTCTTCTTTTGTTCATGTGTGTAAGCATCTTGCTTGTTTTAGTCAATGGCTGGAACGGTAGTTATTAATTCCTTATGTGAAAAGAGGGAGTATGAAATCATGTGTGAAAGTCTTTACAACCTCATATGGTGGAAGGTAAGTAGATTACTAATGCACAGCCTCAAGATAATTGCATACACAAAATTAACCAGAGCCGAAAATAATTAATCAAGAATACCAATGGAATGCCTTGCATTTGCATACTTGCAAGTTTCACATGCAGCAGTCCTCCATTTTGAGTTCATTAATCTTAGCCTATATATTCTCTCAAAATTTCTCGTTTTCGTTTTCAGGATACGAGATCCAAAGAAACTTTCAAAGTTCGACATTGTATGGATTCTTATTCCAATCCATTGTTGAATACTTACTCGTTTTTTGCTGTAGGACCCTTCAAAAATGCATGGTATCTTTAGTACTTTGCAAATCGTTTCTAACTCTACAATTCTTCAGGTTATCACAACATATGCCACATTGGGTAGTGATTTTAGCAAAGCAACACAGGCAACTAGGCATGGATCTGGATTTGCAGAACAATTTTGTCCCCTCCTCAGTGTGAATTGGTGGAGGGTTGTTCTTGATGAATCTCATACGGTAAAATGTAATTTTGATGTATATGTAATAGGAAAAAACTGGGAACGAACCCTGAGATTTTATTTATTCTCCCAAATGCCCTTGGTTTTCATTATCATGTGTTCAATTGATTGTTTATTTCTTGAATGTCTTTGCAATTTGACCCATTTTACGGTTGATTCATCTCCTTTTTCTTTCTTTCTGGGTTGACTAATGATGTTTAATAGGAATAATGAGAAATAGGAGCATATGGTGAATCAAAGAAAAACCCAAATATAGTCCCGAAAACATTTTTGAACTGTACATTGAATGGTGGTATGTTTGATTTGTTGTAGGTGAAGAACCCTGCTTCTTTGCACTCAAGGGCATGTGCAAGGCTGAAAGCAGAGAGACGATGGTGTTGTACTGGAACTCCAATTAATACAAGTATATATGATCTTTATATACAAGTAAGTAAACATCTTCTCTTATTTACAACCTGATTCCAATTTGGACTTGCATTATTAAACTAGCTTATTTCGTTTAGATGTGCTAGTTTTTATTTCTCAAATTGGAGCCTCTAGATAACAAAGATGTTTTCCGAAGGAGAATTGGACGACCATATGAATGCCATTGCAAAAATGAGGACCAGACAGGTCTCCTATGGACTCTTTAACAAAGTAAAATATAGAGTTCTTTCATTTTTTAGTGTCATTTTACAACCTTGTCATGCCTTGTTGGGAAGGAAGATGTTTTTTTTTTGAGTTTTTTTTTAGATATAAGCCATTATTTACAACTGATCAATTGATGCATCAGATGATGATAAGGCACACAAAACAGCAAAAGCTTAATGGAAGGGAAATTCTAAAATTGCCTCCTAAAACTGAGCAAGATATCGTTGTTACCTTCTCTCCAGAGGAAAGAGTTGCCTATGATGCAGTTCATCAAAAGGTTCTTGCCAAGTTTGAGCAGTTCAGATCTTGGGGTCCAACCATAGTGAGCAAAAACATACTTCAGATCATGTCGTTACTCTTACCTCTACGCAAGTAAACACAAGTGTCCACATATATGGCATTAACATGTTAATTCCATCTAATCTTTCTGGTTCTTTATTGACTTCTCTGAAAACATAAAACAAAAACACATATTCTATTAGAATATATTTTCTTCTGGTATTGATTTGGGCATTTTTAAAAACTAGACTTTGTAGTGGTGGCTTCATCTCAAAAGTCGAGCTTCATGCTATGGAGTAAGTAAAGAGGTAAAACAACACTGCTGCATTTGATTCAAGCCCTGACAGTGGAAAGCTATCCGCTACAGTGGAAAAGGAAGGGGAACAATTAGAGGTTGAATGTGGAATATGTTTTGAAATTATGGAGTGCCCTACCCGAACTCCATGTAAACACTGGTTTGTAGTTCTACCTTTATTTATTTTGGTATTTTCTTCTCCAAGATGATACTAAAATTCCCTTCTATTTATTAGGTTCTGTTTCATACAACATTTTGACCTCTTTACAGGCATCAGTATATGGTTCTTTATTTTCTTGTTTTATCTTCTTTCCTCATCAAATTGGCCTTTATTAGCTACCCAAAAGGACAATACTATTGGTACTTCTGAATTGTCTCATAAGCCAACTCTTCTGTTTTCCTGTTCCCCAGTAGTTGCCTATGCTCTTCCGTTTACCAAAAATTATTTCTCCTTTCTTGAATACCAAGAGCACAGTTATTTCTCGTCGGCTGATTTTGGCCTCTAGTTTCTGTTTCTGTAGTATCTTGTTTAGTTTCATTGGACATTGTGGTCTTGATTCTTTATTACCTGGATGATCGGATGTTTTTGCTATTTCTAGCAACAGTTAGTCAAACACTGAAGTTTTTCCATTGTTTGCATATGGTAGTTTTCTTAGGCCCTGATAATGAACCTATACAGCTGCTGACTATTATGAACCTAACATGGATTATTTCAGGTTTTGCGAGGAATGTGTTATGTCAGTCTTAGGTGCTGGAACTCTATCTTGTCCAACTTGTAAAAGTTCTCTAAAATCAGAGAAACTCGAAATATTTGATAAGCCATCAGGTTTGTCATTGCTTGATACTGATTTCTCGATTCCTTCCCCCTCATCTGGAAATGGATGTGATGAAAGACTAGTCACGGGTGTCCATATGAACTCCAAATTGGAGACCTTATTGGCAGATTTGGCTAAAGTAAGGGAAGAGAGTTCAGGAGCAAAGGTAAGATAGGTACTGTTTTTATGATTCTTAGAAATAAAATATTGTTCTTTGTATTGTGGACAAATCTTCAGTGTCAATTTAGGGGCAAACTGATAGTATGCATGTTCTAGACTGAACCCAACATCAAACTAAATATCTATGTGTGTCCCACAATATTTTACTGGTCTATTATCCTGGGGTGTAAAACTACGCATTCAAAGTTTGGTGCTGAGCAAGAGTTTGGAACCTGAGAATTACCACAACACCACATTAACAAATTTGAAATTTACAATATCAATAGAATCTAAAAGAAATCATTTGAATTCTATGTAAGGAAAGGCCTGCATATTGTGCTTTAGTATGTAATATCATTTTTTATTGCATCTTTTACACCTTTACTAAGATTGTTTTCGAAAACCTGTAATCTGCAGGTTCTCATATTTAGTCAATTCACGCAGACCATTGCATGGTTGAAGAATGAGTTCAAAAACCAAGGAATAACGTACCGCTTCATCAGTGGAGACACAAATGCCCATGAAAAAAAGGGCACAAGCAATTGAAGCCTTTCAAAAGGTGAACCCTTATTCCCTGTCATGCAAACAAAGCTATTCAACTACTGAATTCATCACATAGCAGTTATCAGCACCTGATTATAGGTTTTTCCTTATTGCTACTTCCAGGATCCGCCATCAATTCTGCTTTCTATTCGCACTGGTGCTGTAGGTTTAACTCTCATTGCAGCATCTCATGTTTACATGGTATGAGATTCATTCAAACTAGAGACATAAGGCCTTTTATGTTATTAAATGAACTCATTAGATGTTTACTCGTTGAGGATCTATGTTCAAGTAAATTGTCATTTAGCATGTGCATTCATCTCGTTTAATGCATCGTTTGAAGCCATTGAACACGTACATCAAAGATACACTGATTGACGATTTTCAATAATAATAAAAGATTGTTAATCACGTGCATTCACATTCAGTCTTTGACTGCTCTCAGGCTGATGCATACGTACTGAGGATTTGGATTCAAGAAACTTCTCAGAGAGTATGCGGATTTCAAAAATCATTTGCATTATGCAAACTGTAAGTGTAGTAGATAAACATAACCATTTTGCACATTCTAAAATACGCATCCATAGATTACAATTCGTAAGAAGTTGACAGGGCCCAACATGAGCCAAACAATCTTTCAAGGCTTCCACCCAAGTCTGGGAGGTGCTAGATTTTTATAATGGCAGACACAAAAAAGAAAATGCAAATGGTTTGATGGGTGTTGATATTGCTGAACTCAGATCAGAGTTCTTCATCCAAAACTTCAGAAAACAAAAATGTGATAGCAATTTTTTTGTATTGATTTTACACTAGAGACATGGAACCATGTGTGATCGGGCGGTCTATGTACATACTCAAACTTGCTTGACATTAACCATGTGGAATGAAGTTCTTGAACAGATGGGCTAGAAACATATATCCGAACAATCGGATCTTTGAGCAAGGAATTCAAAAATCGGATAAATAGATGGATTTTATTGTCATCTTCGGACACGGTCCTTGAACCTTTGTCCACACTTCGTTACAACTTTGAGAAGTCTCAAATCTTGGCCTATATTTCCTGAAAGCCATTTTGCCTTTCTCCGCGCCGACAACATAACATCTTAGGTTGTACGTGCTCAACATTGTCCATCCTAGATAGATAAATAGAGGGATTTTATTTTCATCTTGGGATGTGCTATATGGACCTCCAAGACCAGAAGATATAACATTTTCATGTCATATATGTGAAAGTGATTAGAGACTCTTAATGTTCAAGAACTTGATTAATGAATGTTGCAATTGAGAGTGTGCACTTTGTAATAATGTGTGAAACATGACCTTGCACATCATTACAAAGTTGTTATACATCGTCATTGCACATTCAGAAAGGGAAGATTCTATCGAAGTGGATGAATAGATTGGCTTCTTAAACAACAAACAACGTTCGGTGGCGCGTTGAAACTACAACTAGGATTGGCTTACGAAAACAAAATCGAATCCCGAAACCCCAGAGACAATGATATCGAGGGATTTCATTCTTGCATGAAAAATGGTTAAAGAATAATGTAAACCAAACCGATCATCTTCTTTGAACGTGCCTACAGATGAATAACAACAACGTATTAGAAAAGTGTGACACACATGAACTAGGTACAAGACAGGAAGCCCAAATGGGTGTACTTAGTTCATTAGTTCAATAGGTCATGCGTTCGACTCTTACATTCTACAATGGCCTCTCTCATTCTACATGTATGGCCCAAGTTTGCATATAATATGTATATGTACATAATACACATATGCGTATACATACGCGTGTATAGGCATAACGCTATAAGCAATGTACGATATTCTATTCGCATATAAGAAGTAAGTAAAGTGCATTTTTGTCCTCTTCGCAGAAACATTGAGGCAGAAAGCGATCCAAGAGAGAAAGCAGTGCAAGCAAGCAGTGAAGAAGAAGCTCCATCTCCATCTCTGCGTCTCTCCTCCTGTCGCCATGGTAAGCTCTCTACCTCTCTCTCTATCTTCTTCTTCTTCTTCTTCTTGAACTTACTCTTTACTGATTGTGTGCTCTTTACTGTCTCTTTCCTCAGGCCCTT
>ERZ1034375.241-NODE-241-length-14325-cov-3.737998_pt1 | contig 14325 bp, 12 predicted proteins | sample MGYA00520585_ERZ1034375 | MGnify/ENA primary metagenome ERZ1034375 (study PRJEB33736, sample SAMEA104288463) | Azolla filiculoides | biome: Urban; feature: water surface; material: ditch water | place: Netherlands | collected 2014 ... | reverse complement strand
GTTCTTGCCAACCGGAAAGCTCGGTCAGCAGATCAGCGGCGGCATCGACGATTTCCCAGGAATTGAAGTCCGCGACCCAGAATTCGACATCGGATCTGGTCATTTGGCTCGGGTCTGCCGTGTAGATCGCCAGCATGCGCGCATCGCGCATACCGCTGTGCCAGAGTTCCAGTGCCCGTGCATGGTTCCGCCCGATCTGACGGGCGAGTTGCTGCAAGGCCGGGTTTGAGATGCCGAGTGCGGTTTCCGTGGCTATGGCGAAGCGGGCCATAGTCCTGACTTGCTGATCGTCGCGCAGGCTTTTCAGATGCCCAATGAGATCTTTGGTCGTGGACTGCGGCCCGGGTGTCATTTCTCCAGCCGCGCCAGCAGGGACGACGTATCCCAGCGCTTGCCGCCGAGTTTCTGCACCTCGCCATAGAACTGATCGACCAGTGCTGTGACGGGCAGGGTTGCACCGTTGCTCCGGGCTTCCGTCAGCACGATATCGAGATCCTTGCGCATCCAGTCGACGGCAAATCCGAAGTCGTATTTGCCGACGGCCATGGTCTTGTGGCGGTTTTCCATCTGCCACGAGCCAGCGGCGCCTTTGGAGATGACTTCGATAACCTTTTCAATGTCCAAGCCAGCTTTCTTGCCAAAATGAATCCCTTCTGCGAGACCCTGGACTAGGCCGGCAATGCAGATCTGGTTGACCATCTTGGTCAACTGGCCGGCACCGGCTGGCCCCATCAGGCCGACCATTCGGGCAAAGGCGTCGATCACCGGCCGTGCCTGCTCGAATGTCTTGTCATCGCCGCCGCACATCACAGTCAGCATGCCGTTTTCGGCGCCTGCCTGACCACCGGACACAGGGGCGTCGATGAAGCCGCAGCCCTTGACCTCGGCTGCAGCGGCGAGTTCACGTGCGACTTCGGCGGAAGCCGTGGTGTTGTCGACCAGGATTGCACCGGGTTTCATGCCGGACAAAACGCCGTTTTCGCCGATGGTGACGGAGCGCAGATCGTCGTCATTGCCGACACAGGTAAACACGAAATCCGCATCTTTGGCTGCTTCGGCCGGGGTGAGCGCGTGGCGGCCGCCGTGCTGCTTCACCCAGGCTTCTGCCTTGGCGGTTGTGCGGTTGTAGACGGTCACATCATGGCCGCCCTTGGCTTTCAGATGCCCCGCCATCGGATATCCCATGACGCCCAAACCGATGAATGCGACCTTTGCCATGCTCATGCTCCCGATACTCAATGCCTGCGAAAATGTCGGCACAAGGCATAGCGCAAGGTTATGGAGAGGGGAAGGCGATCGGTGGAGTTTACTGTTTGACGGGTGCGCCCGCATTTTTGCGGATATCGTCATCGCTCAACAAGGTGAGAGACAAGGGACCGAGGCGTCCGGAAATTTCGTTCCATAGACGCCGCAGGCGACGAACGTGCAGATCATCACCGATCCAGTCCATCAGGTGTTCGATGGCGCGGGAGGCGTCTTTCGCTGTGCCCGTAATCGATGACAACGCCCAACGGCTGAACTCTCCTGCATCCACTTCCCGCACCTGTCCTGCTTCGTCACCAGGGATCAGGAATTTTGCATTGCTCGTGATCTGAATGCCGTGCAACAGGTTGTTGGGCGCGAAGAGAACAGCAGCATAAATCCGGTCGAACTTGTCGATTGCTTGCTGTTCCTCGGTCGCTAGTTTTCGATCCTGCTTCAAGGCGCGTTCCAGATCAAAAATGGTCCGGACGTTGAACTGGCGTAGCAGAAGGAAGCGGTCCAGTCCTACAACACCGCAAAGTTGAGCCTGTGCTATCCAATCGATTGCCTGGTAAATCCCATAAGGTGTTTCGATGTGAAGCATGATCGGATTGTAAGTGGCGAGTGACTGGACTTCGGAGATGCCGCATTCCTCCAATCGGAACCGGGTGAAATAGTCTATGCCATCAATGGCATCGAGCGGTATGACCCTTGTCCATTCCTTGAAACGGTCGTCGGTCTGCTTGATCCAGTTGATCACGCTGGTCGATTTGAGCAACGCAAATTGTATTGCGCTTTCCGGCAAGAGGCCGAAACACAATGCCAGCAGGATCCAGATCAAAGGGACGCCCGGATTAATCGTGATCGGCGTGTTATTCGATGGAGGTTTTGCGAAATCCGCAATTGCAAGAAGTGGATTGGGCAAGGCTCGGTAAAGGATGATCGTGACGAGGACAGAGACAACGATCATCGCGGCCTGGCGGATGAATGTGTAAGCAGACAGGTCGAAGACGGCGAGAGCCTTGACCAGATAGCGGAGCGAAGCGACATAGGCGCCGATGAAGGCGAAGGCCGCAACCGTCGCCGTGTTTTCTGCTGCAATCCGGACCGTCTGGTTTGCTTCTGCACTGCCAGATCCCGGTAATCCGCCGGTGATAAACAGGCTGAGCACAAGATCCTGCGTACAGGTCGCATTTATCATGCTGCATAAAGGGATGAGTGAAATGTAGAACCCGGTCATCACGACAAGTGCGTAGGGCAGCGATGACAAGAGCAACTGGCGATCGTGCTGCCGCCCAAAACGATGGGTCTGCTCGATGGTAGCAGTGATCTGGGAAACCAGTTCGTCAGCGTTTTCCTTTGCCCCGGGTTCTCCATTCGACGGCGTTCTAGATGCTTCCGGCGGCGGCGCGTATGGCTCTACGTCAGCCGAGTATTTCGTCCGGACAAACTCGAATGATGGATTTATGCCCTGTGCGCCATCGCCGCCAGCCGTAGTCGGAAAGGCGGCAATGTAGTCGCGGATCATTCGTAGGCGGCGCAATCTGATCTCGTATCGACCGAAGATCAGACCGATGACTGTGGTTGCGGCCATCGCAATGGCGACCAAGATCGATTCAGTGGTCAGGAACTCTTTCAGTGATGCCCAAATCACAGCCAATGTTTGCATCTGCAATCCCCCATTTGCGGGAAAGCCTAGCAAGAACCGGAAAGGGCGCCACCAATCGATGACGCTCTGTGGTTGTATATGGCAATCCTTGATTGCGTTTATTTCTTTTTCGCGATCACCAGGTGTCCGGGAGAGGGTTCGCCGTCCTGCATGCGCACGTTGATGTCGGTGATTTCGACGATTTCGAAACCGGTGGCGGCCAGGCGTTCGCGGACATAGGCCTCGGCATGGACGAAACGCTGGTGCGGACCGACCATGTAGGGACGTCCAGCCAAGAGCTCGGCCGGGCGTGTCTCGGACGAGAAGATGAGCAAGCCACCATCGACCATGTTTTCGGCCGCGCCGAAGAACAGCGGCTCAAGTGCGCCGAGATAGGGCAGAACGTCGGTCGCAGTGATCAGGTCGAAGGCCTCCTCGTCATTGTCCTCAAGGAAGTCCTCGATTTCAGCGACATACAGGGTCTCGTAGAGATCCTTTTCATGGGCGAGCTCGACCATGTTTTCCGAAATGTCGATGCCGGTGATGTCGTCGACCATGTCGCGCAGGGTGCCGCCGGTCAGGCCGGTGCCACACCCGAGATCCAGCAGGCGCTTGAAGGGGCCAAGGCCGAGCGTCTGCAGGCGCTGGCGCACCAGCGCCGGCACGGCATAACCGAGCTGCTCGACAAGGATGTCCTCGAAGGCTTCGGCATGCTGATCGAATAGGGTTTCGACATAGGCGTCAGGCGCCTTGGGCGGCGCATCGCCACGCCCGAGTGCGGCGATGCGGACGGACGCACCACCATGATCCTCGGGATCAATGTCCAGCACTTCGGCATAAGCCTTCACGGCGGCGTCGATGTCGCCGGATTTTTCAAGCGCCAGAGCGCGGTTATAGGCCTCAGCCAATGCTTCTTCGTCGATCTTGGCCATTGCGGCTCCTTGTGGTCCTGGCCGCGTTCCGGCCTTTGGCTGTGCTCTAGCGGCTCAGCGCCGGAATGGCAATGTTGAGGCGGATCTGTTGTCTCTGCCGCATCTTCGCCGGAGTGGTGCGCTACGACAATGGAGGTATTGTGGGGGGGACGTCATGGTTGTCGAACTGGAAGCAAAGCAAATCGCCGTCGAGCCGCAATTGGCCACGCCGGCTTCCGCAAGCGCGCCGACCCTGCCATCGAATTCCGCGGAAAAGGCCAATATGATCATCCACTACTATCGTGGGGAAATCGCTCGCATGACCAGTTGGCGTGATCGTATCGACCGGACATCCAACTGGTCGATGACGGTGGTTGCAGGCCTGCTGTCCGTGTCGCTTTCGACACCGACATCACATCACGGCGTCATCCTGTTTGCGATGCTGCTGATTTCGGTGTTTCTGATGATCGAAGCGCGACGGTATCGATTTTTCGATGTCTACCGCGCGCGGGTTCGACAACTCGAGCGGCATTATTTTGCCCAGGCGCTGTGTCCGCGGCCGGAGCTGAATACCAATTGGGCCGAAGTCATTGCCGACAGTCTGCGCAAGCCGGTGTTTCTGATCGAATATCACGAGGCCCTGTTTCGCCGCATCCGACGCAACTATGGCTGGATGTACGTGATATTGCTGCTGGCCTGGACGTTGAAGATCTCAAGCCCGAAATTGCAGCCGGACGAATTGCCCGTCGAGTTCGTGACAAGTTTCGGGCAGGTGGTTGCGAATGCGCATCTGGGTCCCATTCACGGCCTGATCATTCTCGCCGCTGTCGCGCTATTTTACCTGGCACTTCTCATTGCCGTTTTGTACCGCGATCCGGAGGATGGCGAACTGGCGCATGGGGATGTGCATGTCTGACGCGTGTGTCTGATCGCGCGACCTCAATGCAGGATGAATTCACCTTTCAACGCGCGCCATTCGCTGGCGCTGATCATTTTCTGGTGAACATACTGGACCGAATGGAGCGGCCCCTCAATCTTGTCCTGCCAGAAGCGAAGGAAGCCCTTCATTTCGGGAAAGTCCGGCGCCAGATCGTAGTGCTGCCAGACATAGGTCTGCAGCAGCAATGGATGGTCGGGCAGGCGGTAGAGAATCTGGGCCGTGGTGAGACCATAGCCCTTCAGCATCAGTTCCATCTCAGTGTTCATGTCCGTTCGCTCCGTATCCCGGTCTGGGGATCGGTGCGGACGGTAAAGCGCTGCCGCAACCGACCGGGGCCGCGACCAACGCGGGCCCTGTCGACAATGGAAACATCAGATGGTTAATCGTGCATTAACTTCAAGCGAGTTGGGTCGAAAAAGTCTATGAAGTCAGTGTCTTGGCAGCCCTCTAACGAGAGTGCTGCCAAGAGCCGTCTTTCTAGCGCTTGAGGTGGCGCGTCAGGCGGGCTTCCAGCCAGGCCCAGGTATGACGCAAGGCCTCGACGATCGTCAGGTAGAAGATCGCAGCCCAGAGATAGGTCTGGTAGTCGAAGGTGCGCGAAAAGGCGTAGCGGGTCTGGCCCATCAGGTCGAGCACGGTGACGACCGCGACTACTGCCGAGCCCTTGATCATGAAGATGATCTCGTTGCCGTAAGGGCGCAGCGCCACGATCAGCGCCTGCGGCAGGATGATCTTCCAGAAGGTGATGGGTGTGGGCAGGCCGAGTGACTTAGCGCCTTCCGTCTGGCCACGCGGTACGCTCTGGATTGCCCCGCGCAGGATTTCCGCCTGATAGGCGGCTGTGTTGAGCGTCATCGCAAAGGCCGCGCAATACCAGGCTTCTCGGAAGAACCACCAGAGCCCCATTGCCTCTATCTGCGGCCTAAACGACCCGAGGCCGTAGTAGACGAGGAAGATCTGCAGCAACATGGGCGTGCTGCGGAAGAGATAGACATAGGCGTAGGAAATCGTATTGAGCACCCGATTCTTCGACATACGCGCGAAGGTCACTGGCAGAGAGAGGATAGCGCCGAGGGCAATTGACGTCACCGTCAAGGCAATTGTCGTCAATAGTCCGTTGATGTAGCGCGGGCCGTATCGGGATACCTTGTCGATGTCCCAATTGGATATCACCGACCAGAGCAATGCGGCTCCCAGAATTGCCCATAAGCATAGCAGCGCGTAGCCCAAAATTCGAGCGCCGTTCAGGCGTGACGCCTTGTTCGGTGGTGCTGGGCGGGCGGGAATCATTTCAAGCACATGGGTCATCGGCTGACCCCCGAGCGGTTGGCCCAACGGGCGATAGCGCTAAGGCCAATAGACGAGAGGCTGGCAAGGCCGAGATAGATGAGGCAAGCAAGGCCGTAGAACAGGAAAGCCTCTTTGGTGACCCGTGCGGCAATCCCAGTTTGCCGTAAGATATCGGCGAGGCCGATGACTGAGACGAGTGCGGTGTCCTTGAGAAGCACGAGCCAGAGATTGCTGAGACCGGGGAGTGCAATGCGAATGAGTTGTGGCAGGATGATCAGCCACATTGTCTTGCGCCTCGACAGGCCAAGTGCGCTACCGGCTTCGTACTGGCCGTTTGGTATGGCCCTGAAGGCGGAGAGCAGTACTTCCGAGGCATAGGAAGAGAAAACCACGGAAAGGGCGAGCATGCCAGCGACGAATGCATTGATCTCGACCTTACTCTCGCTACCCAACCAAGTCAGGACGCCTTGCAGAAAAATCTGGAAACCGTAGTAAACGATGAACAGGGTCAACAGTTCGGGTAGGCCTCGAAAGATCGTGGTGTAGACGCCTGTTGCCGTCCTCAAACTCTTTTCCTGCGATTGCATGGCGAGGGCAATCATGAAGCCAAGCGCGAGGCCAACCGGCAAAGTGGCAAGTGCGAGTGAAACGGTGACTTTGACGCCCAGGGCAATCTCGTCGCCCCAACCGGTTGCGCCACATGAGATCAGTGTATCGCCGGCGAGTAGTGTGAACGCACCGGCCGGCCCGCAGAACGGATCGAACACATGTCCGATCCAGGCCCAAACGGAGCCCAGCGCGGAAAACAATCCGCTCATGCCATATCCCCCTTAGCGGTTTGCCCGCATTTGATTATTGCTTCAGCATGAAATGCAAAATGGCGGAAGCATAGAACTTCCGCCATTCGCAATCGTATCGGCGATCCGGCGGTTACTGGCCGTAAACGTCGAAGTCGAAATACTTGTCGTTGATTTCCTTGTACTTGCCACTCGCACGGATGCCAGCGATTGCGGCCGTGAACTTGTCGGCAAGCGCGGTTTCGCCCTTGCGGACGGCAATGCCGGCGCCTTGGCCGTTGATGTCGACATCGACCGGAAGCGGGGTCAGTATCTTGCAGCAGGTGCCGGCGTCCGACTTGACCCATTCCGACAGAACGACGATGTCGTCGACGACGGCGTCCACACGACCGCCTTCGAGGTCGAGCTTGTATTCGTCGGCGGTCGGATAAAGCTTGAGCTCGGAATCAGCCATATGCTTTTCGGCATAGTTGGCGTGCGTGGTCGAGGACTGGGCGCCAAGCGTCTTGCCCTTCAAACCGGCAACGTCGGTGATCGGGGAGTCCTTCGGCACGGCAACAGCCGGCGGTGTGTTGTAGTACTTCTTGGAGAAGTCGACCTTCTCAAGACGTTCCGGGGTGATCGACATGGATGCGATGATCGCGTCGAACTTCTTGGCCTGGAGAGCCGGGATGATGCCGTCCCAATCCTGCGTCACGAATTCGCAGGTGACCTTCATCTCGTCGCAAAGCGCCTTGGCGATGTCGATGTCAAAGCCGACGAGGGTGCCGTCGGCTTCCAGGTTGTTAAACGGCGGATATGCGCCTTCGGTCCCGATGATGATCTTTTCCTGCGCCAATGCTGCGCCAGCAAACAGCGACAGTGCGGCGATCGAAGCTGCAGCCAAGAAACGTGTGGGAATACGCATGTGATCCTCTCTGTTGGTGGATGCCGTTTGTTTTTGTTGGCGGCTATCCGTGGTCGGTGCGGCAATTGATCGGCCACACTTGGGCCCAATATTCGTCTGGTTTTCCAGCTGAAATCAACTGGAAACCGTAGAGGTCCAAAAATTAGCGTGTTTTTCTTGTGTTGAAACCAGCGGTCGCGCCCTATTTCACGCTCAGACCGCATGGAGCAAAACGTCCTTTCGCTCGTTCAGGTGGGGTTAATTTGATTGGACCTAGGTTCCGGGCGGGCCTCGGTTCCTGAGAATCGGCGAAACAGAATAAAAGTCGCTGTCTGGATGGTTTGACATTGGTCGACCTCTGACGGGACTAAGGGAAGGAAACGCAAGGCATGTTCAAAAACAGATTGCTGAACACGGTGGCCATACCGGTGCTCTCGATGGCGGTACTGGCAAAGCCCGTCATGGCATCGACCATAAATTACTCACAGACGAAATCGCAGTCGCGCCAGGCTGAGGACGGCCTGATCCAGTTGGCGCAGGCGGTTGTCTGCAGCGATGGTGCGGAAGCAGCCGATCAGGATGCGTGTAATGCGCGCGATGCCCAGCGTGCAGCCGAGCAAGAAGCTGCACGTCAGGCTGCCGAAGCACAAGCTGCCGCAGAAGAGGCGCAACGTGCCGCCGACGAAGAAGCCGCCCGCCAGGCGGCCGAACAGCAGGCCCAGCAGGAAGCGCAGAAGGCTGCCGAAGAACAGGCAGCACAGCAGGCCGCAGCGGAAGAAGCACAACGCGCCGCTGAAGCCGAGGCTCAGGCTGCCGCCGAAGAGGCTGCCCGTCAGGCTGCTGAACAGCAGGCACAGCAGGAAGCCCAGAAGGCTGCCGAGGATCAGGCCGCTCAACAGGCTGCTGCAGAAGAGGCTCAGCGCGCCGAGGCTGAGGCACAGGCACAGGCCCAGGCCGCGGCAGAGGCCCAGGCAGCCCAGCAGGCTGCAGAAGAGGAGGCCGCCCGCAAGGCTGCCGAAGAGCAGGCAGCGCAGCAACAGGCCGAGCAGCCATCCGCCGAGCCGGCTGCGGAAATGGTAACATGTGCGGACGGCTCGCAGGCGGCCACGGCCGAGGCTTGCCCGGCGTCGGAGGCTGCGCCTGAAGCCGAACAGCCCGCCGCTGAGCAGGCCCCGGCCGAGCAGCCACAGGCAGAAGAGGCACCAGCCGCGCAAACACCTGCAGAAACAGCTCCGGCAGAAACAGCTCCGGCTGAGCAGCCTGCTGGTGAACCGGCACAAACGCCGGTGCCGGCAACTGAGACCCCGGCAGAGGTGCCGGCTGAAACTCCGGCTGGCCAGACCACGGGTGAAGCCGCTCCAGCTGAACAGCCAGCAGCCGAACAGGTCCTCGTGCCTGCCGTCGAGCCTCCGGTCGATCAGCCTGTACCGGAACTCGTCGAGACGCAGACCGAGGAACAGAAGCAGGAAATCGCTGCGGATCCGTCCCAGACGACTGAAACTGTCGTGTTGCCGGTCGAAGGCGGAGCTGCCGTGCTCGACAGCGACAAGGATGCCGACAACGTCGGTGGTGCGCAGTCGCGTGATCTGCGCAACCAGCAGCGTGCCGCGGAAGAAGTCGCCCCTGCGCCGGAAAACGATGCCGCCGCTCAGGCTGAGGGCGTGCAGGTGGAGAGCCAGGCCATTCAGGCGACCGTTGCTGAAACCGGTACCAAGCTCGACGCCGCGCCGGCATTTGCCGTTCCGACGTCGGTGACCAACAATGCGACCAACATCACCAACAACGTGACGAACAACAATATCACCAACAACACGATCATTCAGAACAATGTCGTCAATCAGGTGACCGAAGTGAAGGTGATCGAGCAGATCGATGACCGCACGATCATCAATGTCGGCAACCAGATCGTCGTTCGCGGCGATGACAGGCAGCGCCTGCGCTACGATTCGGAAGAGACGTTCTACGAGGAACTTTCGCGTGGCCGTACCCGCGAGACGATCGTGCGGCCGAATGGCTCGCGTCTGGTCACAATCTACAATCGTTATGGCGATATCGTGCTCCGTTCGCGCATCACGCGTGAAGGAGAAGAATATGTGATGATGTATTCGCCGGAAGCTGACGACGAGCGTCCGCAGGTCTTCGTCGACGTTGGTTACTCCCTGCCGCCGATGCGCCTGACCATCCCGGTCCAGGACTATATCGTCAGCACGTCGCGCGAGCCGGATCGTGACTATTACGACTTCCTCGGCCAGCCGCCGGTCGAGCGTGTCGAGCGTGTCTATTCTATCGATGAAGTGAAGTCGTCTGCTCGTCTGCGCGACAAGGTGCGCCGTATCGACCTCGATACCATCACCTTCCCGTCGGGGTCTGCCGAAGTTCCGCTTGCGCAGGCCAAGACCCTGCGCCAGGTGGCAGCCGCCATGGAGCAGTTGCTCGAAAAAGATCCGGGCGAAGTCTTCCTGATCGAAGGTCATACCGATGCGGTCGGTTCCGATCGCACCAATCTGGTGTTGTCTGACCAGCGTGCGGAAACGGTGGCGAACCTCCTGACCGAAGTTTACGGCATTCCGCCGGAAAACATGTCGGTTCAGGGCTATGGCGAACGTTACCTGAAGATCCGCACGGAAGCCGGTGAACAGCAGAACCGCCGTGTTGCGATCCGCCGTGTGACATCGCTGGTGCGCCCGGCTGTTGCCGCTAACCGGTAAGCAGAGGTTATCGTACAAAGAAGAAAGGCCGCCGGAGAAATCCGGCGGCCTTTCTTCTGTCGAGACCTTGGGTCAAGGTCCTGGTGTGCTATAGCGGAGGCAGGCCGGTCACTTTAGCGACGAAGTCGGCGATTGTTGTCGTGTCATCGAGATTGAAGACCGGGAGACTGGTGTCGTCCACCGGATGGTCGGCGGCAATCGCCACGATGTACGGATCGGTCGGGGCAAGCGGTTCGCGGTCCTTTGCGTCCAGGCGCCTAGCCTCGATCTTGGGCACAGCTTCGCGTTTGTAACCCTCGATTAGGACAAGATCGCAGGGAGCTATGCGGGCCAGTATCTCCTCGAAGGAAGGCTCCGCTGCTCCGCGCAATTCATGCATGATGGCAAAGCGGGTGCCGGAGACGATGACGACCTCGGTGGCTCCAGCCTGTCGATGGCGGTAGCTGTCGGCGCCGACCTTGTCGATATCGAAGTCGTGGTGGGCATGCTTGATGGTCGATATGCGATAGCCGCGGCGGGTGAATTCTTCCACCAGCCTCACCGCGAGCCCGGTCTTGCCGGAATTCTTCCAGCCGGAAATGCCAAAGATACGTGGCCGCTCGCTCATCATATGCCTTTCTGCAGCAGCGCCTCGGCCTGCTTAAGGTCCTCCGGCGTGTTGATGTTGAAGAATGGATCCTGTGAACCCAGGTCGGTGTCGACCATGAGGAAATCGACGATCACGCGGGGATGTCGATCAACGAAATCGAAGACACGGCGATGGTGAGGATCGTCCAGCCAGACTGCCAGATCGGACGCCAGGTTTTTCGGCCACAGGGCAATCACGGGATGGGTTCTGCCGCCCGACGCAGCGAGTATGATGGTGCCGGTGGTGGCCACAGCGCGAAGGCGCTCGACAAGATCATGGGGCAGGAAAGGCGTGTCGCCGGGGACGGTCAGGATATGGCTGTATTGCTCGTCGTGCCGCTCCAGGGCCATCAAACCCGCCAGCACGCCGGCGAGGGGACCCGGCCGATCTGGCAGCGGATCGGCATAGTTGGGAATGCCGAGATCAAGCGGATAGTCTGAGGGCGCATTGATCCAGACAGGATCGGCCTGCATTCTCAGGCGCTCCAGGATGTGGGCGATCAAAGGCCGGCCGCCCAGAAGCATCTGTGTCTTGTCGCTCCCCATGCGTCGCGACAGACCGCTGGCAAGAATGATGGCGGGAAGGTGGTCTTGTTTGCTCATCTCCAACCCATGCAGTCTTCCGAATGACAAGAGGATCGATTGGCAAGCGACATCATTTCCGCCTCATGTCTCGGTGCAGATCTCAGGTCGGCGTTACAGGCCCTGCGCTGGCAGCCACCTGGGCCTTGCGCTTGTTCTCCCGGTAGAACGTGTAAAGGCCCGATACGATGACGATGGTCGCGCCGAGCAGCGTCGCCAGTGTTGGCAGTTCGCCGAAGAACACGAAGCCGAGCAGAACCGCCCAGATCAGACTGATATAGCGGAAGGGGGCGATGAAGGAAATTTCACCTGTCCTCATCGCCATGATGATCGATTGATAGCCGACAAAGAGAAAGCCGGAGGCGATGACCAGCGTGCCGAAGGCGCCATAGGAGACAGGCTGCCAACCACCATAGACCGGTATCAGCAGCAGTCCGGCAAAAGAAATGCTGGCTGCGGTAAACAGCGTGACGGTAAAAGAGGAGACATTCGGGTCGATCTTCTTGGTGACAAGGTCGCGGCCCGCTGCGGTGATCACGCTGATGACGACATACAGAGCCGCCAGTGTAAAACCTTCGGGACCCGGCTGAATGATGATCATCACACCAATGAAGCCGACGCCAATTGCCGTCCAGCGGCGCCAACCGACCGGTTCGCGGAAAAAGAGTGCCGCCCCCAGCGTCACTGCAAGCGGCAGCGACTGCAGGATGGCCGACGCGTTGGCGAGCGGGATCTGACCCAGTGCCGTCAGGAATGTGATCGCGGCGATTGTCTCCAGCGCGATGCGACAGAGGATCAGGGGCTGAAACAGATTGCGAATGTGATCCAGTGCGCCTAGCCGGCGGGCGACAAGATAGACCATGACTGTGGTTAATGCACCGCGCACGAACATGATCTGTCCGACGGTCATTTCGTCGGTCACGGACTTGGTCAGAGCGTCGTTGAAGGTGAAACCGGCCATCGAAAGCGCCATCAAGGCTGCGCCTCGCGTATTGTCGGATAATGCCATTTTGAACGGATCCTGAAACTTGCAGGGATCCTTCTAAACGATGCGCAGGAGCGGCGGTACCGCTTTTCGAGCAAAAACTACAAAAGTTCAGGTATCCAAACGGCTTAAAAGCGCAAAAAATCTGGGCATCGATTAACGTTTGTTCAAACTTGCAGGCGGAAGCTCGATACACTTGTTCCACATGAGGTGGAAACCGCCCGTTTGACGCCGCGCAGATGTTTTCAAGCGTGGGCGCCGACCTCGTTCCGAGGGTTTCATGAGTTTCATAGATCGCCTCCTGCAGAGCCGCAGGATTGTTACGAAAGTGCTCCTTTTTGTCGTGCCTCTCGTTCTGCTGATGGCAGGTGTCGGGCTTCTGGGTTACCGAACTGCCAGCATGCTGAACGGTCATATGACCGTCACCCGCGCCACAATCGGCAATATCAGCGATCTCGAGCAGGTTCAGGGTGGCTTGCAGGAGTTCAGTCTCGACCCGACCGACAAGAGCCGCGAAGGTGTACTGGCGGCTGTAGACAAGCAGGAAAATGGTCTCGCTGTGCTGGATGGCGTGCTCGCAGGGCAGGCGCAGAAGGCGGACCTGAGCGATCTGCGCGCGCTGCCGCAGCGCATGCGCGATCAGACCAAGGCGATGTGGGACAACAAACAGGAGCGCAGCGCGCTCGATGCTGGACTGATCGAAGCCGTCGCAGCTCTGCAGGGCGATGGCAAGCAGATCGTCAAGCAGGTGGATTTCGTCCGCAAGGAACTGGCCGACAAGGAACGTTTCGCCAAGGAACTTCTGTTCGATGCATCGGCCTTCCAGTCGTTGATCGATCGTCTCGGCAAGCTCCGTGTCGCGGTACAGATGGGCTTTACCCCGGCCGAACAGCTGGACGAGGCCAAGCTTTACGCCGGTGCGATGCAGAAGGACCTGACCAAGGCCCAGGCAATCGCATCGGACAAGGGCAAGGTGCTGATCGATGAAGTGGCCGGCGCCATGGGCAGGATCGATGCGATCCTGAAGTCGAGCGATGCCGATGACGTCAAGGCGCAGGGTCTCAACAAGGTTCTGTCAGAGCTTGTGCTGATCGAGCAGAAGATCACGCTGCAGGCTTCCAAGAACAGCGATGTGGCCGCCGACCGTTTTGTCGGCCTCGACAAGCTGGTGGCTGACCAGAAGGAACTGATGAGCCTCGTTGACGACGCTGCCATGGAAATCGCAACCCTGGAACTGCGGGTGCAGAAAATGCTTGGCAGCCTGGATGAGGACTCGCGCGGGATCGTTCTGTCGAACGTCTCGGCGCTTGGCGAGATGGCAGCGCGGATTTCCGAGCTTGGATCCAAGAACAGCACGCTGCGTGATTTTCCGAAGACCATCGCGCCACGCCTGAAGGCGATCGAAGACAATTCGCAGGCCCTGCTCAAGGCCGGGGAAAACTGGCAATCGCTGCGTCTGGCATCCACCGACTATGTGTCGACGGCAATGGCCTCCCTGCGTGACTTCGTCAGCAGTGCCCAGGAGGTCGGCAAGGAAGACAGCGAGCGGTCGGCGACCATATCGATCATCACCATGGTGGCCGGAACGCTTTTGGCCATCGTCGGCGGCTTGATGCTGATCGAGACGCTGCGTGCGCCGTTGAAGCGTATCACCGGGGTGATGTCGCGGCTGGCGAGTGGCGATCTGTCGGTGCCGATCGAAGGGCGCA
>ERZ1034375.240-NODE-240-length-14338-cov-96.433630_pt1 | contig 14338 bp, 16 predicted proteins | sample MGYA00520585_ERZ1034375 | MGnify/ENA primary metagenome ERZ1034375 (study PRJEB33736, sample SAMEA104288463) | Azolla filiculoides | biome: Urban; feature: water surface; material: ditch water | place: Netherlands | collected 2014 ... | reverse complement strand
CTTGATGAGTAAATACATCATCAAACCTTTAACACCATCTTTCAAACCATGGTGCCATTGCTGGGGCAGTGGTTTCTGTCATCAGGTTCTTTTAACGTGAAAGCTACAGCGAAATCCCATTATACTCCTTTTTACTCTTAACTTTTGTTTAAGTCCCGATAGGATAGATTAGCGTTAACTACCATCATGCTGAACAAAAATATGATGGTTTTGGCATCAATAGCCAGCCATGCTTCCTGTAAATTTAAGACTTCCAAAGCTATCAACCACCCAGAACCGACTAAGGCTATGGTAAGGTGTTCATTCTTAAACTGGGAATGTAACCCGGTGTAACCTCAAGTAAGTTAGCCCTAATACACGATAAATAGCAACTCGCAGCATAATCACTGCGTTTAACGCTAGATAAACAGCATTTATACTTATAAAGTATACAGATAATCCAAAGATATATTAAGTCTTGTAACGGTTACAGTCAAACCCGTCCAAAGGTAGAGGTCTTCATTAGAATTTAAAGTGTGTCAAGTTATTAAAAGGATAAACTAACTAGAGTACCCATTTTTAGGAAATTGGGTTTAACTTGACGTAGTAATACACAGGTTCTGACTGTAAGTGGCTACTCAGACTTTTTACAAGATTTCCGTCAGAATGCTATTCTTCCAGTTTAAGTAATTGTCAGATTGTATATTCATCAGTAAGGTGAATACCCTCATAAGAAGAGAGGAGCAACCATGAAGGTATTTGAAAGTACCACAAAAAAGATTTTTTTCGCAAGCTCGGTATCGCTCCATGAAGCAGAGACTAAAAAGGCTGATGTCTCCCAGTTACAAGTTTCTTATTCTCAGTCTGCTTGGAATTTTCTTCGTCCTTTCCGAGATTGGTTGGATAACTTAAAAGTAGGCGATCGCCAATTTGCTCACAGGTTGTGTCAATTAATTCCGGCTCAATGTCCTTTTGAGAGAGATGTCAAATTGTTTGGTAAAACCCTATTTCACATTCCCCCTATGTGTAAACTAAACCCTCTTTATGAAGAAGTAGTAGCTTTAAGATTTCGCGCACTGTGCTATTTAGCTGATGAATGCGGCGAGGATATTTCACAGTATTGCTAATTTATAAGTAATAAGTAAAGAATAAAAAGTTCAGAGTTAAAAACTTTTTTCGTTAACTCTGGACTTTTTAATCGGTGTACGGGCGTCAGAGAAAGTCCAATGCCCAATGACTAATTCTTAATTTTTGTTATTTGCCATTTTTGAATGGCATCTTGAGCATCTTCGTAAGCGGGGGTGATTTGTGGAACTAAAGCTGCTGTTTCAATGGCTGCGGTGATTTCTCCTTGAGCAGCACGATTTTTAGCCAGGTCTAAAATTTTTTCACTCCATTGATAGATAGATTTTTGCGCGATTTCAAAACCCGGTTGTCCTGGTGGTACTTTTTTAGCTACTTCGATCGCACGGTTGTAAGTAGAGGCTTGTTCAGGTCGAATTAAACCATTTGCAGCGTCTAAGAGAGTTTGATTGCTCAGAAATTGCTTGGCTTCTAATTGCCATTTTTGAATTGCTGCGAGGGCTTGAGGATAAAGGAACTCGTCTTTAGTAATTAACCCAGCGGTGGCGATCGCATCGCCGTATTCTCTCTGTTGAGCGTGGTCTGTGGCTAAATCTAAAATCATTTGATTCCAAATCTGAATATTCTCCTGTGCCTGTTGATATAGCAGTTCATAGGGTTTAATTCTTTTAGCAGATGCGATCGCTAACCTCAAATCACCAGGTTCTGTTTCCCTCAAAGACATTTTCTTTAACTCCGAAAGTCCTTGGCTACGCTTTTGGGAGTCAGAAATAGAACTCATGGGAGTGGCCATTGGTTTTATTGTTTCCACAGCCGAGGGAACAGGAGGCAACCTCTTGGAGAATTCAGAGTTAGAAGTAGTGGTGTTGTTAACCGCTGGAGATAACTTTTTAAAGCGAAACTTGGCTTGATTACGGAGGAGAAAAGTAGTAATTAAAGCAACTACAATCATGCTGCCTCCTCCCCATAATATAAATTGTTTCCAAATGGGGCTGTTTTCCTGAGTTGAAGGCCGGGTGTAATCTTTAGCAGAAGAGGGAATAAACCTGCGTCCTGAATTTAATTCTGCGGAAGTGGCCAGGATTTGATTATTATCTACAGATGGCTTGGTAACTGATATACCTGAAGTTTTGGAGTTGTCAATATTTAAGGAAGTCTTATTGAGGTTAGTTTCTGCTGTTTTATTTTCCGCCCACCAAGCTTTATCTGTAGTGGAACTTGTAGAGTCTTTATATGCTAGGGAGGGAACAGTTAGAGGTACAGCAAAGTTTTCTTCAGGAAAAATCAGTTGCGCTGTTTCAGCTTCCTTATCCAATGTCAAGATGGGCAAAATGGCTGGGGGAGTTTTGGGAATAACAGTTACAGGATTTTGGATAGGTCGCCAGTGGTGCTGACAAAGTTGTGGAGTCAGGGAACTGACATAGCTTTCTAAATCTGTTAAGTTGCTACCTTGGCCAGAATGTAAAGCTTCTAATAAGGCTGCTGTAAAGAATCCGTGACCTAGTTCCGTGCTGTCATGAGAAAATTCTTCTGGTTGGCAAGAAAGCATGATAGCCATTTGTAATTCTTTGGCAATGTCAATAATTTCTTGACCAATCGGAGCATCTGCTTGTGTGCCAAAAGCCCGGTTGATATCGAAAATCAGCAATGCATTGAGTTCGGCAACTTGGAGACTTTCCATAACTTGGCGCACTTCTATCCCAGTTTCTGCTACCAAATTGGGATTACCATCTGCTGGCATTAAGTAGTCTTTGTCATTATGGTTGACTCCATAGCCACTAAAGAAAAACCATAAATAATCTTCTGGTTGCCAAGATATTGCTGCTAATTCCTCCAATATAGACAGAATATTGTCTTTCGTTGGATAAGAGGTTTTTTCCCCTATTAGTGGCGAAGTATTTGTCATGAGTAGGCAGTTTTGGCGCAAAAAACCTACTTCTGTCACCAAAAATTCCTTTAGTTCCTCAGCATCGGTTTGAGCGCAACTTAAAGGTTGAAATAATTCATATTGATTGATGCCAATAGCGATCGCCCAGTAATTTACCATCCCGCTCTTTGTCGGTTTTTGTTTGCTTGTCTAGAGTAGTACTTATAACGTTAAGATAGCGGAAAATACTTGCATTCGATTAAAAGAGTCATCATTTACGAGGGCTACAAGTTTATGAACAGGATTTACACCGCTTCACCATCATCAATCATCCCCTTTTCATTTATTGGCCAATTTGACAGCAAAATCCGGATCATTCAGGCTGGAGTTTGGCTTTTGTTGGCATTTCCTCTATGGTTGGCCACGGAAGCCATCGCACCACAAATTGTGCAAGCTTACACCGCTAGAGTTGATTTAGCCATTGACTCGCTACCACAAGAAAACTATGAGACGGTTCTGAGAAGAGCTGAAGCAGTCGTGAGAACTGCAGTTCAACGTAGCTTTGACCAGGATATTTTAGTCACAGAAGTTTCTATCATTGTCACCGTACAAAATCATGGCAGAATTGCGCCAGTTTTAACTTTAGATGTGAGTCGTGTGCAATGGAAACAAATACCTGATCCCCAACGTTGGGCGACTTATTTCAAAACGGCGCGCTCGCTACTATTATTTGAATCACAGACCATACTCCCTGATCCTGAGCCTACAGCAAAACCTCCAGCCACAACCACACCTCCCAGCAAGCATTAACGTTCCTGGAGTGCAACCGCCAAATCTACCACCAAGAGAGAACCGATAATTGGGCATTCATTGGGCATAGAAAAATCTCCAACGGTATGCCTATTACCTGCGTGGAAAAATTTTCAGTTGATTCCTCAATCAAATTTCATTGCTGATGTCAGCTGATGTCAATTGATGCCTTAAAATAGAAAGGTTGTCAAGAATCACGATATCCGCTCCCAGCATTAACGTTCCTGGAGTGCAACCGCCAAATCTACCACCAAGAGAGAACCGATAATTGGGCATTCATTGGGCATAGAAAAATCTCCAACGGTATGCCTATTACCTGCGTGGAAAAATTCTCAGTTGATTCGTCAATCAAATTTTATTGCTGATGTCAATTGATGCCTTAGAATAAAAAGGTTGTCAAGAATCACGATATCCGCTATCATGGCTGTTCCCAAGAAGAAAACATCCAAATCCAAACGAGACAAACGCCGCGCTACCTGGAGACATAAGGCCGCTGTTGAAGCTCAAAAAGCTATCTCTCTCGGCAAGTCAATTTTGTCTGGACGTTCTAGATTTGTCTATCCAACTGCTGAAGAAGAAGAGTCATAATCTCTCTCTCTATCAGCAAAAGCACAAACCGCGCAGCGATGGGAGTGCTTTTTCGTTGCTTCTCTCATCGCATAAACTACCAACCACTAGATGGTGGGCGTTATAGCTGATGTTTCCAGGAGGTAATTGATGAAATTTTTTCATAAACCAAGTCAAGAAGAAAGTGGACGAGTTCCTCCTGGCCAACATTTAGCTAAAGGTTTTCCTGTTTTAACTTACGGTGCAGATCCCGAAGTTAGTATTGAAGAATAGGAGTTTCGCGTTTGGGCTTTAGCAAAACCTACGGTATTTTTTAAATGGTCAGATTTTTTAGCACTACCTCAAAATGAATTTACAGCAGATTTCCATTGTGTTACCCGTTGGTCAAAACTTGATGTTAAATGGACTGGCGTGAAGGTGAGAGATTTTATGAGTTTGCTGGCAGTAGAACCAAAAGCAGCTCATATAATGGAAAATTGTTATGGTGGTTACACAACAAATATCTCTTTCACGCACTTTTTAAGAGAAGAAAATTTCTGTGCTATTTCGCTCTTTGGTGAACCATTACCAATAGAAAATAGTGGTCCCATGGGGCTATTTAATCCCCACCTCTATGCTTGGGAAAGTGCTAAATGGATTAATAGTTTAGAGTTTTTAGGAAAGGAAGAATTGGGTTTTTGGGAACGGAATAGTTATCACCATCGCGGTGAACCTTAGGCTAAGGAAAGTTACAGTAGTTAAAAATTTTAAATTGTAGGAATTCAGGAGTCAGAAGTCAGGAGTGAGGAGTCAGAATTTTTAAAAAATGGGTTAGTGATCAAATAGGTATTTTTGGTGTTCGGCTGAAACAGCCGACTGCTGACTTTAAATTTAAAATTTGATGCCCAAGTCCCATAATTTCGATCAAAATTAGGGATCTTTTTTTTTACTTTAATGACCGAAAATATAGTGTGGGGAAAGAAGATAATTTGCGAATAGATGATTGGGTTATTTACAAGTTCAAAAAGAATAACATCCAATAAGAGTAAGCCACACAATAAATGATCCTGTCTTGTCAATGAGTGTTCCGACGGGATACATAATGACATTGGGTATTTCTTTTTGTGGAGTTCTCTGAATCCTCAAAAATCTTTCCTACAAGATGTTTCAAGCACCAATGATTTTCTTTAACAGAGGTAGTTTACCCTGATAGGGGGCATAACGCCAATTAATATCGAGACGGAAAGTGTTTTTCAAGACACTTTTGTAATGGGAAAAGGTGTCAAAACTGGCCTTACCATGATAGCTACCAATCCCACTATCACCAACTCCACCAAATGGTAATGAAGAAACTGCTACTTGCATTACTGTGTCATTGATACACATACTACCAGATGAAGTTGCTTGTAAGATTTGCTGTTGTAGGTTTTTATTGTCGGAAAATAGATATAAAGCTAAAGGTTTGGGTTTGGAATTAATCACACTAATGGCTTCATCGATCTCTGTATATTCAATGATTGGCAGAATAGGACCAAAAATTTCCTCTTCCATGACAGGATCTGCTAAGGAAATATGATCAAGTAATGTGGGAGCAATATAAAGTTCTTCTGGATTGGTTTCTCCACCAGCAATAATTTCACCACATTGGAGAAATTTTGCTAATCTATCAAAGTGTTTTTTACTAATAATTCTGGCAAAATCAGGACTGGTTGCTGGGTTATCTCCATAAAATTCTTGCAGACATTTTTTTATACGACTGACTAAATATGGTTTAATTTTTTTATTAACTAATAGATAGTCAGGTGCAATACAAGTTTGTCCAGCATTAATAAATTTACCCCATGTAATGCGTTTGATGGTGTGTTCAAGATTGATTTCTGTATCGACTATACAAGGAGTTTTACCACCTAGTTCTAAGGTTACTGGGGTGAGATGTTTTGCGGCTGCTTCCATGACGATTTTACCGATGGCTGTACCACCTGTAAAGAAGATGTGATCAAATTTTTCTGCTAGTAATTGTTGGCTGGTTTCTACTCCTCCTTGTAAAACTGTAATATATTCTGATGGGAAATATTCACTAATTAGTTGAGATGCTAATCTCGAGGTGTGGGGTGCAAGTTCTGAAGGTTTGATAATTGAACAATTCCCCGCTGTGATCGCACCGACTAAGGGAGATATAATCAACTGAAATGGATAGTTCCATGGTCCAATAATTAAGACCAATCCTAGTGGTTCAGGATAAATTTTGGCTGAGTAAGGAAATAAATCCCAAGAAACTGCTACCTTTTTCGGTTTAGTCCAATTACTAATATTTTTAATTGCATAATCTATTTCTTTAATAGAACCTATTTCTGTGGCATAACTTTCGAATTCTGGTTTGTTTAAATCTGCAGCTAAGGTTTTAATGATGGCTTCTTGATTTTCAGTAATTAGCTGTTTTAGTTTTTTAAGTTGTGTTAATCGAAAACCTACATCTTTAGTTTTACCTTTTTTAAAGAAATCACGTTGTTTATTGATAATTTCCATGTAGTTTTTTGATTGAAGAGTAATCATATTTTTACCCTAAAACAAGGATGAGATTATTTTTGATGATATATAATAGCATAAATTATTTCTAATTAGGAATTAACCTTTGGTAATAAAGGTAAATGAACTATAAAATACTGGCTTTACCTAATTTAGAGTTAACGCTAATTTAACCTTGATATGCTTCGACAATGCGACGTGATATATACAGTCCTAAACCGCTAACAGAATGGTTGTGATAACCTTGATAAAATCGTTGAAATAAAGTCGATTGTTATTCTGGTGGAATAGCTATACTGGTGTCTTCTATTTCAATGATCAGATTATGGTTAACATTAATTGTGTAGTTGAGACGAAGAGTGATCGAATAGGAATTTATAAATTTGATGCCGTTACCAATGAGGTTAGTAAATAGATGATGTGATTCTAAGCGCTCGCCTAACGGGACGTAAACAAAAATCAAGCCCAAATGTAGCCCAGACTGGCTTGCTCAGAAGTAAATACGTTCGGATTTAAGTTGAACCAATCAATCAATAGAAAAGATATGGCTGTTCTAAACGCTTCTAAAGCTGCAGTAAAATTATTCAGAGGTTTCTTGGCCCACCTTGGTCTTAATCCTCCAGTCCACTGATGGCAAAGAATAAAAGTGTAGGCACAGAAAACCAAAATAAAATGGCGCAGTCAACTGCTTTTATCTCCAACTTGATATTCTTTAAGTCCTAACCATCCCTTGGCTTCCCTGTAAAGAACTTCTACCCAATTTCTTTGAGAATATGTATCAACTATCCATTGGGGTGTGACAATTGATGAAGAAACATTGGTCATAAAGTAGTCAATATCAGTGGCTTGAGAGAAGGTAGAAGTGTTGATGAATATAGCAATATTGCCCTTTCCACTTAAGGCTGATATTTCTACTTCTTTAGTTACTACCCATAATGTTTTGGGTTGATCTAACTCCAGTTGAATTTCTGTAAAAGCCTCTTGGGGTAAACTTTGTGCTAATTCATCTAACCTAATTATTTGTGGACTATCCTCTTGGTCACTGGCAAGGACTTTGGGATTTTTAGCTAATCCTCCTCAATACTTTCAGTTCCGATTTTCTATCCTTAATAAGGAAGACCTATTGTGGCCATATCCAGCATCTATAATTACTATTCCTGGTTGATAACCACGGCTTAAGGTCAGATCTATTAATTTAATTCCTAACTCAGGTTTATTCTCAAATCGAGGGTCTTGTTTCCCTTTGGGTCAAGAATCACCGTGGTGATATAACTCATATATCTAATGGTAAGCTTTTACTGCCATCATTATAGACGTATGTGTTGTTACTACTACTATTCCAGTATCCCTTTTCCCAATTTCTCTAATATATTTTCTTCCTACTCCATCCCTAAAATTCCCCCTTTTTCTATGGTCATAATCATCAATTATTAAGCTCAGTCCTCTGGTGATTCTCCTCTGACTACACTTGTTCATAATCTCTAACCGATGCTCATTGACTTGGGAACTGGACCAAGGTGCTTCATTTAAAACGTGGTGTAATCGCTGCTACGTCACCCCTAGGGCATTCTCTGCCATTTGAAATAGGTTTTTTCTCTCACTTTCACCCAATCATCCCCCTAAATCATGTCTCAACTCTCTTTTTTACCATTGATGAGTAAATACACCATCAAACCTTTGACACCATCTTTCAAACCATGGTGCCATTGCTGAGGCAGTGGTTTATTTCATCAGCTTCTTTTAAAGTGAAAGCTACACCGAAACCGCACCATACTCCTTTTTACTCTTAACTTTTGTTTAAGTCCCGCTATGATAGTTTTGCTGTTTCAATCATCAGAAAGATCCAGATTGATAGCTAGTGATTTTCTTGAGCTAGGGGGTCTAATTCTCCAGACATTTCCTGAAGTAATTGCCTAATATCCACTAGTTGAAATATGAGAGTTCTGCGTCCTGCTTCAAAACGATAAACTTCTAATAATAGACCTGTCAGGAAAATTAACTTGGTGTGAAAAAAATGGTAGAAGGGAATTTTGAGGGTGTACCAAAAGGAAAAATCCACTAAATTAACTATATTCAAGAACATCCACATAGTATAAAAGAAATACTGGGAATAACTAACCATCAGTTTTAAGACTTGTTAGCCCAAGGTGAAATGCACCATAAGGAACTTCAAGGTGACATAGAAAGTAAAAACATAGGTATAAATCAGAAAGGAGGAGAGGGAAAGGGAAACTAGAGATAAAACAACAGGTATGTCTATGCTTGTTCTATTGGAGGAAAATGCCAACATTTGAGGTTTTAGGTTTGCATTTCGGTATATGGAAAACGGAAGCAAAGGACACATTTCATTACTGGCTAGAGATATTACGAAATGTGTTCCCTCCTAGTCTCCTTAAACAGGTAGAAAAACATGATAGTGATTATGCCATGGCGACTCAGAACAAAAGGCAGGAAACAAAGAGTTTTCCACCAAGGGTATTTTTGTTGAACAGGTCATTAGACTTGTAAAAATATTCCGGGTACCTCAACAAAGATTTCCCCTGAATTCCCCAATTTACTCACAAGTGATTCTTAGTAACTATTTGTGGTTTAGTCACATTAGAAATTGGTTCATTAGTTTTGCCCATTTCATAAATGTTATGGATATGAGGTCAGTTATGAATTAGTTATCAACATCTTCATGGATAGGAACTATCCGTAACTATTCCCAACCGTGATTTTTTCCTTGGCTATTTCCTCATCTTAACACTATGGAAAGCCAGACACATACTCCTTTCTAAATTTTCGGCCCTCTTTTTTGCCAATTGGCAAGTAAGTATCCAGAATTCAGACGAGGGATTTTTGAGGGGTAGGTAACTCTCCCCAGCAAAAATAGAGGTGACAGAGCTTGTTGCTGACAGCTAGAATAAACCTAAAATCCCAGAATCCACGTGCTAAATTTGTTTCAAAATGGGTGTTCCGTGTTGGTTACTTCTTCAACTGAAGGAATACTAACACCAACTGCTGTTGCTCTTGGCAAATTTGATGGTGTTCATATTGGTCATCAAAGGGTAATTCAACCAATTTTGCCCTCAGCCCAGGATCAGGAACGACGGGGAAACGGGGAGAACTTAGCAGAAAAATCAACCCTTCCAACCGGGAATCTAACACCCCTAGAATCACAAAAAAAGCGAATACACTCGACAGTTGTCACCTTTGATCCTCATCCACACGAGTTTTTTACAGGACAACCCCGTACTTTGTTGACACCACTTGATGAAAAAGTTGAACAGTTGCGATCGCTTGGGGTAGAACAACTAGTATTATTACCCTTCGATAAAGAGCTATCTGCCCTCTCACCCCAAGATTTCGTAGCAAAAATACTTGTCCAACAACTACAATGTCAACAAATCAGTGTGGGAGAAGATTTCTGTTTTGGCAAAAAGCGCACAGGTACAGCCAAAGATTTGCAAACTCTCGCTGCCAAATTCAATATACCCGTCACCATAGTTCCCATCCAAACTGATATAGATGAATTGTCCACAAAGAGCAGTGACATCAATACCACACTGACCGAGAACAATCGGATTAGCACTTCATTAATTCGTCAAAGTTTGGAAGCAGGGGATATAGAAAAAGCAAACCGCCTACTAGGAAGACCCTATACCCTAACGGGTGTAGTGATACCAGGTCAAAAATTAGGTAGAACCATTGGCTTTCCCACCGCAAACCTGCAACTACCAAAAGATAAATTTTTACCCCATCAAGGAGTTTACGCAGTACGGGTTGTTATCCATAGCCAAAACCCAGAAGTGTCTGCTAATGAGAACTTAGGAGTAATGAATATAGGCAACCGCCCCACCGTTAATGGTACTCATTTTGCTGTAGAAGTACATCTGTTTGATTGGCCTGATGATTTATACAGTAAAGAACTAGTTGTTCAGCTAGTAAAATTTTTGCGCCCTGAACAAAAATTTCCTTCCCTAGAAGCCCTAAAAACCCAAATTCAACTGGACTGCACTGTAGCCAGAGAAATTTTAGCATCATACTGAATTTTTAGCATCATACTGAATTTGGATAATTACTAGGGAACACTGTATATATTGGTGATTGGGCATTGGGCATGGGGCATTGGGCATTAGGAAAATTACTTCCCCATCTCCCCCATCTCCCTCATCTCCCCATCTTCCCCAATCCCAAGTACCCAATCCCCAGCATGAGAGAAAAAATCGAGATTTTAACACAAAATCTGGCTCGTACCATTGTTGCTAAACATGAGGCCATTCGCTTGGTGGTAGTTGCTTTACTTGGTGGTGGTCACCCTTTGTTAGAAGATGTACCAGGAGTTGGTAAAACCCTCCTGGCCAAATCTTTAGCACGTTCTGTAGATAGCAGATTTCAGCGGCTACAATGAATGTAGCCCCGATTTACTCCCCACTGACATTACAGGCACAAATATTTGGAATCCTAAAAGCAGTGAATTTACCTTTATGCCGGGGCCAGTATTTGCTAACGTCCTACTAGCTGATTAAATTAACCGTGCTACTCCCCGCACCCAGTCAGCTTTCCTGGAAGTAATGGAAGAACGTCAGGTGAAGGTTGATGGTGTGTCCCATACTGTTCCTCAGCCCTTTTTTGTGATTGCTACTCAAAACCCCATTGAGTACCAAGGGACGTTTCCTTTAGCAGAAGCACAGATGGATCGATTTATGCTGTCTTTGAGTTTGGGTTATCCTTCGGAGTCAGATGAATTACAAATGCTGGAAAATCTAGATAATGGTATTCAATTAGCTGATTTGGCGCCTTGTATTACTTTGGATGAGGTGGCTGAGTTACGCCAACTCTGCTCAAAAGTAAAAGTAGAAACTTCCTTGCAACAATACATCTTAGAATTGGTGCGGACAACCAGACAGGATGAGGAAATTAGTCTTGGTGTTAGTCCACGTGGTACGGTGGCATTACAAAAAGCGACCCAAGCATTAGCTTTTATTTTAGGACGAGATTATACTATTCCCGATGATGTGAAATCTCTTGCACCTCACGTTCTTTGTCATCGCCTGATTCCTAGAGGTGGAAGGAATGCTAAAGATATAGTTGATGGGATCTTGCGATCGGTTGCTATTCCGTAATTTTTAAAAGGTAAATAAATGTATCCAGAACTGCTGGCTTGTCTTGCTGCGGTGATTTCCCTTGATAAACAAGTCAGCGATGGGTAACATAAAAAAATTAATTGTAGAATATAAAAAAGTAAGAATTCAGGAGTCAGGAGTGAGACTGTTTGAGAAATTGCTTAATTATCAAATAGGTATTTTTGGCGTTAGCCTGAAAACGCTCACTGCTGTTAGCGTAGCGTGCCGTTAGGCATTAGCTGAATGGTAACATAAAAAAAGAGCAATTATGCAGAAAACTTTTATCAAAGACTTCGGTGCAATTCAAAATGCACAGACTGAAGTCAAGAAAATCTTAGTTTTAATTGGTGAATAAGCCAGTCATAAAAGCACTATTGCTAAACTCATTTACTTCCTTAAAACACTAAAAGATGATTTATTCAGTCAATTTATGTAGTCAAATTTACTGGGATAAACAGAAATATGTGGATATTGGTTCTGATATATTATCTCCTATTCGGGAAGAATTTTATAGGTTTTTTCTTCCTACCAATCACTTACATGATTTCGAAATTTTGAATTGGCGAGCTCAAAGAATACCAAAAGTACATAAAATCTAAAACTCTCTATCATACCACAGAAACAATTTTGCAGTAGGTCTAATATAGTTTTGGGAAAGATAAATATATAAAATTAATTTTAGAATGAAATCAAGAAGTGAAAATTATATATACTCACTCATCTTATAGATGGGGAGTTTAAAAATTTTGCTAGTAGTATCTAACTGAGAGTTAGGCAGGAATATTTAAATTCTAATTTTGAATCCTTAATTAATAAGGAAGATGAAATTAGGATATACTTAACAGCTTTATACACTTTTAAATTAATTTTTTGAAAGTAAGTAAAAAAATCCATTATTTATAATTTCGGTAATAAGCGCAACAGTAAGTTATTATGATTTCCTTGCAAGGTATCTATTTGCAAGTATTTAAAATAGTTTACGACAAATATTTTAAATTTTAACTATTAAGGTAGTGAGCAAAAGATAGATATAATCTGAATGCTAAAATTCATGCACAAAGTTATAATAAATAGAGATATTCTTAAGATATTTTATATGGAAAGATTAACCAATTAAGATTTCGTAAAAAAATAACAGGGTAGATAAGAAGAAAACTATCTATTAGTATGAACAAAATCCATGGGACATGGAATATTAAAGGAAAAATATTATATTGATCCCTCTGGTAATGAAAAAATCAGATTGGATAATGAAGTAAAGGATTATATTTATCTTTGTAATGCTTCATCAGGACAGCAGGAGTGTATAAGGATTTCGCCAGATATTTTTATTAATATCCTTGATGAGTTAGAAATATTAAGAATAATATAAAAACCATAAGCACATTTATTTGCCATTGCTCAAAAGGAAGTGATTAAACTATTAGCCTTAATGGTAAATCAAAATGATGACAACAACTTATCGTTAGAACTCAGAGTCATTATGTATTAACAGTTTTCAATAATCTACTCTTTGCAGAGAGAGTAGTAAAAAAGAATCCGTCGTTAGAATCAGAAGTAACAGAAATAATTCCGAAAGATTGTTGGTTAAATGCTCATGACTTTTCAGCTTATTTACTAGGTTATCAATCTGTTGGAGAGAATACCAATTATTGTCAACCCATTTTCAATGCTGGAAAAGGTACGATTCAACAAAATTATTTGGATACTGTTTCCGAAATTTTGACTGGTGATTTTCAGGCTTTTTACAGTATCCACGCTAGAACCTTTAAAACAAGATCAGCCAATTTGAAGATATTCAGGACTTAGGCAACTGGGACAGGCAATGGGTGAATATAGTACATCGGTATTAAATAAATCGGATACCGAAAGCTTTATCAACCCATAAGAAGTAGCTGCAACAGAAAACATTATTGAAATATTCATGAGAAAATAGGTAGGAGATTGTATTAGATAAATGTTCCTGACGGTAATGAGATTTACTAAACTTGATTACTGCCAATACTTATGAACTAGTTAAATTAACTATACAATTACTAATTTAGCAGAGCATTTAGAAAGTATTAGCCATGATGCAATTAACTATTATTTAAAAACCGAAAAGTTAACATCTCGTTTACTATGGGATAAGGTGAAAGAGGTAGTAGAAGCTGATGGTAATTGGTACATCATATTTGATGATAGTGTTTTAGACAAAAGATATTCTGAAGAAATAGAGATAGTGAGGAGACAATATAGTGGTAATGAACATGGCATACTCCAAAGAATTGGTGTAGTCAGTTGTGTATATGTGAATCCTAAATTTCAAAGATTTGGGGTAATAGATTACCGCATTTTTAATCCTGATGTGGATGGTAAAACCAAGATAGACCATGTGAAAGATATGCTGCAAAACCTGGTGTATCATCAGCTTTTCCCA
>ERZ1034375.238-NODE-238-length-14362-cov-73.282674_pt1 | contig 14362 bp, 11 predicted proteins | sample MGYA00520585_ERZ1034375 | MGnify/ENA primary metagenome ERZ1034375 (study PRJEB33736, sample SAMEA104288463) | Azolla filiculoides | biome: Urban; feature: water surface; material: ditch water | place: Netherlands | collected 2014 ... | reverse complement strand
CCCATAAAACTTGGACTTTTTCCAATAATTCTGTGGGTTCCTCTAGCAGTTCCATTAGTGCATAGGCAGCAAGTATTAGTTCTGGGGCATTCGCTTCACTAACAACAAGTTTCAACATAAGTCTGTGGGGTAAGACTTTCGTTCCATGAGTAGCTATGTAAATACACTACATTTACGTATCCTATCCTTCCAACATTCCTTTTCCAGTCCCCTTTACATTTACTTTATCAATAGCCTCTTAACATGAATATTATCACACAGCCAATTTCGGAAATAATCGAACAGCAAATCATCAACCAAGACGATAAGAGTATTTTGGAAAGAGACAGAGAAAAAATTATTAATCTCTTTAAAGAATATGGAGTTTTATTGTTTAGAGGATTTAATGCTGATACGGAAATATTTAGAGATTTTAGCAATTTATTCAGTACTGATTTTTTAGATTATGCTGGTGGTCCTTTCAAGAGAAGGGTCATTGATAATGATCAGACTATTTTAAGTGTTAACGATTTCCAGACAGAGATTAAGTTACATGGAGAAATGTACTATGAGAAGAATATTCTCCTGATGTTGTGGTTTTTCTGTGCTAACCCCGCTTCACAACATGGTGAAACAACGGTGTGTGATGGTAGGTATTTCTTTGCAGAACTCAGTAATTCAACTAAAGAATTATTCAGCCGAAACAAGCTTAACTTTACTGTGAGAATGAATAAAGAGCAATGGCTGACGAAATATAAAATTGATGATGTTAATCAGCTAAAAGAGATGTGTAAAAGTCACGATACGCATCTAACCATATATGAAGATGAATCAATTTTATTGGAATATTATATTTGTCCAGTAGTTATTCCTAGCAGATGTGGAAATCATAAGGTTTTTATTAATAGCCTTTTACCATCAATGCAATTGAATCCTGATGTTCTGAAATTTGATGATGATTCATAAATTACTGATGAACTTATGGAAGAATTGAATGGAATTGCGGATAAAATTAGTACCAGTATTTGCTGGAATCAAGGGGATATTCTAATGATTGATAATACAAGAATTATGCATGTTAGAAGGGCTTTTACGGATAAAACAAGAGAGATTTATATTCGTTTGTGTTCTCCAGGTTTTCAATTTTAAAATAACACTCCCCCAAGGAGAGGAGTGGTAATACGTGTATTACTTCATATCATAACCAAACAAATTGGGGTCTACTTCTCCTAGTTTTAAATCTGCTAAACCATATTCTGCCCAGCGTCTTTCTACCATTGCAGCAATATCAGGATCTGATTCTAATGGTTCACCCCATTCATGTTCAGTTTCTGGGGGAATTTTGGTAGTTGCATCTATGCCCATTCTGCCCCCTAACCCGAGTTTTTCACTAGCAAAGTCTAAGGTGTCAAAGGGTGTCTTTGGTAATATGAATACATCCCGTGAAGGGTCTACTTTAGAACTAATTGCCCAGACAACCTGACGTGGATCACGAATGTTGATATGTTTATCAACAACAATCACAAATTTAGTGTATGTGAATTGGGGTAATGCACTCCAAAAAGCTAAGGCTGCTCTTCTTGCTTGTCCAGGGTAAGCTTTATCTATAGAAATAATCGCAGCTTTGTAACTTAATGCTTCCATGGGTAGGAAGAAATCGACTATTTCTGATACTTGTTGCCGTAATATAGGGGTATAGATGCGGTTGAGTGCAATCGCCATCATAGCTTCTTCTTTGGGTGGACGACCGCTAAATGTAGTCAGATAAATTGGATCTTTGCGGTGAGTCATACACTGGAAGCGTACCAATGGCGAATCTTCCACGCCACCATAATATCCCATGTGATCGCCAAAGGGTCCATCGGGTAAAACTTCCCCTGGTGTAATTGTTCCTTCTAAGACAAATTCTGAATCTGCGGGAACTTCTAAATCTACTGTTTTACACTTGGCTAATTGTACCCCTGAACCACCATAAAGCCCTGCAAATAACCATTCTGATAAGTCTAGAGGAATGGGTGTGGCTGCTGCCATAATAATTAAAGGATCAACACCAAGTGCGATCGCAATTTCTAATTTTTTACCAAATTCCGCTGCTTTGCGTAAATGTCTCGCACCACCCCGCACTGATAACCAGTGTACTGTCATGGTGTTCTTAGATTGCAGTTGTAGCCGATATACACCAACATTGGGCGTTCCTGTGTCATAATCCTTGGTAATTACCAATCCTAGCGTAATAATTTTTCCGGCATCTCTCTGATAAGGACGTATCAACGGCAACTTATTTAAATCTACATTATCCCCTTCCACTACCACCTGTTGACAAGCAGGAAAAAAATCCCTTCCTGGTTTCGCTTTCACTACATCAAACAGCACTTTCCCAAAGTCTATCGCTTGGGAAATCTTTTTAGGTGGTTTGGGTTGCTGAAGCATACTCAGTTTCTTTCCCAAGGTTTCCAATTCCTCTGGTTTTTCCATGTTCATCGCCCAGCATATCCTTTCCAGTGTCCCCATTAAATTGACAGCAACGGGGAAAGATGCACCTTTGACATTTTCAAAGATTAATCCTGTCCCACCTTTTTGTAGCATCCGGTTGGAAATTTCGGCAATTTCCATATTTGGGTCAACTAAAGCTGAAATTCGCTTTAATTGTCCTCTTTGTTCTAGGATTTTGATAAATCCCCGTAAATCTCGCGCCATATTTCCCTAAAAGTTAAGAAGTGTAAAGCTATTTTCATCTTAGTGGTCATTAGGAATGATTTAAAGTATTAGTTATAGATATCCTATCAATAGGAAAGATTAAGACTTACGCACGAGTCACGGAATAAGTAACCGCAGAGGAAACAGAGAAGTAGGAGTTTGGGAGAGTTTTTGCGTAAGTCCTAGTACCGCTGTGAATTCAAAATGCTTCTTTCAGAAGAGCTACCCTAACAAAATATCTCCTTCGGAGACCCTACGCGAACACAATTCAAAATGAATACGGCGTGAGCTTTTCAGACATTTAGAATGGTTGGTTTATTTACGCCGTACTGTACTAGCCTCTAAACTAAAACTTGAGCTTTTTCTTCCTCAAGCTTAACTTGAGCTTCTGCTGCCAAAAACTCAGCCATTTGAACCTCAATTTGATCCCGCACAATCTGACGATATTCCAAGAAATGCTCAATTTGAGCGCAAACGGCTAAATAACTACTGATACCACCAGGATTATGCTTGTACATACTCCAGAGATTGCGCCAGAATTGCCAACGAGTATTACGGAACACACCTTGTTGCCAGCAAATAGTCAACAATGCCCGCAGTACCTTCCAATTCAATGGTTTTTTAGCACCTTTGCCCTTTTTGGGATAGGTTGCTTGACCCAAAATGCGGTAGTGCCGATAAGCACGATCTAAAAATCTTGATGGTTCGTATAGTTCCCAAAACGCTTCTACATATTCGCTGGCTATTTCTGCTAAAGGTCTTGTAGGAAAAAAATTCATCAATGTGGTTTGATTAATATTAGCAGATTTATTGCGGAGTCGGTTTTCCTTTTCTAATCTATGCCACAATGCTGTATCAGGCAGGGCCTGGAGCATACTAAATAAAGCGGTGGGAATGGCTGTCTGTTCCACAAATTTAACAATTCTCGCCCCAGCACCCGACTTTTCGCCATCAAAGCCAATAATAAAACCTGCCATGACTCGTAACCCTGAGCGTGTAATTTTATTTACTCCTTCGGTGAGGGAATCTCGAGTATTTTGGAATTTTTGAGTAAAAGTAAGGCTTTCTTCGTCGGGGGTTTCAATTCCCAAGAACACAGCCCCGAAATTACACCTTACCATTGCATCCATCAATTCTTGATCTTGGGCTAAGTCAACGGAAGCCTCTGTGGCAAAGGAGAAGGGATAATGATGTGCAACCATCCAAGGTTGTAGTTCTTTCAAGAATAATTTAACGTTACGCTTATTGCCGATGAAGTTATCATCCACCATAAAAATACTGCGTCGCCAACCTAATTCATAGAGATAATCAAGTTCTGCGAGGAGTTGGGCTGGTGTTTTGGTGCGGGGTTTGCGACCGTAGAGGACGATAATGTCGCAGAACTCACACTGGAAGGGACAGCCACGGGAAAATTGCACTGACATTTCCGCATAGGCATCAAATTCCAGTAGGTCAAAACGAGGAATGGGAGTGTTTGTCACATCTGGTTTTTCACCACCAGAACGAAAGATTCCTGAAGATTCACCGCGTCCGATCGCATCTATAAATAAAGGTAGCGTAATTTCCCCTTCATCCAAAATCAAATAATCTGCTCCCACATCTGTGACTTCGTTAGGTAATGCTGTCGGGTATGGTCCACCCACAGCCACAAGCTTACCACGACGCTTTGCTTCCTGAATCTGTGCGAGTAAATCCTCTTTTTGGACAATCATCGCTGATAAAATCACCAAATCAGCCCAAGCCCATTCTGCTTCGGTAATTTGGCGAATATTCCTGTCTACTAGCTTAAAATTCCATTGTTGGGGTAAAATTGCGGCTACTGTCACCAAGCCCAATGGTGGTAACATCGCTTTCCTGTCTAGCAAAGCTAGTGTTTTTTCAAAAGACCAAAAACTTTTTGGAAACAACGGATATATAAGTAATACATTCATGATGTTAATTGGAAAACCTGAATTTGGCTTGTAAGTTTATTTCCAACAAAGACTGAAAATAAGTCAATCCTACGGTCTATTTATTAATAATAACATCTGATATTTTGAAGCAAATCCTGAGAATCTTGAGCTAATGTATCCTAATAGCACTATTTATCACCAAAATAAAGGTAAGATTAAATGTTGCCAAATTACCAGGATACCATGCAGGAGATATTGCCCTTTCGATTTGAGTTGGATAAAATCCTGATAGCAGGCTCGTGTTTGTGGTCTTTGGCACTATATCTTGCTTTCTCTCCAGTCGGTGAATGGGTGACAGAACAACTAAATCGGTGGTTTAATTTTGCCGAGCGATCGCTGTATACTAGTCAAACAGAGTTTGAAAAAACACGCAAAGCCAGAGAATCACAAAACGCCTTTTACGCGTCACTTTTTAGCATTGTGCCTTTTATCATAGCTGGTATTTTATTTAACTGGGTGATAAAAATCAGTTTAAGTGATAGCTGGGGAATCAGCACGGGTATGCTTGCCTGTATGGGTGCAGGTATTTATCAACTAGGACGTAGAGATGGCGACTATTCTGATTAGACGCAGGAGTGCAGGGGTGGCTGGCGAAACTGAGGAAGCAGGGGTGGCTGGGGAGGGATAGGGCAAATATCTTTTTCTTCTGGAGTCGGGAGTCGGGAGTCCCGACTCCCGACTCCTGACTCGTGACTCCTATCTCATATTTTGCTTTTTCTCGGCTTTGGGCTCACGATTTGCCACACCAGCTAATTCTGCATCTAATAAAGTCCTTCCTGTAGCTGCAAGATAAACATCATCTAAACTAGGACGAGACTGGGCGATACCAAAAATAGGTAAACCTGCATTATTTAAGGCCCGTTGAATTATAATTAATGCATCATTTTGAGGTTTGATAACTAAATTTAAAGAATTACCTTGAGCATTATTAATAATAATTTCCTGCACAAAAGGTAGCTCTTGAAGTAGGTTTTTGGCTTTGTCGGCTTCATCGCTTGGTGAAAATTCCCGAATACGTAAAGTAATGCGATCCCCTCCTACTTGATCTTTCAATTGGGAAGGTGTACCCGTAGCAATTACTGTTCCTCGATCTATAATTGCCACTCTATCAGCTAAAGCATCAATTTCTTCCAAATAATGGCTGGTAATGACAACTGTAGTACCGGCAGCACGTAATTTTCGCAAGAAGTCCCAAACTACAAATCGGCTTTCAATATCCAATCCTACCGTTGGTTCATCTAATACCAACATATCTGGAGAATGAAGTAAACCCGCAGCTAAATCTAGACGTTTACGTAAACCGCCGGAATAAGTTCCTGTTTTTTTATCTGCGTATTCTTGTAAACCAAGTAAGTCCAATATCGTGTTAATTCGCTGTTTGATCACTCCACCCGGAAGATGATAAAGTGCTGCTTGCAACTCTAACAATTCCTTACCTGTGAGCATTTTATCCAAAGCCACTTCCTGGGCTACATAACCCAATTTTTGCCGTGCTAATTTAGGATGATCTAAAACCGAAATCCCCGAAACTTCAATTTTCCCAGCATCGGGAATAGTCAAGGTACACAAAGCCCTCAGAGTAGTGGTTTTCCCAGCACCGTTAGGACCGAGTAAACCAAAGATTTCCCCCGGCTGTACCTGAAAGGAAACGTTCTTGACGGCTTCCACAGTACCGTAGCGTTTTTGTAGGTTTTCAATTAAAACGGCGGCAACCATAACAGCTATAATCCCTAACTATACAATTGTCAACAATCTATCTTCTATTGTACGAGTTAGCTGTGAGATGCTGATAGCTCAATGCTGACAAAATTACTCATCAGGATTTTTCTTTTCTGCTATTCTCAATTTAGCAGAGCGCGATCGTAGATTTTCAGTAATTTCGGACTCTGTACCGAGAATTGGCTTTTTTGTCAATACCTGCAACAGAGATAAATTTCTTAAACCGTGTTTGACCAGCCTATCTTCTAAACTGTGAAAGCTGATAATAGCAATTCTGCCACCAGGCACTAACGAATGAGGTGCTTTATCTATCAAAGTTTCTAAAACTTTCAACTCATCATTGACCACGATTCGTAAAGCTTGGAAAACACGGGTAGCGGGGTGAAGTCTCCCATAACGGTATTTAGGAGGAACAGAATAGGCGATCACATTGGCTAATTCTGTAGTAGTGTGAAATGGACGTTTTTCTACAATTCGTCTAGCAATACGACGTGACAGTCTCTCTTCACCATATTTAAAGAAAATATCCGCCAATTCTCCTTCATCCCAGTTATTAATAATATCACCAGCCGTTAAAAATTGTTGCTGGTTCATACGCATATCTAAATTTGCAGTATTTCTAAAACTAAAACCTCTTTCTGGGTTATCCAAATGATAGGAACTTACACCCAAATCTGCTAAAATGCCATGATATGTATTGGGGGGAAAATCGTAATTAGCAAAATTGCTATGGATAAAATTTACCCTATCACCAAACTCAGCTAAATTAGCTTTCGCAGCTTTTAAAGCATCCTCATCTTGGTCAACTGCTGTGACTTTCACATCTTCAGCAGTTTCTAGTATTAAACGACTGTGGCCACCACCACCAACAGTTAAATCTAAATAATTCCCACGGGGACTTACCACTAAACCTCCAATAACCTGTTGACTGAGAACAGGAACATGAGAAAAAGCAATTTCATTTAAATGTAGTGAAGTTTGTAAATCTGATTGCATTATGAATTTATTGGTAATTAGGGTTTGCTGAAAGAGTTTTTTTGTGAGGTTAACTTAACGGGACTTAAACAAAAGTTAAGAGTAAAAAGGAGTATAATGCAACTTCGGTGTAGCTTTCAAGTTAAAAGAAGCTGATGAAAGAAACCACTGCCGCAGCAATGGCACCATGGTTTGAAAGATGGTGTGATTTGATAATGTATTTACTCATCAAGGGGAAAAAAGAGAGTTTAGACATTATTTAGGGGGATGATTAGGTGAAAGTGAGAGAAAAAACCTATTTTAAATGGCAGAGAATGCCCTAGGGGTGACCTACCACCGATTACACCACGTTTTAACTGAAGCACCTTGGTCCAGTTCCCAAGTCAATGAGCATCGATTAGAGATTATGAACAAGTATAGTCAGAGGAGAATTACCAGAGGATTTAGCTTAATAATTCATGATTATGACCATAGAAAAAGGGGGGATTTTAGGGATGGAGTAGGAAGACAATATATTGGGGAAATTGGGAATACTGGAATAGTAGTAGTAACAACACATCTATATGAATGATGGCAGTAAAAGCTTACCATTAGATATAGAGTTATATCACCACGGTGATTCTTTACCCAAAGGGAAACAAGACCCTCTATTTGAGAAGAAAGAAGAAACCTGAGTTAGGAATTAAATTAATAGATCTGACCTTAAGCCGTGGTTATCAACCAGGAATAGTAATTATAGATCCTGGATATGGCCACAATAGGTCTTCCTTATTAAAGATAGAAAATCGGCATTGAAAGTATTGAGGAGGATTAGCTAAAAATCCCAAAGTCCTTGCTAGTGAGTGACCAAGAGGATAGTCCACAAATAATTAGGTTAGATGAATTAGCATAAAGTTTACCCCAAGAGGCTTTTACAGAAATTCAACTGGAGTTAGATAAAACCAAAACATTATGGGTAGTAACTCAAGAAGTAGAAATATCAGCCTTAACTGGAAAGGGCAATATTGCTATCGTCATCAAGGCTTCTACTTTCTCTCAAGCCACTGATATTGACTACTTTATAACCAATGTTTCTTGATCAATTGTCACACCCCAATGGACATTTGATACATATTCTCAAAGAAATTGGGTAGAAGTTGTTTACAGGGAAGCCAAGGGATGGTTAGGACTCAAAGAATATCAAGTTCGAGATAAAAGCAGTTGACTGCGCCATTTTACTTTGGTTTTCTATGCCTACACTTTTATTCTTTGCCATCAGTGGACTGGAGGATTAAGACCAAGGTGGTCTAAGAAACCTTTGAATACTCTTACTGCAGCTTTAGAAGCGTTGAGAACAGCCATATCTTTTCTATTTATTGATTGGGTCAACTGGAATCCAGACCTGTTTCCTTCTGATAGAGCCAGTTTGGGCTACATTTGGACTTGATTTTTGTTTGCGTCCCGCTAACAAGTTTTCAGAATCATTTGAAATCTCAAAACATCAACAGGTTTTGATGTCATCAAGCCTTATTTTCGCATCTTCTCTACCTGGCAAGATTTTGAATCTTGAATTCCTGCTGTCCAGGAGAAACACATTCACCTTTTATAAATCAACAATACCGAACCAATTGGACCAAAATTTTCCAGATAGATTCTCTTGTTGAAATATAAACCCGGAGACATTCCCCCATCAAATAACATTCCTTCTTGAATGGGTCCTAAACAATTATTTCTAGCAATTCCTGACAACACATCATCAAACTCACTTGGTAGTAACTCTTTATTAATTGCAGAAGTTTGAATACTAGAACTAGCTTTCAGATCATTCACCAACAAAATAACATATCCCTTACTTGTAACTGCTACCATAGAACGATTAGTTGCACCACTACAAGCAAATTCACCCAAAGCTTGACAAATATCTTTAAACTTACCCTGACGATAAAATCTGCCATTACCTCCTACTAAATTGTAATTCAGAAAATTTGCTCCTCGTCTGCCAGTGTCAATAGTAGCTATCCGTTCCCTTGGGTTGCCTCCAGATATCCCAAAAGAAGAACGTTGATTTTTAAATGCACCGGAATACTCAATCCCACGAGAAATATTTAACCCTTGGGGTTTATTTAGAGTATCTATATAGTCAGCATTAATAGCCGCAATTGCTGATTTCCCATTTAACTTAGAGTTTTCATCTGTAATCAGTTGACTAAACTGTTTAGGTATATATTCTCTCTGAAAATTTCCTCTAGTATCTTTAGCATATACTTTATGAGCTAACCCCACATTCACCTTAAAATCTAAAGCTGGTGATTTAGGATTAAAAATAATCACATGATTGATACCTTTGGTGTATCTTTCACCTTTATTATTAGTCTTGAAAAATTCAAGACTAAACTGGGAATTATCACCAGGACAATTAGCAGATAGTTTTGAAGCTGAATTAGCTACCGTATCCTGACAACCTAATAATATACCTGTGGTAATAATCAAAATAGATTTCAAAAGTAATTTATCTGTATTCATCTGTGTTTATCTGCGGTTATAATTAAAAAAAACCCGCTACAGGATTACTATAACGGGCAATATTAAAAAATGCAGTTATGGCGTAATGTAAAATTCAATGTGAAATTGCAAAATTACGCAAGCCATTCCAGAACAGCTTCTTCCTTAGTGTTGGTATTGCGAGAAGGTGTTTCACGTTCAAACCTCATGTGAATGGAACGGCTTTGTTCACTATCAGCAGCAACAGCCAAAATTGGGTAGTCAATTACACCATCTTGGAAGGACATTTGGAAGCGGAATGTACCATCTGAATTGAGTTTAATGGGACGGCCACCAATAGTTACATTTGCATCTGGTTCCGTTGCACCATATACAATCAATTCAGCATCAGCAATTAACCAGAATTTGCGGGGACGTACTGGTACAGCAGAAGCTGAGAAACCAACACCAGACATACCCACACCGGACATATTAATACCAGATGCGGTAGGAACCGCCCACATACCCACACCAGATGGGAAGACGTAGGAACTGATAGCTTGTTCTGGACCTACAGAACCGACTACGTGCTGCATAGAGCCGAACAGAGAACCAGCAACGCGCTGTGCTTCAGCAGATTCTGCCATACCAAAGATTTGGTCGTAAATGGGGTTTCCACCTGCATCGGCAGAAGCCACAGTGGCGATTTTCTTGGCTGGGGGAACGAGTTCATACTTGGTCTTACCACGCAAGTCTTCTTCAAAGTTTACTGTGATGAAGACATCTTCAATCCAATCAGAAGGATAAACGGGAGGAATATGAACTCTAGCAGAACGAGCTAATATCAACCAAGTAGCATCTGCTCTACGATAACCAATATCAATGATATAATCGCGATCGCTCACAGGAACTGGTAAATACCATTCTCTTGCCAGTTCATCAGCAGGATATTCTTGGATACTGTGAGGACTTTGGTACTCAATGTTTATATCAGTAACATCATAAATCCGCAGTGCTAATTGCTCCCCACCTTGGCGGCGCAATTCTTCTTTGTGATTATTGGGAATATCCCAATATGTGTAAGCCCATTGAGGGTCACGTGGTAACAGAACAATGTGACTTTCTCCGTAACCACCTGGTAAATCTGCCAGTCCCTCATCCACATCAGCGAGAGAACCACCAGTACTATCTTCCTGACCTAATTCAAATTTTGCTGCTTCCACGGTTTCCTGTGCCTCCAGTGAACGAGATGGACTAAGCGAAACTTTGTTGGGCTGTACTTCTTGAATCGATGCCAACAGTTGAGATTTACGCATTCGGCTATAGCGAGAAATGCCATATTCACTAGCAACTTTACGAAGTTGCCTTAATGTCATCTCCTCTAGCGGCGGGCGCTCTTTTGCCATTAATTTGGCCTCCAGTAGTGTTAAATTATTAATCCGGGTTATAATAATTTTCCCCAGATGAATTTATTATTACTGACTCCTGGTTTTGCCCAGTTTATAAGTGTTTTAGTGTGTGTTTTAAACAACAATTCACAACCTTTTGATTCCTCATCCTGCAATGATTAGCATTTCTTCGGGATCAGCGATGTGCTTTTGTTAAAGAAATATTAACAGGTATTGATGCCTAGTGAGCAAGGGGTAAGAAGACGGTTTTTCGTCTATTTGACGTATTTATCAGCCCTTTGGGGATGATCATGTTATGGAATGCTAACATAAGCTATCAACGGAGTATTTTATGTCAGGATTCCATGACTTATTTTTTTAATCCTCAGAACCTCGATATCCCTGGCTAAGAAAAAATATAGTTTCACCTTCCGTAAGGGACTGCCAAATCAAAAAATTCCCAATTTGTACGGTGACTTAGGACATTAGTCTGTAACCCACAATAAATTTATGGTGAAAAGAATTGTCAAAGTCACCCATCATTCAATACGGTTGAGTTAAGGAAAATTATCTATTTAAGCAAGGAGGGGAAGCAGGGAGAGAGAAAAAGGCTTATCTGAACTGTATTGCCCCATAATGGGGGGATTGAGGGGGCAAAATAGGCTTTTCAAACACCCTCGTAGGCACACTTTAGCAACTTTATAAGATGAAATAGGGTTTGCGGAAAAAGTCTTTTCCTAAGGGCTAGTAGGAGTCAGGAGGGAGAATTAGAATGAGGTAAGAATAGTCTCGAATCTCAGAAAGTGATTGGCTATGGCTTACGCCACGCCACGCTACGCCACGCTACGCCACGCTATCGCCAGTGCCACAGGCAATCAGTTTTTGATGGTTTCAAGACTTATTCCTTGCACCTTATTCATCTTTTATCCCGCTACAGTCATTGATTTATCCAGGTTTTCTGTTTATATGGCTTAACCCCACGCTACGCTATCAGCAAGCCCGAAATAGTCCTGGACTAAATCAAACCGGATTCCTATATTATATATGATATTGTTCATGAGAAATATTTCTTTTTTACTTTATCATATACTCTCTGTAGAAATAACTTTCTTAAACGCCATTTGGTTAAATTTGTAATATTGCCTGAATAATAATTTTTGTGATCTAGAAATTCATTTATCTCCGCTAAAATAACTGTTAATTTCTTAATTAAATTCTCACTTCTATACTCTGCTAAAACTTCTCCTGATAAAGATAAAGAAAGTGGAGATGATAGACTTTTTAATATCCTCTGTACATCATATTCTAGAGAATATCCAGCGATCTTATAGCAATTAAATCCAGGGTCCAAGTAATCAGAAATTCCACCGTTTATACTAGAAAAAACTTGACATCCACAAGCAAGGGCTTCCATAGGTTGTAGACCAAAGCCTTCACTCACATTCTGTTGTGCCCAATATTCAGCAGAGTCATAGAGATAGATTTTAGCTCGATTGAATAATCCAGGTAAATCTTCAATATAAGAATCAACTACAAAAACTTTACACTGTTTTCGCAATGCGGGGATTAATTCTTGAATTAAATATTCAGAGGATTTTCGTGCTTGAACTAAAACATCAATATCTCTCTCAATATGTAAATTTGTAAATTCATTAGCAATTTGATTAGGTAAATAATAAATCAGATTATTCGGTGCTTTTTGTCCCCAATATCCCATTGTATTGCGACTGACTGTGATGATAGGAATACTGCTAGGAAGATTGAATTTATAACCTGCACTGTGAGCATGATAAACTACATTGTATCTTTGCAATTTACCAGCTAGTTTAGCTATATCAAATCCCCAGCTAATGACAAAAATCACGTTATCTAAACTTTGGGTTTGTAACAAATCATCAAGAAAAAGTTTGTCTTTCTCTTTTTGCCGGTAAGTGACAACTTCTGCACTACAAACTTGTTGAGATAAATTAAATGTTTTTAACTCTGCCCAAAGACCACCACAGGCGAATTTTCTATCTGTTCCCGGAACTAGAAAATACAGTTTTCTCATGGTATCGCAACAACTAAAGACCTAATTAGAGAGCAATTCTGAAGGGGCGATAATTAGCCCAATATTCGTAAGAATTCAGGAGTCAGGAGTCAGGATATTTGAGAAATTGGTTAATTATCAAACAGGTATTTTTGGCGTTAGCCTGAAAAAGCTGACTCCTTACCAATAATCCCATCTGCTTTTAGCAGTGAGACTGTCAATTCCGCCATTTTACTTTAATAAAATGAGCTTCACGTCCCCAAGTGTCTCGTGTACGAATAGTATTTTCAATTGCTAGGTTAAAGGGAATAGCTGTTGTTAAGTAACGTTGGGCGATAGAACCTAAGTCTGGTGCAAGTTCAGAGGCTGTAGTTGCAGCTAGTCCTAAGCCTATCAGTTGTTCAATTGGTCGAAATGGTAACATTGCATATACACCTATAGCAAATCCAGCTGTTAACACCATTGCTACAGATAAATTTGTACCGCAACGGGGATGCACAGCTAAATCCCATTCTCCACTGGTAAGGCGATGTTGGGCTAGTGTTACCGCACGCCGCAAATGACTGATATTGACTTCACCATAAAGGTAAAATCCCTGTTCTGTAGATAACCCGCTTAATGATTCGTTATCAAACTGCACATTGTTCGGGTTTCCGAGAGGGGAATAAACGCTTGTACTTTCGCTCAGAACCCAAACAGTAGCGTGTTCTAGGGCGTGAACCTGACGCAGCATGAGAATTTCTTGCAGCCCAGGGACAAAAGATAGCTGTTTGAGTAAATCGCTATCTTGACTCGGTGATGGTGCGATAAATTCAAGGTTAAAGAAGTTAAAGGGGAATGAGTCACCTGAATAAGATGTTGAAGTATTCATTTTCCGTTAAGGGACTTGCAAGCTGATCAAGCTGGGACAGATTTCTTTCCAATTTAGCGTTTGTATCACTGAAGTGTTACTAATTTTTGTTTATCATTTCTTAAATAGGATTGCTATATTTACGTTTTGTGTAAGGATTCAGGTCTAAGGTAGAGGGATTAAAGAAAGTGTATGGAAAGCAGAGTGAAGCATGGCTTTGATAGGTCGGTCAAAACACTCAATTAGAGAAAGTGCTTGACGGCGACAAGTTTGTATAACCGTCAATAAATTGGCAGGATGTTGGAATAGCTCC
>ERZ1034375.235-NODE-235-length-14498-cov-3.601900_pt1 | contig 14498 bp, 13 predicted proteins | sample MGYA00520585_ERZ1034375 | MGnify/ENA primary metagenome ERZ1034375 (study PRJEB33736, sample SAMEA104288463) | Azolla filiculoides | biome: Urban; feature: water surface; material: ditch water | place: Netherlands | collected 2014 ... | reverse complement strand
CTAGATTGACACCACATGCATGGTGGAGGCCGATCGGTGTCTAGTTTAGCCCTTTAGATTCTATATCTCTTGGCACTCCTAGATTGACAACATGCATGGTGTTGAGTGATCGGTGTCTAGTTGATGAGTGATTATCGGTGTCTATTCTCGAAGCATGTAGCCTTAGAACATTATATGAATGTATCTTGTGTTCGGTATCATTTCCACTCTCCACCACGTGTTGTTGTTACATTGCCTTTATCTTTGATTCATGTATGTATGTGTGTGTTGCCCTGATCATCGATGTATTGGGTTCGAATTTCTGCTCCTTGTCATGTCATGTTTTCTCTTTCTTGCTTTCTTTGTTTTAACCCACCCATATATATATATTCTCCATTGTGATTCGATATCTCAAGATGTTTCCAAAACAATCATATGTATGTGAAACATTATGCAAAAATGTTAAGGTTAGGTTAATTTCTGCCTATGTGTTATCAAAATCATCGATTAGAGGTCCTTTTTATACATATCTTTTCTCTATTTCAAATATGGTGGTGCTCTAAATGTGTAGAAATTATGCGGTTTGAGATTCTAGTCAAATGCTGGTAAATGAATATAATATTAAGTGGAAAAAAACCCCACCATATTCTCCACTTTAGTTGCATAGAGGTAGTAAGTGTTTTGCTCCGTAATCTATTTCATGTATATTAATATCCAAGTGCACAAATTGGATGCATTTCAGAGGGGGTGGTCAATTATGTTTAAGTGACGAATAGGGGAAAAGTAAATGGACATATGACATCGCGTCACGAATGAAAGTTGTTGATGAGAAGAACGATGAATGTTGTTTAAGATTTCATCTTACATCGATTGAAGCACAACATAAAAGCAGGAAATCATGCAAATAACATGCCATCTAGTCTCTGGAGTGATTGGGTGGGTGGGGGAGGGTTGCCTTCATACATAAGTTCTTGGGATTTATGTATTGCGAGAAATAAAAAACTTGCGAATTTACACACACGCACACACACATATATATCAATATGTACGTATGCATGTGTGCATACATATGTATACGTGTGCTTGGTCAAGGTAATAATTACATGTTAGTGTACAGAAAAATTACTTATTAAGCATCACCACCTTCAAACTCGTCGTTATGTGATTAAGAGCCTCAACTTTGACCAATACGACATGGGCAATGTTCGCAAATAAAGACGCAGGAGTATGCAATTCCCCTCGAGATTAATTGTTCCATGTACCTTTTCACAATGGGTTTAACGATGCAACATATGACTCAATTGTTGCATCTATTTTTGAAATGTAAACACCCATCGTTTGCACAAACTTAACTCCTTGTCACATAGAATGTTCTTCGTAATCAAACAAGGAATTACCACCTTCATTGCATAGTTTACAATATGCATTCAATGCAACACATGGACACATTGATAAGAAAACCTCAAGTTATCAAAGGAAAATCAGTCGTACATGTTGGGATGGTTACAAAAGTCCTAGAACCATACAAGTAGGTCTTCGTGGTAGGCAGACAACAAATTCCCATGCATCACTTAAAAAAGTGATAAACAAGAGGTAAATATAAGTAGATTCGTGTGTGATCTTACAACCTCAAACGTGCCAATAAAGCACAGGCGATGCCCATCTCGTTGATAATCTAGACACACCCATAATCACAGTGAACATCAAGTATCGTCAACCATAGAGGTGAGCCTACTAGCCTAGTGCATTGGCATCTATATTGGTTACCGATGATGGTAGGTCCATTACTTTGATGGGCGATTAGGTGAATGACAAGCAAATTAGCTTGAAAGGTGCCCATTTTGATTGTGCATTATCTCGATGAGATCCAACCCAACAATTCTATGCATAGCCAATGAAGCTGGCGACAGGGATAGATAGGCACCTTATGATTACTGTACCCATTTGGCCTGGGCAAGGTGTGATAGATAGATGGGGCAAATACAATGTCGAGAACAGACGCGTATGGCGAGTGGGGTCCGACAGCTGTGATGGCTCCAGAGCACATTGCCAGGTGAAAGCTTTTAGTTTTTTTTATCATGATCATGGTTTGGCTATGGCTATGGCTAGCTCTAGCTAGCTAGCTCAACTAAATGGTATGGGCTTCATTCATGCTAATAATATGTATGTAATGAAGGAAGGGAGGCAGGGATGGAGAAGAAGAGAGAGAAGAGACAGCCTCTCTCTCTCTGCGTCTCCCTCTGTCTCTCTCTTTACTCAGCACAGAAGAGAAAAAGCAGCAGCAAGAAGAAAGAATCAGTAAACCCTAATCACAACGAAACCTCGTCTCCATCTCTATTTTATCACTTCTCCTTCGCTATTTATCGCCATCGCCTCCCCCCTCCCCCCCAAAAAAATTCCTACTCGTTCCCTTTCTCCACGAAGAAGGAGAAGCTCTGTTCTCGAACCTCAACCATCGCCTGCTGCAGGAATTAGGCTTCGAATTACAAACAGAGAGATTTCTGTGGTTTATGAAAGATGAAAGGTTCGATCCTTGGCTTCCTCTGTCTTGTGTTAGGATTAAGGTTAGGGTACAAGTCTAGGTTTAGGCTTAGAGTGCGTACGGCTTATGGTTATGGTTGGGGCTAGGTTTAGGGTTTCTTACTTCATGTTTTTTCGCTCTTTCTTGTGTTTGATTTGAACTGCATTCTTCTGACAGGATATGAATGAGCAGAATGGAACGCAGAAACTCGCACCGCAACTTCTCTTCTGCCTCGTATTCTTATGAGAATCTATTCAATCTAGATGTAACTCCCGAGGTTCAAACAAATATGCTCAATTTTTTCTAGTGTTTCATAGATATATGCAAGAATAAATTATGAGGATCAAACACTTTTGTTAAATTTTGATGAAGAACACAGAGATATACATTTATTTACTGTTCTTTTTTTATTATTTGTAGGCTATGGCTGGTTACCAACTGAGGGATGAAAACTATGGTGAAAATGCCCTTAGTGGAGGTATGACAAAGAAACTGCTATATTTATTGTTTTTACTTTGCAATCTTGTTGAATTAGAGCAATATCCACTTGAAAATCGGGTTAAACAAGAGGGGTGCCTTTTCAAATTGTGATATGGTTACTCGATCATAGAAAGGATGTCTACTCTGCAATCTCCTTGAAATAGGAAGAATATTGTTGAATATGAAGTATTTTCTGCAATGTAATATGTTTTTTAAATAGGAAAAAAATATATTTTGCAATCCTGTTGAATAGGAGCGATGTCTACTTTCACAATCTTCTGGATTAGGAAGATTTCTGCATTGCAGCAATCTCCTTGAAATAAGGACATCTTATTTGCAATATTGTTGAATAGGAAGGACATATGCGTTGCTATGGTCTTGAACATGAGGCACATCTATTTTGCAATCTTGTTGAATAAGAAGCATATCTACTTTTCAATAGCAGGTGGACAAAGGAGACTGTATGAATCTGCAAATGGAGGTACTGCTAGGAGGCCAGCTGATGGTCAATCAGAGATGACGGTGAAACGAAAAAGGGTGGCTGTTGAAGCTGAGGCTGGGAGCAACTTGCAACGTGAAGATGCGGATAGTAATGATGACGTTGACACAAATGGTATTAGTATATCTGAACAACATTATCGTGGCATGCTAGGAGATCATTTGAAGAAATATAGAAGTGCTCAATTACGCGAAGCACTTGTAGCGCGATTTCGGGCTACTGCGAAGAAAAAGTCAGGTAAATGATCTTAATTTGATATGGAAATTTCATTCACTCAAACACTGGTTGAATGATCAAACTCATTGATTGGAAATATCTATGAATGACTTAAAATCTGAGACATGTTGAGAATTCCTAGTATATTCCTACAAAATTGTGGTATTTTCTTGTATTATTTCACACGTGAAAAAGAAGCTGGTAAGTCAAGGGACAATTTCCAAACATTGTATGGAAGTTACATGGGGGTATTCTCATATTATTTCATCAATGACCAAGAAGCCCTCATATTATTTCCGAACATTGTATGGAAATAGTAACTAGTATAACGATATCTCGTGTAATTGCATTGTCATATTATTTCATCATTATACAAGAGCCCTCATATTATTTCCAAACATTGTAAGGAAATTGTAACTAGTATAGCGATACCTCGTGTAATTGCATCCTCATATTATTTCATAATAAACAAGAAGCCCTCATATTATTTCCAAACACTGTAAGGAAATAGTAACTAGTATAGCTATACTTCGTGTAAATACATCCAATCAAAGGTTTCTATAACAGAGAGCAGATCTATCCAAAGGACAGACAATGGTTGGCAAGATCATGGAACTCCAGGCTTGAGGAAATGCAATGCGTTTAATCTGTTAGATATGGGAGATGGCGTTCTCTTGGAAGTACCACCTTTTTATGATCAGTTAGCTCCAACGCTGGGATTGCCCGACTTGCAAGCGCTGGAAATAGATGAGCGATTGCTTAACGAGTCGAGGTTGGATGTTCTCGTTTCCATGATGGCATCTGACCCGCTGTCAAAAATGTGGAAAGAGACAGAGTTAATGCCTAGCTTCAAGCAACCATATGGGAAGAAATTTTCTCTAAAGATTATTGAACCAACACTTACCGCAACTGGTAGTGAACCAGAAGAGCAAGAAGTTACTGGTACATGGAGGCATTTTTTATCAGAGGCGGGGGTTTCTGTACAATGCGAAGTAGAAGTCATAAATAAGGGTGATGGGTTTGAGGTAAGCATCCTTTTCATCAACTCAAAATTTTACATAACATATATTTAGCTTAGTTTGTGGAATTATTGTTGGCTCAAATATTTAACTTGTTCATGTGATGTGGTTCTGCAGCTTGTGAAGAGGAAACTCCCAAAGAAGGTAGTGGATCCTGCCATTGTTTTGAGGGAGGATAATGACAAGATTGGAAAGTATTGGATCAACCTTGTGAGGAAGGATTTGCCAAAGCACCACAGGAATTTTTTAGCTTACTATAGAAAACAGTCACTAGATGCCAAGAAGTATGCGGATTGTTGTCAACGAGAGGTAAGCTACATAAGCAGGTGTTACTATTGCACACAAAAAGAATGTTCTCTAACACTTCTATGAATTCTAGGTTAAATACCGGGGTCTACGATCATTGAAAGTAATGAAATCTGCTCCTATGCGAATAAGGAAGTTGGCAAGGGACATGGTTATCTTTTGGAAGAAAGTAGACAAAGAACAGGTTTGGAACTTTGTTATTTATCAAAAAAGAAGAAAAGATTATTAATTGCTGAAAAATAAATCAACTCCAGAGATCCTAAGAAGTAACTGAAAATTGATGCTGCTGAAAAGGTTGGATTCAAAGATGGTTGTGTAGTCTCTATAGCCAGCCAGAATGATGAAATTGATAATGGATATACATTTCATTTGATTGTGAGGAATGCAACAAATCTGTTTTTTTTGGTATTCATCAGGCAGAAGTAAGGAAGAAAGAAGAAAAGGAAGCTGCAGAGGCTTTAAAGCGTGAGGAAGAGCTTCGTGAGGCAAGGAGGCAGCAGCAAAGACTGAATTTCCTACTCACACAGACAGAACTTTACAGTCATTTCATGCAGAATAAAACGGCAGGCGCTGGTTCTTCTCAGCCAACTATAGGCACTGATTCACTGGGTAAAAAATAATGAACCTCATGAACTCCCTAAATATGAATTGTTTGGCAAGTTGATAGGCTATGGAACTGCACAATTGTACAAAATTGGACTAAGTTTGAACAGAATTTAGTTATTTTCGCTGAATATTTCTTGTTTTCGTTATTTTGTTTAAAAATTTGGGAATCCTCAAAAACTTCAGTCACATAGATATCTCAATGATTTCCAAAATCCTAGAAAATAGTCATTATAACCCCCTAGTTTTTTTATCTGCTTCAGCAAATGAAGATGGTGCCGAAGTAGATAACATCCCAGGTGATAGCAATTTGAACTTAGCGGAAGATGCTGCTGAACAAGCTGCTTTGCATGAGGAAGCCCTGCGTGCAGCTCAAAACGCAGCATTTCAACAGAAAGAGAAAACTGATGCTTTTGATATGGAGTGCTTGAAGCTTCGCGAGGAAACAGCACAAGAAGGTCATGTTGATACAGCCCCCGATATGGACCTACTTCATCCGTAAGTTCAAGTGATCCATAGAGAGTTTTTATATGATCAATTCAGTATCTCCAAAAGTTAAGGCATGAATTACTCAAGATTCACATTTTATATTCAGATCTACAATGCCGGCAGCTTCTTCAGTATTGCAGCCAACGCTCTTTGACGGAACACTGAAAGAGTATCAATTAAAAGGCTTGCAGTGGCTAGTGAACTGCTATGAGCAGGTATGCATATAGATCCATGCCATTTTTATTTCGGTGAGTATGGCCACTTCAATGTCTAGTTAAGAATCATAAAGCAAAAAACTGACAGTTTAGTAAGATATACATTTTAGAGAATAATAATTACAATAATATAGCATTTCTAAATCATGTGATACTGATGTGAACTACTCACAGTATAATAAAGGCTAGGCATATGTGGTGCTTGCCTAATCATTACCATACACCTTTTCTGTAATGCGACTGGAAGTTTCTAGCAATGTTTTCATCTGTTAGTAGTTTTTGATTATTATGGTTGGGTGTAGGTGGTGTTCACGTACTCTTAATAGACTTACTAAGCTTAACCAAATGGGAGGCTTCTGTTCTTGTTAGTCGTTTTCAATAGAATATAGGTGTTTACATAAAGAATCAATTATCGAAATGGATGAATTGCGAATATGAATAAGATCCTATCTTTGTTTGCATCTTTATTCACAGGGTCTTAATGGCATTTTAGCTGACGAGATGGGTTTAGGAAAGACCATACAAGCCATGGCTTTTCTTGCACATCTTGCCGAGGTATGTGTGTTGGGAGTTGCATTTCATTTGTGTATAAAGTAATGCAGGCATTGTTATTTACTGAATAATGATGTTATTCTTACAGGAGAAGAATATCTGGGGCCCATTTTTGATTGTTGCACCTGCATCGGTGCTGAATAATTGGGCAGATGAAATAAATAGATTTTGTCCAGAGTTTAGAATCTTACCCTATTGGGGTGGAGAAAGGGCTGTACTTCGAAAGAACATCAATCCGAAGCGACTTTACCGCAAGTAGGAACAATGATTTATATTACTAGAGTGGCAGAGAAAGAGAGGGAGATGTAGAGAGTTGAAATTCCTTTCTTGAAATTCATGTAGGGATGCAGTCTTTCACTTGCTGATCACAAGCTACCAGCTTTTGGTTCTTGATGAAAAATACTTGAGGAGGGTAAAGTGGCAGTACATGGTTCTGGATGAAGCTCAGGCAATCAAGAGTGCTTCCAGGTTTGTTTAGGAGTGGTTTGACTCAGTATAAGATTAGTCAATTTGTACTACTTGTAATCTGCTCTTTAGTCTTCTGTAGATTTAGTGGTGGCCACTGTTTGTCTCTGTTCTCCGTAGCTAAGTTTGACCTCTGCTTCATTGACTCTATGTTTGCTTTCAGTATAAGATGGAAGACTCTGCTCAGTTTTAATTGCCGGAATCGTCTACTATTGACTGGTACTCCAATACAGAACAACATGGCAGAGCTCTGGGCTTTGCTACATTTCATTATGCCGACCCTATTTGACAGCCATGAGCAATTCAATGAGTGGTTTTCCAAAGGGTAATTCTAGAAAGGTTTTAGCATTTTTTGCATGTTATTACGAACCACCTGTCAAAGATTTATAGCTATTTCGTTAATGATGTGTAGTCAATTGAAAATTGTACTTGTCTTTTTACTTGATGACAGCATAGAGGGTCATGCAGAGCATGGAGGAACTCTGAACGAACACCAACTGAATAGATTGGTACTCTTTCAATTATCTTTTGGCGCTAATGTAATTGAGCTTTTGGAAGAGGGACTGAGATCACAAATAGAAATCTCTAATGAAATAGAACCAGTGGGGTAACCTGCTTTGGAATCACAAATAAAAGTGAAATGCAAGACTCTGGTTTTTGAAATAGCTTGATTGCTGGGGTCTCATCTGGTGGTAGAGACAAAACAATGCTGTAATTTGTGGTTTTGAGCTCAACTGTTTTTGTGAAATAATTTTGTTTTTTAAAACTGATGAAACACTCTGGAAAGTTCTGTTCCGGTCATTTTCATAAGCACGGGGCAAATAATAATACCCATAATTGGTATAAAAATTGAGGAAAAACCTCAATCACCTCTAGCTTCCTTCTTTGCCGCCTTCCGTTTAGACTGTAGATTTTGCTCATAATATTACTCCTGCTACTTTTAGAGATTGACCACCGGGCATATCTTTTGTTGCAATGGTATTGGAGTGTGATGAGTCATCTTCCTGCTGTACCTTGGGTGGAGACTCAGATCTTGATGATGATGAGCATACTAGAGACTCATTGACCTGAATAGGGGAATGGCAATTAAGACATTGATTCGAGTCTTCAGCCTTGACTTATTTATAGGATATTGCATGTCTTTTGTGTTTGATGATTGAGTGCGATATATCAGACTATTTGCATCCATGGGCGTATGCAAAGATCCAAACTTTACTTTGATGCCTTCGTCTTTTTCTCTATGGGTATATGCGATGTAAAATTCTTCTATTACAGGAAATGACTAGCTCACTGTCATTTTTATGGGGGTTGTTTCTAGTAGCTCCTGGATGCTGTGAAAATTTACCATTTCTGTGCTGCATTGAGAGGTTATGAAATCCACTGGCAAAAAATGAGCTTTATCAATGACCTAGTCAAATTCGTGAACTGTATAAAATAGATCATGTCATGCCCTTGACCAAGTGTCATGAGAAAATAAAATGATGGTAGTATTTCTCAGAAGTTGTCACAATTTTGCAGCACTCAATTTTGAAGCCCTTTATGCTTCGACGAGTCAAGAAGGATGTCATCACGGAGATGACAAATAAGAAAGAAGTTGTTATTTCTTGCTCCTTGAGCTCCCGGCAGCAAGCATTTTATAAAGCCATAAAAAACAAAATCTCTGTTGCGGACTTGTTTGATCACACTGGAGGGCATTTGAATGAGAAGAAAGTCTTGAATCTGATGAACATTGTAATACAATTGAGAAAGGTATAACCCTGATGTTGCAATGTGTTTTTATCATATATCAGTATATTTTGGGATATTATTCAAAATAGCACATCTAGTAACCATGCTTAAATTGTTTTTGTCAATAGGTCTGTAATCATCCTGACCTATTTGAAAGAAATGAAGGATGTACATTTGTGCACTTCTCTGTCATGCATCCTCCACTTCTTCCTCCACCTTTTGGGGAGCTTGAACATATTCATTATTCTGGTGCACATAATCCAATTTCTTACAAGGTAATTCCAGATTTTGCAATCTTCGTCTGCTTGATTCAGTGTTAATGTGTAGTCACTCATATGTTATACAAAACTTGCAGGTACCAAAGCTTCTGTTTCGTGATGGAATGCAATGCTTACCTACAATCAGTTCTGGCTCTGCACAAGGGTTTCGAGAAAGATGGTTGGAGAACAATCTTAACATTTTTTCATCCGCAAATATTCACATGTCTATATTTCAGGAAACTGGTCAATTCAGTCAGCCTCAGGCTCTTCATAGTGGGACAATGGGGTTCACTCGATTATTAAACCTTTCTGCGGCTGAAGTTGGATACACTGCAAAAGCCAATGCTTTTGAAAGACTTCTGTTCTCACTTTCTCATCTAGAATATATGGATGAATTTATACAAGACTTCATTAATGAGACTGATGATACAAGGCTCAGAGCAGTTAGTAGGTTGCTCATCTGCCCGGTTTATTCAAAGTTGATGAACTTGAGACAGAAGCTAGCTACTGGATTGCCAGGTTCACCATTTGAGGCCTTGGTCACATCATTTGAGGACCGCTTTCTTGACTATAAACCATTATTAAAGACTACAAACACCTACATTCCAGCTGTGCGCGCACCTGTTGTGAGTTTACTTGACTCAACATTTTGTAGATTGCCTTTTGCTTCTCAGATGCATTTGATTAACCATATCTGTGGTTTTCTTAAATAATGTTTCCTTTTCCCATCCCTTTCCATTTATTGGCTCCATTCTGTCATCATATCTTACAAATATTGGATATTTGATTTTATGTCACTGCACATTGTTTTGAAAATGAGCTATATCAGTTGGGATAATGTATAGCTTCTTGTGATGAGGTATGGTAACATCTACAGGGGTGAACATGACCCATGTGAATGTAATATGAGGAAGTAAGTTGGGGCAATACATAAGGTGGTGGACTAGGCATACAAGCTCTTGTGTACATGTCTTTCTGTCTCTTGCTTTCTTTTTTGTAACAATGAACTTACGTCCTAGGATTGCGATGAACTCTGGATGAGCATTTTGTGAACATACATGACACCCATAACCTGTATATTTCTTTGCTATTGGATATTCGTGCAGGATGCAGGTTTTATATTTTCCCTAGAAACTGTAGGATGATTATGATTGGCTTTACTTGACCAAGCTATGTGATTCAGATTTAGGGTCTCACTAGAACCATTGGTTATAGAGACATTATTAAATCAAGTAGGATGTAACAATGGCAATATATGAGGCTGCAGGCGTCCCAGTCAATATATAAAGAGAATTTATGTTTTCCCTAGAAACTGTAGCATGATCGTGATCAACTTTACTTAACCTTGCTATGTTGCTCACGTTTTGGGTCTCTCTAGATTCATCGGTTATAAAGACATTATTAAATCAAGTAGGTTTTATGAAGGGATCCCATATTAGTGTCTGCTATTGATTCTTGAAGCTTTTTTCTTGTGACAGTATTGGCGATGAACTTGTTTGTTGCCATATATCTCTGTAGTACTTAAATAAAATTATAAATAAGACATGAATTAATCAGTACTTAAACATTCTGTTTGTATAACCTCTTTTCTGTCGGCTGAAAATTTCCCTCTCTTTACTTTTTTAATTGTTTAGATTTTCAATATGTTAAACTTCTTATCACTTTATCTGACTGGATGATTTTTGGCTTGTTCATTGATTTTATAATATGCTATATTTTTTCTTTATTTAGATCCAAACCCTATTTTCTGCATAATTTTATTCATTCATTCTTCTATTGTTTCCAAGTACAAAATATCTGTGTTCATGAAGTGTATTCTAAGTTCATGAGTTTTAGTTTAGATTTGTCAACTAATCACCATTCTGAATTGTTGTATATAGATTGAAGTTCTTTGCCCAGATCGGTCTTTTATCCATCAGAGGGAGGAGGATTTTCAAAACCCCTGGATCAAAAGATTGGTTGTGGGATTTGCACGCACTTCAGATAGAAGTGGACCTGCGATACCAATTGCTTCCCATCATTATATTCAGGAGCAAGATTTAAAAGTTTGTGTGCAGCAGCCGTTGTTAGCATTACCATTTCGTATATTTGGATCTTCTCCACCATTACAAAGTTTTGACTTTGCAAAGATGCTCATTGTAATGTCAAAACATCTCTAAACAATTGCAATGCTCAAGTTATTTGCAGTGGATTTTTTTTCTGTAAGAACGACTAATATTGTGCTTTGTAAACCAGGATTCTGGTAAGCTGCAGACACTTGATGTTCTACTGAAACGCCTCCGAGCTGAGAATCATAGGGTTCTTTTATTTGCACAAATGACAAAGATGCTAAATATTTTAGAGGTACAACTTCTGTTTCAAGTTTGTTGCAGGGCATTTGAGTGGTCTCTGATTTTGTAGTAGTTGGGACATTCTAAATCAGGATGAGGGAACTAAACATAAACATTAAACATTTTGTGGTTTTATCTATTTATTTTCTTTTTATCTCCCGTTTCTTGTGATTGTTTTTCTCTTTATGTAGAAAATTATTTCATATATTTTGAGTTCTATTTAAAGTTTAATGGGGATTTAATTGCAAAGGAGTAAATCTTGGACTTGTATGGTACAAATTCCATTAGTCACTACGCATTATCTTGGACTTGTATATCAATCAAGAAGACACTTTGAACTTTAGTAGCAAAAAGGCATCCAAATTTTCTGAAAAAGGAGTACCATCAAGTTCTCTTACTACAATGTAATCCACAAGACTGACCAGCAACTTCTTCCAAGCTCCTGACCATCTTAAGCTAGACCAACCCTCAATGCATCACCAAGACAGCTCTGGCTATATGGGTATTGTGTAATCATTTAGTCTTCAATCTAACTAGTCTGAGCATGTCTTCGTCATTGTCCTTGGAAATTCTATTTCTCTGTTTTCATGACTGTACCTTAGCATCACTATCATCTTTGAGAGGGGGCATAGGCAGTCTCTGTATGATTGTGTCAGTCTACTTGAACTTCTGCTTTACAACTTTCAGGTTTTCATTCAATGCTTTTACTCACCATATTGTCCTCATGGTTGTATGTACATTAAGAGTCTCCCAAGTTATACTAAAATCAATCTCCTAGATAGCTACTAGTCCAAGTGGAACGTCTTTATATGTAAAACTGTATCAATGAGTGACATGCGTTTCTGAGTAGTGTTCCACAGCAGGCACTCGCCGTGTAATTTATCTTATGACATGGAATCTTTCCCAATTGTGAGATGCATATTCATGCTAGAATCTGTAATGTACATGCATGCTAGACCTGGCCCCTGATCCGTGTAGGTTATATCAAGTCCACTGATGTGGTAAATAACTTATTAACCTGTTCTTACATCAGGACTATATGGTTTATCGAAAATACAAGTACCTGAGACTTGACGGATCATCAAGCATTATGGATCGCAGGGATATGGTTAAGGATTTTCAGCATAGGTAATGAGCATATTTAATGCAATTTGCAACTGATGCTGCCAAAATTTCTCTTTTTTATAAGTACTAATACACAACACTATTCTTGCAGAGGGGATATCTTTGTTTTCCTGCTGAGTACAAGGGCAGGTGGCCTTGGAATTAACTTGACAGCTGCAGATACTGTAATATTTTATGAAAGTGACTGGAATCCAACCATGGATCTGCAGGCTATGGATAGAGCTCATAGGCTTGGGCAAACCAAAGAGGTAAAAGCTAGACTATGGTTTATGATATGCCATCTTAGCTCACATTTCTGTTGCAAAGTGGACACTCATTGTTTTGTTTTTCATGTAGGTGACTGTGTATAGATTAATCTGCAAAGGAACTGTGGAAGAAAAGATAGTAAAACGAGCCAATCAAAAGAATACTGTACAGCAATTAGTGATGACAGGTGGTCACTCTCAAGGAGATGTTTTTGAAGCTGAGGAGGTTGTTTCACTGTTGCTTGATGATGCTGAGCTCGAGCAGAAAATGAAAGAACAACTTTCCAGGCATAGGGTATGTCTGCTGCTCATCATATCTTGTATTACAATTTACGGAAAACGTTTGATATACCACCCGGGCAAACCAACTCCAACATATTAAAAGCGTCTTAAGGAAACAGAGGAAGGGAAGAGTAGCTGACATTTTCTGATCACTTTTGGAGGTTAAACACGGACGATCAGACCGAAATATAAACCTGCACGTCAAATAATATGACCAATGAGGTCAAAATGGGAGAGTTATACGTTGAATATGACCTATGCGACCAAAAGTAAAACGGAACATACGTCATATATGTCAAACTTACGAATAAATCTTTATGAGAAAGTAAATAACCGCTCTGCTTGTCCATAAAATCTACTTTTCAATGTGACTAACTTTTTGGTTATGGGGTTCGAACCCACAGATCAAGAAATTTACTAATGAATGTAACTAACATGTTGGTTGTGGGGTTTGAAGTCGCTCTAAACTCGTCCCCCTTACCCACTCTATCAATCAATCTCTAACATAATAAAAATAAAAAATAGAGAGAGAGAGAGAGAGAATAAAACAGGAAAAGAGATGGACATATAGCGGGATTAAAATGTCATCTTGGAGGATAAAAAATGAGCGACGAGACCGAAATATAAATTTATACGTGAAATTGGACCAATGGGACAATAATAAGTTAATTGTACGTCACATATAGTGTATTAGACCCAAAGTAGACGATTATACATCAATCATGTGAACGTGAATGTGAATAACCGCTCTTGTTGTTCAAAACATTAATTAATGAAGATTTATGTGGATGTCACGTTTCTTGTTCATGAAGGATTATAATAAATATGTATGTGAAAGTGCATGACCGCTCTACTTATTCAAGATATATATTAATAAATATAACGGGCTTGCTCATAGTCTGCATGGAATCTCTTCGGATTCACATGCTAATGAAATATAACTAAGTTCTTTGTACCATGGTTTTAACCCACGCTCTGTTTTTGTGCAAGCGATTGCAAGACGACCCCCTTTACCACACCAGCAAACAAAGTCTAACATATTAAAAAATTAGAGAAAGAGAGGGAGACTAAAACAAATTTACTAATGAATATGTATGAGAAAGTTAACTCCTTATCCATGAAATCTAGTAATGATTGTACAATTAACTTTTGGGTTATGGGGTTTGAACCCACGGGCACTTGAG
>ERZ1034375.230-NODE-230-length-14898-cov-69.803050_pt1 | contig 14898 bp, 16 predicted proteins | sample MGYA00520585_ERZ1034375 | MGnify/ENA primary metagenome ERZ1034375 (study PRJEB33736, sample SAMEA104288463) | Azolla filiculoides | biome: Urban; feature: water surface; material: ditch water | place: Netherlands | collected 2014 ... | reverse complement strand
ATATATAAGGGTTTTTATACAAATCCTAACCCGTTGATTATCATGGCTTTTACTACATGAACCGGACTTACTTTCTCACCAATTTCAAGGATTATTTCTACTACTCCTATGGGGTCTATTATTCCTGCTACTATGCCTAAATGGTCTAGGTTTTGGATTTCCATTTTTTGAAGCTTTTATTTCACAACAGAATTATCCACAACTCCTGTTGTCATTAAATCATTTCTTCTTCTATTCTAATTTAATTTTTAAATCATTAAATTTTCTTTTGTTTTATCTTCTTGACAAAACTTTATTCTCTCACTCTATTACCATTTTAATGATACTGTTCTCATTAAGCCTTTTCTTCCTTCCAGGAGTTTTAGTTATTGTGTACTACTATCTGTGACAGTTAGGGTGCGGAAGCTGGGTTTTATACGCCTTTATGTGAAATAAAAATAAAAAAAGACGAACTTAAAAGTCCGTCCTAAAATTGCCAGAGAAAACCCAAAACTTAAACCTTGGCTTCCTCCTTTACCAACTTATCCCAACCCAAATCCTTCAAATTATTATTCCTTCTTAAAGGACGAGTTACCAACTCCAAAACATCACACGCATTACCAAAACCGTGAATTTGTGCAAAGGTAAACTCCACAGACCACTTAGTATTAATACCCCGTGCCTCTAATGGGTTAGCATGAGCCATACCAGTAATTACCAAATCTGGTTTTAACTCATAAATACGTTGGACTTGATTGTAATTATCCGGCTTTTCTACAATCCTTGGTAAAGGAACAGCCATTTCCTGACAAGTCTTTTCTAAAAAAGCTAATTCAGCAGCTTGATAGCGTTTATCCATGTAAGGAATACCGATTTCTTGAACAGTCATTCCACAGCGAAATAAGAACCGCGCGAGAGAGATTTCTAATAGGTTATCACCCATGAAAAATACAGATTTACCGCGAACTAATTTTACGTATTCTTCTAAATTTTTCCAAATTTGTGCTTCTCTTTCATCTAAACCTGTGGGTTTAATTCCAAATACAGAAGAGATTTTTTCTACCCATGCGCGTGTTCCATCTGGACCAATGGGAAATGGTGCGCCAATTAATTTACATTTACGCCGACGCATTAAAGTTGTAGCAGTGCGGCTGAGGAAAGGATTCACACCAGCAACATAATACCCTTCTTCTAAAACAGGTAATTCTGTGAACCGTTTTGCAGGTAGCCAACCGGAAACTTTAATACCTTGTTTTTTCAGTTCTAAAGTTAACTGAGTGACTACGGGGTCAGGAAGAGAACCGAATAGAACCAATGGTGGATGTTCTACATATTCTGATTCTTCTTGGGCAATATCTTCTTTTTTCTTACCGAAGTTAAGCAGCTTTTGAATGGCGTTGTGATCGCTCTTATCCGTTTCCGATACTGGAGCCTTTTCGGGACAACGATTAGCCATAGCGGCTAACACAGTATCCTCTCCTTGGGTAAATGCGTAATCGAGGCCGTTAGCACGGGCAACAACAATGGGAATACCAATTTCTGCTTCTAACTTGGGTGCTAAACCTTCCAAGTCAGTTTTAATAATTTCCGTGGTACAAGTACCAATCCAAACAATGACGCTAGGATTGCGATCGCGTTTAATTTGCTCACACAATCTTTTTAATTCTTCATAATCATTCAACTGTGCGGAAATATCCCCCTCTTCCAACTCAGCCATAGCATAGCGGGGTTCAGCAAAAATCATTACCCCCATTGCATTTTGCAAAAAATAACCGCAGGTTTTCGTACCTATTACTAAAAAGAAACTATCTTCAATTTTTTGATATAACCAAGCCACACAACTAATGGGACAAAAAGTATGGTAATTACCAGTTTCACATTCAAAATTTAAGGCTGATGGTTCTTTAGCAACAGTCATTTTTATTTTCTCCCCTTGAGATTTATTCGATTAACAGTGTTCAATGAGCAGTTATCAGTTACCAATCTCTTCATTGTGTACTGATAACTGTTTACTGTTCACTGATTTAATTGTTGGGGAATAGACGTGCCATTTCTGATTCATGAAAAACCTCTGATGGCAGTTGTTCCCCCAAAAGGCCATTATTTTCTTCACCTTCTTGCAGAGATGTTTCATCACCCCAAACATCAGACAACACATCTCGAAATTCACTTTCATCAGGTTGACTGATATCATCAAATCCCTTGGCATTAGACAGACTTAAATCACCTAATGCCGAATCGTCATTCTCTGCTGTTAAATCAATAGACTCAAAAGATATCCCACTAAAATGATCTTCTGTTTGCAAAGATGATTTTTCCGACTCCTCTGAGAGGCTATAGTCAGATAAAGAAATCTCATTTAAGCCATTTTCATTTCCCTGAGAGTCACTGCCAGTCCAGTTATTGTCAGTGACATCAATTCCCATTGTGAAGTCTTGATCAATGACTTCCTCCTCAGCAACACTGAAACCAGAAATTGTTGATGGTTCCTCATCAGACACATCTTCAGGGATATCTTCCGTAACCACTTGGGAAAAACGTGAGTATCTCTCTGGTTCTCTAGTTGGACTCAATCTATTGCCAAGCAAGATATCTGGATCAAAATGCAACCCCAGCACTTCGATTAGAGTATCAGCGTCGGGATTTAATTTTGCAAAAGGAAACATCAATTGGGCTAGTTTTGGTTCTAGCGCATTGACAACTCCCAGGATGAGGTAAGAAGAGGGTCGCTTCCCCCCATCGGGGGTATAAACAGATTCTATTGCCATTTGCAGGGTAATCCAGTCCCGGTTCACTTGGAAGAACTGCAACCACTTTTGTTTGATTGAATCGGTAAAACTTTCAAAGAAAGCCATAATGTCCCCCATCCTGAAGAGGTAAATTGTTTTATACAATCATCAAGTCTAATTCCTCTTTTACAATAGTGGGTTGTGGTTGACTCGGATTTAAATAAAAATCTGACAACAGAGAAAAAAGTTCACGATCAGGGGCATCGTTAGGAACGACACCTTCAGGACGAGATAAGATTTGGTCAGCGATGCTTAGGTAATAATCGCAAACATAGTTCAGGGAAGGATCTGACTCAGCCATCTCAAACAGAGTTTTGCCTTTAACACGGGAAACACGAATATCTTCAATTAAAGGTAATACTTCCAAAACCGGCATTGGTACGGCTTCTATATATTTCTCAATCAAATCGCGTTTAGCAGTACGATTACCGATTAACCCAGCTAGTCGTAATGGGTGGGTTCTGGCTTTCTCACGGACAGAAGCTGCAATACGGTTAGCAGCAAATAAAGCATCAAAGCCGTTATCTGTGACAATCAGGCAGTAATCAGCATAGTTGAGAGGTGCGGCAAAACCACCACATACAACGTCACCTAGAACATCAAATAAAATTACATCGTACTCATCAAAGGCGTTAAGTTCTTTTAAGAGTTTAACTGTTTCACCCACTACATAACCACCACATCCTGCACCTGCTGGCGGACCACCTGCTTCAACGCAGTCAACACCACCATAGCCTTTGTAAATGACATCTTCTGGCCAAACATCTTCGTAGTGATAATCCTTTTCTTGCAGGGTGTCGATAATGGTAGGAATTAGAAACCCAGTGAGTGTAAAGGTGCTGTCATGTTTGGGGTCACAGCCAATTTGTAGGACTTTTTTGCCGCGTTTGGCTAATGCGACTGAGATATTACAGCTAGTAGTAGATTTGCCGATTCCGCCTTTTCCGTAAACTGCTAGTTTCACTTTTGTTTGCCTCTTATAGTTTCTGATCAAAATAGCCGCTCAAACATTGGCCTTTCAACTAGCCTGAGTCAGCGATGTGTTAGCTATGTGACTGTCATTATTGTCCAAAGCTTCTGGAAAATAAAGAGGCTAGAAATATGTAAATCGATTTTAAATAAACCATTTAAAATAAAAATAGATTTTTTATATATAGAATTCGCCTTAAAGAATTAAAAAAGCCTAATAAACTCATTTTATTAGATTTAGAAGCTTTTTTACTAAAAAAAGTTACAAAAAACAAAAAATTAAACTATTATTTTGATAATGGTTTGCATAAAATTATCTGATGATTACTAAATAATCATTAGCAGGCAAGTAGACTGCTAGTAGCCTGTTATTTATTGGAATCAAAATCATTGTCAGTGCATACAACGAGAATATTATTCACACTTTAGAAAGGAGATAAATTTATGGTTTTCGGCACTTTGGGAAACAAGGAGTAATTTGAGTTGATGAACGATCCCTGAGCACCAGCTATCATAGTTGTTAATTTTTATTAAAAAATCAAATATCTGACTAAAGTTAATTGAAACATGACAGTGATAACTTTCATGTATAATTATAAACTTTATTTTATGCAAGAGCCTTGATTTCCTGCAATGATTGCCAGCCCGCGTGCCATTGAGAGTTATCTTGTAATAATTTGGCATTTAACCAAAAGCGCACATTAGGCTCACAAGCGGCTACCATTTCTGCATATACCCATCTACCCTTATCTATGCGGTTAACTACTTGAAAATGTCGCCAACCATCAACTTTTTGTTGTGCTGTCCACTTAGAACCGAGTAAATAAGGAAACTTTTGTTTTTTAGGCATTGGTCGTTATATTTTGGACTGATGATAGCGTTAAATCTACTATTATAATTAATCTTTACAATTACGAATTACCATAGTTTTGCTGTTGGAGAGGGATAGTAATTGCAAATTTTTTTCCCTGACCAATCTGTGAGATGCATTCTAAACTACCGTGATGTTTTTCTGAGATGAGTTGATAACTAATTGAGAATCCCAAACCAGTGCCTTTACCAACTGCTTTAGTCGTCAAGAAGGGTTCAAATAAATGCTTTTTCTTGTCTTCGGGAGTGCCGTAACCATTATCAGCAATAGCAGTGCGAACTTGATTATCAGTAGTTATGGTAAATAGGTAGATACAAATAAATATAAGTATGTAACAAAATGTAAACTAATCGAGACCCTTGGCATTGCTTGATTCCCCTTTGCTGTATTCGCCATGACATAGTTATAAGTTTTTCCACCCACCTACTTAGTTTAAATAATAATTTTTGGTTCTTCATATTGTTGATTGTTGTTTACAGGATCATCACTAGCATCAATGGCCTTGATTAAAAGGTTCATCAATACTTGATTAAGTTGACCAGGGTAACAATCAATCAAAGGTAACTCAGCGTATTTTTGAATAACTTCAATAGCAGGGTGTTTATTAGTCCCCTTGATACGACTTTGCAAAATTAGCAACGTACTTTCAATTTCATCAAGGAGATTAACTTGTTCAAATTCGGCTTCATCTAAGCGGGGAAAATTACGTAATTATAAAATAATCTCTTTGATTCTTTGGCTACCAATTCTCACCGAGTTAAGTAATTTACGCAAGTCAGTAATCAGATAGTTTAAATCAATGTCCTCTGTTGCTTCAGGAATTTATATTACTGACTGCGGATAGTGATTTTGATACAGCTTGATTAAACTAATTAAATCTCGAATATATTCGTCCGCAGGGTCAATATTGCTATAAATAAAACTAACTGGGTTATTAATTTCGTGTGCTACGCCTGCTACTACTCCCTTCCCAGTCAACCCAAACCCTGCCCGGTAAATAGCAATAATAGACCGACAGCAAGCAGGAAGGACAAAAAACAAATGCAGAATACTTAAGGCGCGAGTAGCGCTAAATGCCAAGATGAAGGGTAATAGTGTCAAGACAGCCCCAATATCCTCTACAGTCATATCTTCCTTGCACCTCTTCTTACAAACCTAGGCAACGTAAAAATATGGACGATAAGGCCACCTTATTTTTATTGGTTTTTATGGGTAAACCAAGGGTCTTGGTAAAATACTGTGTAATTTAATTCCATCAATTTTTGTTGGTGCAAGATTGGAGTACAGCGAGGTTTTGCAAAAACGGGCGGTAATACTACTGGATAAAGACGTGAAGACCGATCCATCCGTTATCTGACATCTTTTTAAAATGGCTCTAGCAGATTATCAAAAAGCCTATGCAACCTACTAATCCTAACCAATTTACAGAAAGAGCCTGGGAAGCGATCGCCCATACTCCTGATATTGCTAAACAGTACCAGCAACAGCAGCTAGAAACGGAACATCTCATGAAAGCACTGCTGGAACAAGATGGGCTAAGTAACGCAATTTTTACTAAAGCAGGTGCAAATCTCCAAAAAGTTAGAGATTACACAGATCAATTTATCTTACGTCAACCAAAAGTATCAGGAACTAGCAGTTCTGTTTATTTAGGACGTAGTTTAGATACATTATTAGATCGGGCAGATAAATATCGCCAAGAATTTAAAGATGAATATATTTCCGTTGAACATATCCTGCTAGGATACGCTAAAGATGACCGATTTGGTAAAAGTCTACTCCAGGAATTTGGTTTAGACGAAGGCAAACTAGAAAATATTATTAAACAAATTCGTGGGAACCAAACAGTGACAGATCAAAGTCCAGAAGGAAAATATCAATCTCTAGAAAGATACGGACGTGATTTAACAGAAGCAGCACGTCTAGGTCAATTAGATCCCGTAATTGGTCGGGATGATGAAATTAGGAGAACAATTCAAATTCTATCCCGTCGTACCAAAAATAATCCTGTATTAATTGGTGAACCTGGAGTTGGTAAAACTGCAATTGCAGAAGGTCTAGCACAGCGGATAGTTACCGGCGATGTTCCCCAATCCCTCAAAGATAGAAAACTCATCTCTTTAGATATGGGGGCATTAGTCGCCGGGGCAAAATTCCGGGGTGAATTTGAAGAACGCCTGAAAGCAGTATTAAAAGAAGTTACTGAATCTGGCGGGAATATTGTATTATTTATTGATGAAATTCATACCGTTGTTGGTGCAGGTGCAACTCAAGGTGCAATGGATGCAGGTAATTTACTCAAACCCATGTTAGCAAGAGGTGAATTACGTTGTATTGGGGCGACGACTTTAGATGAATACCGGAAATATATTGAAAAAGATGCAGCTTTAGAAAGACGCTTCCAGCAAGTTTATGTAGATCAGCCGGATGTTCAAGATACGATTTCCATTTTGCGTGGTTTGAAAGAACGTTATGAAGTGCATCACGGGGTAAAAATTTCTGATAGTTCTTTAGTTGCAGCCGCAACATTATCCAGTCGTTATATTAGCGATCGCTTCCTTCCCGATAAAGCCATTGACTTAGTAGACGAAGCGGCAGCTAAATTGAAAATGGAGATTACCTCCAAACCAGAAGAACTAGATGAAATTGATCGCAAGATTATCCAATTAGAAATGGAGAAGCTTTCTTTACAAAAAGAAAGTGATTTAGCTTCACGTGAACGTTTAGAAAGACTAGAAAAAGAACTTACTGACTTTAAAGAGGAACAAAGTACTCTCAGAATTCAATGGCAATCTGAAAAAGATATTATCACCAAAATTCAATCTATCAAAGAAGAAACTGATCGAGTGAATCTAGAAATTCAGCAAGCAGAAAGAAACTATGATCTCAACCGCGCTGCTGAATTGAAATATGGTAAATTAACAGATTTACATCGGCAATTAGAAGCCGTAGAAAGCGAACTCGCCAATGCTCAAGGAACAGGTAAATCTCTATTACGGGAAGAAGTTACAGAAGCTGATATAGCCGAAATAATTTCTAAATGGACAGGTATTCCAATCAGCAAATTAGTAGAATCAGAAAAAGAAAAATTACTCCATTTAGAAGATGAACTACACCACCGCATTGTCGGTCAGGCTGAAGCCGTAACAGCCGTAGCCGATGCAATTCAACGTTCCCGCGCTGGACTTGCTGACCCAAATCGTCCCATTGCTAGTTTTGTTTTCCTTGGACCAACAGGTGTAGGTAAAACCGAATTAGCCAAAGCTTTAGCTGCATATATGTTTGACAGCGAAGAATCTTTGGTCCGAATTGATATGTCAGAATATATGGACAAACATACCGTTTCTCGGTTAATTGGTGCACCTCCAGGCTATGTTGGTTATGAAGAAGGAGGACAATTAACAGAAGCTATTCGTCGTCGTCCTTATGCGGTAATTTTATTTGACGAAATTGAAAAAGCACATCCAGACGTATTTAATATTTTGCTGCAAATTCTTGATGATGGTCGCGTCACCGATTCCCAAGCTCGAACGGTAGATTTTAAAAATACCATTATCATCATGACTAGTAACATTGGTTCTCAGTATATTCTCGATTTTGCTGGTGATGATTCTCGGTATAGTGAAATGCGTCATCGTGTGATGGAAGCAATGCGGAATAGTTTCCGTCCTGAGTTCTTAAACCGCATTGATGAAGTTATCATTTTCCACAGTTTGCAGAAATCCGAATTACGCCAAATTGTGCAGTTGCAAGTAGATAGACTCAGACAAAGATTGAGTGACAAAAAAATGTCTCTGCGACTTGCTGGTGCTGCCCTTGACTTCTTAGCACAAGTAGGTTATGACCCTGTATTTGGTGCCAGACCATTAAAACGAGCAATTCAGCGGGAGTTAGAAACCCAAATTGCTAAAGCTATTTTACGCGGTGAATTTAGCGACGGTGATACAATTTTCGTTGATGTCCAAAATGAACGTCTCGCTTTTAGTCGTTTACCAGTAGAAGTATTTACTGGTTAAATTTTTCAGAGTAACTTAGAGGATGTTTGAAAAGTCCTTAGTGATATATCAGAAACTTTTAGATCCCCCTAACCCCCTTTTTTCAGGGGGTTAGGAGGGATGAATAAGTGCCTAAATTCACAGCCATAAACTCTTAAAACAACCTCTTATAAACCCGGCTATTCTATAGCCGGGTTTATAAGAGGTTGTATGATTAAGAATCAGGTAAAGGCAAATTTTATACATCCCCAAGGTATTAACGTTAAATTACTTTTAATCAATGTATTTTTGTCTAATGTGAAATTTACAATGGAATATTTACAATATTTAATATAGAAATCCTCAAAGATATGTGAGACAATCTATGGTCTGTTTCCTACAACCATGATCTAGGTACAAGTTGAATAGGAGTGCTATATATGTCTTTAGAACAAGTTGAAGATTTTTATACTATGTTGAGTTCAGAAGTAGTTATGTATGAACTATACTATAAAAATTGCTGTAAGCGGGGAGTATTTGACAGTTGTCATTGGGATAAAACAAAAATTGTTAATTTTGCTGCTAATCTTGGCTATGGCTTTACTGAGGCTGAATTAGAAGAACTATGGTTTGCAAGTGAACCAATTAGATTAATTCGTAATATCAATTCTCGGTAATTCCTTACGATCATGATTTACGTTCATTATTTATGATATAGCCCGCTGACTGGTTGATAATTTACAGCAGATTATAGATAAATGAGGTACAGAATATAAATTCAACCCTAGATAGTAAGGGAGTTTTACTCCTGACTCCTGCTATATTTTTACCAATTGCCAATTATCAATTAATCTGATTCACATAAGTGTAAAAGCTAGGGGAAAGGAAAAACTTATCCTTTTCCCTTGAAGCTTGTCTATTTTCCTCTAAAACCAATTGTCTTCCTGTTATAAAAACTCCACTTCCTCTAGAGTCGAGATCCGGCCCAAAATTTGGTTACGATGAGGAAAACACCCAAACCGCGCAATTACTTCTTTATGCTGAAATGCATATTTAATAGCACCAGCACTTTCAGGATCGTGACTAAGTTGCTGAAATAACTTCATGCATTTGCCCTGATGTTCTAGATTTTCACTATCTTCAAAGGGTAAATACATAAACCAGCTTTATACAGGTAATAATTCCCGGTCATAGCCTTGTGCAACTGCGTGTTGCGCTGCTGAGAGTGCTTCCCATTCAGTTATAAAGGCTTCCGGGGTATTGCCAAACATATTTCGGAGAAATTGATCTAGCAACAGAATCCAAGATAGACAGGTTTCTGGTACATTGATCCAATCATCTAAGTATCCTTGTCCAGCTTTTTAGTAAAACTCTAAAAACCGGGTCTGTATTTCCCGGTATATCTCGGGTTTTTTGCTAAACCATAGTTGTTGTGGTTTACAGTAACCTGGTTGATTAGGACGACCAAACCAAAATTCCAAAATAGCTTTTGCCTGTGACATTACTGTCATTGACTATTACAAAGCACTTGTCGCATTTTACGCATATTTGCTGGTAATTCCAAATTTATTGCTTGTTGAATGAAAATTGAGGGGATAGGAATATTTGGTGTTGCTTGGACTGTATAGGCTAACAATGTGCCATTTCCCAGGTCCTTGAGTTCTATATTGGCGTGAAAATCCTCAAAGCTGCCTTTTTCCATGCGAAATTGAATTTGCTGTCCTAGTACCTCAACAACGTTGAGATAAATTTCTACTTGGGCTGTGAAAAACAAGAATGCTTTCTGTGCTGCTTGATACAGACGTTTAACATCTCCTTTGATTAAAACTTCGCTTTTGGTAATGTCAGGAAAATATTGCACCCAACGAGGATAATCTGTAATTTGTTGCCATACACTTGAACGTACTAGTGGTACATACATCCACGCGGTGACAGCACCACCCCAGAGTGTATGCGAGCGCGTGTGCAGCAAAATTTCACCCTGCATTAGCATCCTTTGCTTGTCTTGATTCCAAAGCATATCTATACCTTTAGTATTTGAGTCTGATATATGAAACGCAGACATAGTTATTTTAGTTACTCCTCAACAAGTAGTTATCAGTAAAAATTTGGCTTCTTTAGCTGCCATTTCTTTGAGATTTCCCCACCTCTAAATGCGGAAGGTTTTAGTTCGGGTGTAAGAGGATTTTTTAAAAGTCCTTGGTTATGTACAAAAATCTTGATATCTCCCCTAGCCCCCCTTAGAAGGGGGGATATACAAGTGCGGGATACCACACGAAAAAGTTTTCAAACACCCTCTAAAAATCTATTGGCATGTTAGTAGGGTGCTTCAGACCTATAAATTGGTTAATATCAAAAGATTTTCGGCGTCTGACGTATCCTACAAGAGACTTGATTGTGGCACTTGCAACTGATAACTAATTTCAATCATCTACCAAATCAGAGCCTGAAACTGCAAACCATCCGATTTGGTAAATTTTAGCCCACTCAATTCTAATTACAGTTCAATTTATAGATTTTCTGGATATGTTTCTGGATATGATTTAACTTAAGTTTTTTATAGTTGATATTACTTAGTAACTCACATGAGGCGTCATAATCTTTATCTATCTTACTGAAATGCTTGTTTCAGTAGCACCCTGAGAGATGAAAAAAGAACTGAATAAAAGCTAGAATGACACAAATAAGTTGCTACTCAGAACCCAGAAGGCAAAATTCAGTTTTTCCCTTAAACCTTGGTTTTGATAAATTTAGCTTAAATGGAGACGAAAAAGAGGTGAATCAATCTTATATAAATCGTAAGTTAACCCAAATAATAGGTATTGTTTTGGCTATGGTAATAGCCTTATGGATACTCAGAGGTTTGGGGATTCTCACTTTTATTCCTGGTGGTGTAATTTGGCTATTATTGTTGGGAGCGATCACACTAGGAATTTTCAGTTACTTTCAACGGATATGGTGGCGTTTTTAATATCTGTCATAAACTCCCCGTTTTTTACAGCAAGGAGTCAGCATTATTTACCGACAACTCCGGTATTGAATGTGATAAACTAAACTACGATGGGTGAGATAAAAATTTATTCCTATCAAACTTCTTTTAATCAAGAAGCATACATTTTTGGCAAAGTCATGTTTTAACGTTGTTCAATTAATTGTTGAGGCGCACAGAACTGAGCATATATATGTACAGCCTGTATCTATGTATATGACCCAGAAGTAGTCGATCCTGAAGGTGGTATAGAACCAGGAACAGCCTTTGAAGATATCTGAGATGACTGGGTGTGTCCAGTTTGTGGTGCAGTCAAAGTAGATTTTGAAATATTAGAAGAGTAAAAAGAACCGCTAACCTAGTAAAGTAGGTGTTATTGAAAAATCGTTGAAGTTGTTACCGTTGCAAATTGTAGTTATTGGTGGTGGTGCGGCTGGTTTCTTTGGTGCGATCGCTTGTGCCGAAGCTAATCCTCAATGCCAAGTTACTTTGATTGAAGCCAGTCGTCAACCACTGGTAAAAGTTCTTATTTCTGGTGGGGGACGTTGTAACGTCACTCATGCTTGTTTTTCTGCGGAAGAGTTAGTCCTCAATTACCCCAGGGGTGGTAAAGCCTTGCGGGGTGCTTTCACTCGTTTTCAACCCTTAGACACCGTAGCGTGGTTTGCCGCTCATGGTGTAAAGTTGAAAACTGAAGCTGATGGGCGGATGTTTCCGATTACAGATCGTTCAGAAACCATTGCTGAATGTCTGATTAAAGCTGTGTTTACGGCTGGGGTAAAACTTAGTATTGGTACACCTGTAATTTCTGTGCAGCGACAGAATGAGGGTTTTGAAATTATTTTCAAGTCGGGAGAAACTCAATATTGCGATCGCTTGCTTTTATCTACGGGTAGCAGCGTCATGGGTTACAAAATCGCTAGAGAATTAGGTCATCATCTTGAAAGATCTGTTCCTTCACTGTTTACGTTTAACATTGCAGACCCTGCGTTTCGAGCATTAGCAGGAATTAGTGTTAATCCTGTCAATCTGCGTTTATCAGTTGGAGGTAAACCCGTTTTACAACAAACTGGGCCTTTACTCATTACCCATTGGGGTGTCAGTGGTCCATCAGTTCTCAAACTTTCGGCTTGGGGCGCAAGAATTCTTCATGATACTCGCTATCAGGGAAAATTATATATTAATTGGTTGCCGAATTTGTCACAAGAGCAAGTTAAGCAAAGGCTTTTAGCTATAAAAGAAGAATGGGGGAAAAAAGTGATGGCTCTCCATCGTGGTGTTGACTTACCTCATCGTCTGTGGCAATACATTATCAGTCGCATCAATATCACTGCTGAAGACCGTTGGGCAGAAATATCCAACAAAACTTTAAATCAGCTAGTTCCAGAAATTTGTCATGGAGAATATTTGATTAGCGGTAAAGGTGCCTTTAAAGAAGAATTTGTTACCTGTGGTGGGGTTAGCCTCAAAGAGGTTAACTTTAAAACCATGGAAAGTAAGCTGGTTCCTGGTTTGCATTTTGCTGGTGAAATTTTGGATATTGATGGTATAACCGGTGGCTTTAATTTTCAAAGTGCTTGGACAACTGCTTATTTAGCTGGTCAGAGCATGGGAAGTATTGAGTAATTGAGAAGATTGTGGGGAAAGAAAAGGATTGGGAAATGCAGCGAGCGATGACAAAAGGAAAAATTCTGATATTTTAGACACAACCCTTTTGATAAATTCTGAATATTTAATTATGAAGTTCAGCCAAATTGCTAGTAAATTAAGCGACACTATTAAAGCTCACAGTCTCACCGCTAACCCAGAACAAGATCCAGAAATTACTGGAGTTGTAGCCATAGATAAAGCTATAGAAGGTACTATCAGCTATGTTGAAGGGGCAAAATTAGTCTCTTTGATCAATTCCACAAATGCCAGTGCTTTAATTTTACCTCTGGATGAAAAACTACACACTCAAGCCACAGAAAGGGGTATTGCCTGGTTAGGAACGACCGAACCAAGATTATTATTTGCCAAAGTGATTGCTCTTTTTTATCAACCATATCGACCCAGTGCAGAAATTCATCCCACCGCAGTTATTCACGGGACAGCCAAAATCGGTAACGATGTCTATATTGGCGCTCATGTTGTAATTCAACCAGGGGTAGAAATTGGAAACAGTGCAATTATCCATCCCAATGTAGTAATTTATCCAGATGTAAAAATAGGTGAGCGCACCACCTTACACGCTAACTGCACCATTCACGAACGAACCCGCATCGGTGCAGACTGCGTAATTCATAGCAGTGCTGTCATCGGTGCAGAGGGTTTTGGCTTCGTACCCACCGATACAGGTTGGTTGAAAATGGAACAATCAGGTTACACAGTCTTAGAAGATGGAGTAGAAGTTGGTTGTAATACAGCCATAGACCGTCCCGCAGTTGGAGAGACCAGAGTCGGACGTAATACTAAAATAGATAACTTAGTACAAATTGGTCATGGTTGCGAAATTGGTGCTGGTTGTGCGATCGCCGGTCAAGCCGGTATGGCCGGAGGAGTAAAAGTCGGAAACAGAGTCATTTTAGCCGGACAAACAGGAATAGCTAATCAGGTAAAAATTGGAGATGGCGCGATTGCATCTGCTCAAGCAGGCATTCACAACAATATCGCACCAGGAGACATAGTTTCCGGCTCTCCCGCAATGCCACACAAACTATATCTCAAAGTATCTGCTATTTATAGCCGCCTTCCAGACATATATCAATCTGTCAAACAATTGCAACGTCAACTAGGACAACAATAATAATCTACTACCTCTAGCTCAGGTGAAGCAAGAGGTTTGTACATCCTGTAAATCCTGATTCTAACCATAAAAATCCTGTAATACTCCCTTCCCAGTATAAAATTAGGGGTGTAAGAGAATATTGGATTATAGATTGGTGTAAACGTAAACAATAAGTGGAAGTTTATCGTTGAGAACAAGGAATTTTAAGATTAGTCGCTACCTTATTTCATGATGATGAATTAACATCACCTCTTTTACCTAGATTTAATTATCAAATTGCTTCTTTATTTATCTAAAATAATTATCGGTATTTTAGCCCACATTCCAAACTTAAATAAGTAGCATAAACAAACTACATTTACAGGGAATTCAGAACTTTTTTTTAAAAATCCAGTAGCCATGAAAATATAAATCATGCACATCAACGTTCTAGCTTTCTTATTGTGTAACGAAAGCTAGTTAGACAACAATGTTGAATTTGGATTTTCAATCACTTATGAAAATACAAGACTATGCAATAGTGAATTAGAGATTTGAAAACTAAGAAAATAAATAATACT
>ERZ1034375.208-NODE-208-length-15954-cov-73.469547_pt1 | contig 15954 bp, 20 predicted proteins | sample MGYA00520585_ERZ1034375 | MGnify/ENA primary metagenome ERZ1034375 (study PRJEB33736, sample SAMEA104288463) | Azolla filiculoides | biome: Urban; feature: water surface; material: ditch water | place: Netherlands | collected 2014 ... | reverse complement strand
ATCAATTGGGCAAACCAACTGACCGCCCCACTTTACGCTGGATTTTTCCATGCTTTCAGTCTATTCATTTAGTTACAGTTAACCAAGAAAAACACATCTGTTACTGGACTCAAGAGAGAAATTTCATTGTGAATCCTTTACCAGAGCATTGTTTTCCCTACTATCAATTACTTACCTAATTTTTCTCTCTATTAATTTATCTCTATTAATTTAATTTCTATCAGAAAATAACCTAATCTCTTTGATTTATAGCTCTATTTTACTAGAATTTATTTTTTTACTTCAATCTATGAGTCTAAGTTATGATTTATCTCTTGAATATCTTCATTTATCTGTTGACTCCTCTGGGCAGTGTTCTTTCTTATTGCTCCTTATTGAGAATAGCTTTTGATGCTATTTTTGGTGCTTTACTGTTTCTCCAATGCCTTTTTTTACTGCATATGTTTGTTTTTATGCTCCCTTGGATTTTTTCTCTCCGTAATTTCTCTCTGTGGCACTTTATGGTGCCGAATGTGGGTTACAACATCTCTCAAGAATTATAATTATTGCACAGGTAATACCTTAACTCATTCCATTAGTAATGAATTAACTTCACGAAAGCGATAATTTAGACAACTAGTAATCCATTTTAAAGCTTCTTCTTTTTTACCTTTTTGTAAAATATCCTGATAAATTACTGACTCTTGCATAATATCCTCCCGTCAAGATTGGCGAATAATGAGGAACATGAAGTTCGTGTACTTCCTACAGGTCGGCGACCGTTGCTGGGAACTTCTCTGCTGGAGTTTCGTGAGCTTGTGGTGTAATTTACAGAGGGTGGATTGATGACAATCGACGAGTTATAGCAGTCACTATAATGATTAGGATGTTGAACAGAAGCTGATTTAAAATTTTTAAATTCACCTTAAAAGGGCTATTTTTATAAAATTAATATTTATTTCCCACCTTTAACACCACTAATTTTCAAAACATCACTCATCGTTGCACAGTAATTAGGTAAATTGAAACTGCTGGGATTAATAGCGTTAGCATAGCTAAAATGACGATAGTTCATACAGAATCTATCCCAAGCTGCCATTTGAATGCGAAGTAAAGCAATAATCACATTTGCGAAACCTAAAAATAGAGGAATGCGAAAGTAAATCTTTTTACTTAAATAAGCGCAAACTTCTTCTATAGCTTGATTAGCAGTTAACGCAGATTGACCCAAAACAAATCGGCGTGGATCTCCTGGTTGTGGTGGATAATCAATTAAATATTGAACGATTGTAGCAATATCTTTGCCATGAATAAAGTGAAAACTGCCATCTGCTTGTAAAAAACGAATGATATTAATATAGTTAGTAACTTCAGGAATACCTGATGTGAGATGAGAATAAGGTTTTGTTTCATCACCACCTAAGACTAGGGTAGGAAAAACTGTAGTGATTTTGGGAAAAATAGCTAATTCTTGGATTTTATGTAAACAATCATATTTAGAACGGATATAATCTGTACCTATTTCTCCTGCTTCTTTGAGTGGTTGATTGTCGTGATCTAAGACACTGGCCGTTGAAAAATAAATTACGTGTTGACATTTCTCAGGATTTAGCAGGTTCATTAATTCTAGAGTCTTGGAGACATTGATATCAAAAACGCCGTTACCCCCCCAGCAAGTGGCTGTTAAAACAGCAATATCAATGCTTTTGAGTAAATTAGAGAAATTAGTAATTTCTTGCATATCACCCTGTAAAATGGTGATTCCTGGACGGGCTGTAGTATCAACTTGTAGTTTCTTTGGGTTTCTCACCAATAAATAAAGTTCGTGATTGGTGTTTTGAATTAAGGCTTCGCTGATATAGTGACCGATACAGCCACTTGCACCCGTGATTAAAATCCGTTTTTTGGTCATGAATTTGGAAGTTTTGGGTAGAGTAAGAGGTATTGTAAACTCAAGATTAATCGAATTTAAGGCAATTAAAGGCTTTATAATTTAAAATTTTTAGAAAATATAAAACGTATGTACTCATATATTATATAATTGGTTAATTTATTCACCTTATTCACCTGCTTTTAACTTTAATAAAGCTTTGGCTTTTGCTGCCCGTACCAAATGTTCTAAATACTGGTATTGTTCCCAAATCATCTCTTCAGTTTATTATCAGCAACTACTCTCAACTTTAGAAAATTTCCCCATAAAAATCAGGTGGGCTTTCTGCCCACCTAACTGACTAAACCAACGCATTCAGGTTTTTTGCGGTTTCAAAGAAGAACGCGACGTTTTCTTCTGGTGTTTCTGGAAGTACACCATGTCCGAGATTGAGGATGTGTCCCCAATTGCCTGCTTTGCGAACGGTATCCAAAACGCGATCACGGATAAATTCCTTAGAACCAAATAAAACACCGGGATCAAGATTGCCCTGTACTTTCACGTACTTACCTAATCTAGCTCTGGCATCTGCCATATCTACTGCCCAGTCTACAGTAATTATATCTGCACCAGAAGCGGGCATTCTTTCCAAAAGCCCTGCACTACCTGTCACCAACAAAATTAATGGTGTATCAGGATGAGTTTCTTTGACTTTCTCGAACACCATTTTTTGATAAGGTAAAGCAAAGGTGTCATAATCTTGGGGACTTAATTGTCCTGCCCATGAATCGAACATTTGCACTACTTGAGCGCCGCAGTCAATTTGATAGCGCACATAATCAGCAATGGAGTTAGCTAATTTTGTTAATAGCTGATGCAGAATAGTCGGGTCTGAGAAGGCCATGTTTTTGATGATGGAATAGGTTTTAGAACCTTTACCTTCCACCGCATAAGCTGCTAATGTCCAAGGTGCGCCCACAAAGCCTAACACCGTTGATTGATTGCCCACTTCCTTACGCAAGGATTCCAAAATCATTTTAATAAACGGTAGGGCTTTTTCTGGATCTAGGGGATGCAGTTTTTCAATTTGTGCTTGAGTGCGTATGGGCGAATAAATAATCGGTCCCTTCCCTTCCGCAATATCCATGTCAATCCCTATTCCTGGTAAGGGGGTGACAATATCGGAAAACAAAATCACTCCGTCGGGTTGGAAAGCTCTCCAGGGTTGGAGGGAAACTTCAATCGCTACTTCTGGAATTTCTGAGCGATCGCGAAATGAAGGATATTTTTCTCGCAAATCCCGATATACTTTCATATATCGTCCCGCTTGTCGCATCATCCAGACAGGGGGACGATCTACTACTTCACCACGTGCAGCCCGAAGAAGGAGAGGAGCCGTTGAGGAAACACCCATTTAACACTTCATCCTAAGTCACTTTTATATGTCACTGTTTAGCTTATCATCCTCAGATTCCCCTTTATCAACACATCTCAAAAGCTCTTAGAATTGCTTTACTTAACTTAATAAAAAGTTAAAAAATGAGGACTCAGGAGTCAGAATGTTTGTTATTTTTCACTCCCAATCACTTCTAAACGTTTTTGTGCCTCTTCTAAAGCTGCTTTTGCCTAAGAATTACCTAATAATGTAGTTTCAATAGCTCTACCCAAACTATCAGCAATCCGATTATAGCCAGCTACAGAAGGTACAGAATGTGCTACAGGCAACTGTTCAAAAAATACTTTGAGTAATGGATTTTTGTTAATATATTGCTGATAAGTTTGACTACGAGCTGCAGAAAAAGTAACTGGTAAAAAACCAGTTTTCATAGTCCATTCTGTTTGGAATTATTCACTTAAGACATACTCTAAAAATGTGAGTGCGGCTTTTTCTCTTTCTGCTGAGGTTTTCATCACAAACAAACTAGCAGTACCTTTGACTGTTGCGGATATTACCCCAGCCGATACAGGAAATACTTGATGCCCCACTGGAGATTTCATAATTAATGTCCAAGGCCCAGTAATCTGCATTGCCACACGACCTTCAAGAAAGGCATCCTCTTCGTAACCTCGTTCTGGAGCAGAAAGCAAAACTGAGCCATCTTTAATTAGGTCCTACCAAAATTGTAAAGCAGTGATTGCACCCGGATTACTTAAACTTGGGTAATGATCAGTGATAATTTCTCCTTGGGCAGCAAACAAAAACGGCAACCAACTAAAAACTGTCCATCCTCCTTTACCAAAAGTTAGTAACATTCCATACTGTTCCGGTCGATGATCTCCATTTTTGTCAATAGTCGATTTTTTCACTACTGCTCTCAATTCTTCCCAAGTCTTTGGTGGTTCCGTAATTCCTGCTGCTTGGAAAAGCTTAGATCGCTCAAGAATCCCAATATTACTGGTTTGCAAGGGAACAGAGCAAATCTGATCATTTATCTCCATCCCTGCTAATAAATTTGGTCTAATATCTGACTTGACTCCCAAGTTTTTTAACCAATCCTCTAAAGGTTTAATTGCTCCCAATTCTACAAACTATCCAGTACATTATGGTTAAAAAAATAAAATGTCTGGTGACGCATTACCAACAAATGCTGTTAATATCTTTGGTAATTGAGGATCTGGTTTAAATATAGGTTCAAATTTAATATTCTGATGAGTTTGATTAAATTTATTTACCAGCGTTTGAAAAAAATCTCTATTTTCAGGAGGATTGAGTGAATACCAGAGTGATAAATGAATTACCCCTTTGTCTTTTGGTTTTATGTGCTGACAACTGAATAAAAATAGCAGACAAAAGACCAGAATAATTCCTAAACTAGAAATTCGTTTCATCCTGTAGAAAATTTGATTGCCACAATTGATTATTTTGGATGAGTAAAGATTAATATTCATCTATAATTAGGAAATTAGGAGAGAATAATAGTCAAGTTCATTTATACAGTTTTTCACCAAACACCTCCTGGAGCAAAATTTCTAAGCTATTGGCACAGGTAGACTCACTAAAAAGTCTTTCTATTTGCTCAGAACGGTCTATTATTTCTTTAGGTGTTTCTACATGAGTAATAATTGCTTGTGCTAAAGCATCAACATCATTTGTTGGTACTAAAGTTCCACATTGCAGCACTTCAGAAATCTCACGGGGACCAACAGGACAATCAGAGGAAATAAACGTTACCCCACTAGCTACAGCTTCTACAAGCACCATACCAAATCCTTCATAATGAGAACCAAGTATAACTGCTCTAGATAATGAGAAGTAAGCTCTAGGATTAGTAACAGTACCTGCAAATAAAACAAGATTACTAATTCCTAAAGAAGTCGCTAATTTTTGGATTTGTGTTTCTAAACCACCATCTCCTAGTAAAATTAACCGGATGTTGGAGTGATATTGACTAGCTTGAGCAAATGCTTTGAGTAATGTTTGATGATCTTTTTGATGATGAAATCTGGAAGCAGATACAAAGGTAATTAAATCAGGGCTTTTGAACCACGATTCCGCTGTAGCATTTAACGGCTTATGACTTGGATCAGGTATTGCTGGATTATAACATATTGCTATGCGACGAGGACTTAAGCCCAGATCTAAGAATCTTTCATATAGACTTTTACAAACAAATACTAATCCACTAGCTTGCTGAAGACTACGTACACTAATCCAATTATCAATAAGTATAAATAAATTCTGTAATAGTTTTATCACTGAGTATAACCTGCTTTTGCTTTCAGCAGGTAGTTCAGAAATAACATCAGTATGAATATAACTGATAGAGGGAACTGAAAAACTGCCAGGAATAAGTTGAGAGATATAAAAAAGTTTAGTGATAAATGCCGTATGGCAAACAACAATATCTGGTTTTAGGTCAGAAATTACTTTCCTTAATTGGATAGCTATCCATAGTTGGTGTATCGGTCCACCGATATAAAATAAACTACCTGCAACTTTCATGATTATTAGTTTTTCAGCAGCTTGAAAGGCTACTATCCATTGAGGATCTAAATTAGTCAATACTACGCTAGAGACTTTGTACCCAGCTTTAGATTGGGAAGAAATTAGGGAATCCGCAGTCCGTGGCGCTCCACCAATATTACTCAAAACTATATGACAAATATGCTGTTTTGATTTTATCATTAGCTCTATTATTTCAGCTTAATTAAACAAATTTAAACAAGGAAATTAGGAGATCTCTGAAAAAGTTTTAGTAATACTATTTTCTCCTCTCGTATAATTATACGTTTCTGGTTTAGTTATTTTGGCAGTGGTAAGTATTTTTTCGGCTCTTGCCCAAAATTCTGCATCTTCAGCGTAGGAAATATGTTTAAATCCCCCTAATTCAAAAAATACTTTTCTTTTGCCAAAAAATGTCGGACCTAAAACACAATCTCGCAGATTAATTAATTTACCTGGCTGATAACAATCAGCAATAAAAATTTCTTCTTCACAATAAAAACCGCCTTCTATCAAATCAACTTCTGGATTGGCTCTCATGTATTCAATGCGCGATTCTAAATGGTTGGGTTTATATGAATCGTCGCTGTCGAGTAAGGTAATATATTTACCAAATGATGCTTGAATTCCAGCATTTTTGGCATAACATTGTTTTTTATTCTGATGTTTTAAATAACGAATATTGTTGAATTTTTGTAGATAAGGATTGACAATTTCAAAGGTATGGTCTTGGCTACCATCATCAGCTATAATTAATTCCCAATTTGGGAAGGTTTGATTGAGAACACTGTTAATAGTTTTATCTAAATATGTTGCTCTATTGTAGGTACAGACAACTACTGATATTTCAGGAACTGGGTCAAATTGGATAGGAGTCATAGGAGATTAAGGTTTGGTTGGTAAATGCAAGTAAGTAAATGTCAGTGATAGATTAGGCTCACACATAAAATCATTTATAAACTAGCATGAGTATCATACCAAGGTTCTTTGATTTTCAGAATTTATAAGAGAATTTTGGCGATAGCAAAACGGTAAATTATTCCGTTGAGTCCGAGTATTTTTTAGTCCGTATAAGTGCCTTTATATACCGTACTAGCCTCACTTTCTGATAGCCAATCACCTGGTGTTTCTTCTCCAGAAAGTCCACTAGCACCATATTCAAATTGATATGGAATATATTTGCCTTCTCTTGTTGGTGAGGGACAAACTTCTTGAGTTACTTTTGCTTGATTAAGGGCTTTAAATTTTTGATAACCAAGTTTTTTTAAAAACTCCAGTTCCTCAAGTAAAGCATTCCAAAAGGCTTTGTTGGATTCTTTGGATTCTATGGATATAAACTGTGGTTTAGTATCAAGCTGCTGTAATTCGCTTATAGGACATAAATCTGATCCTTCAATATCTACTTTAAGATAATAAGGAATGCCAAATTCCTCCAAGATGCTTTTAAATCTGCGTCCTGTGAGAGTCATCTCCACCGAACGAGTACTAAAAGAGCGATCGCTGGAGATGACTCTATCTGGTGAAATTGTACCCCAAAAACTTCTATCTAAGTTAGCGTAAAAGGTGATAGGGTCCTCTTTCGAGGATACAGCAACATTTAAAAAAGTAAGTTGTCCGCTTTCTATATATGAATTTAGTCGTCTCTTTGTGGATTCACAAATATCAGGATGAGCTTCAATGCGAACAACTCTAAAGCCTTTTTTTAAATAAAATTCTGTATCCTGTCCGGTGTGAACACCAACATGAATGATTAAGTTTCTATCCATAAATTATTTTACCCTCGAATAAAATAAATACAAATACAATGATTAATCTATCCCGATTTCCAGGATTTTAACACTATTGATGATATCAGGATACAGGCTGATTTCATTTGGATGAACCGCAAATAATAGAGGCTTTCTTTAAAACTTTTCAGAGTAAGTTTTTGGAAACTTTTCACCCTTACTATACCACAGCTCGTTGTTATCGTAAGAGGGGTTGAAGGAAATCTTTCAATAGTATGGTGGAATTTTCAAGATCCCCTGATTTGCATCCAAAGTAGCCATTACCCCTACAGGTAAAGCCGCATTGGGGCTATCATGACCAAAGGGTAAATCTGAAACTATGGGAATATTTAAGTCTGATAATCTATCTTGCAAAACTTCCTTTATACTCAAAATAGGTATATGAGGTGGTGTATCACACTTGGTAAACCCTCCCAAAGCAATACCGCAGACTTTAGATAAAACCCCACTTAAACGCCATTGAGTTAACATCCTATCAATCCGATAGGGTGGTTCTGTCACATCTTCCAGCGCCAATATTACACCATCAAGGTTAGGTAAAATCGGTGTACCCAAAAGATGGGTAGCAACTGTTAAATTCCCAGGAAGCAAAATTCCTGTAGCCACTCCACCACCCCAACTATTCCCCTTTAAAGGTGCGATCTCACGACCTTCTAAAATATCAAATAACCGCTTTATTGACCATTCTGGCTCATTGACTAGGGTAGTCATGACGGGACCATGTACACCCGAAATACTAGCGTTGTACAGACTCCACAACAGGGCTGTTATATCAGAAAAGCCTATCAACCATTTTGGATCTGCTGTGTTTTGTTGCCAAGTCCAATCTTCTAAAATGCGGGTACTCCCAAAACCACCTCTAGCGCAGATAATACCCCGACATTCCGGGTCATTCCATGCTGCTGCTAACTGTTGACGACGGTGGGCATCTGTACCAGCAAGATAACCATATCTATTTTCTATGCGATCGCTGATTTGGACACGGTAGCCGTGGGCTTTCCAAATTTCCAAACTTTGTTCAAAAGCCCCAAATTCGCCCAATGCACCACTAGGAGCAATAACGGGTAATAAATCACCTGGTTTTAGAGGTGGTGGTAAGATAGCAGATTTGAAATTGGACATTAATTGGTAATTTGTAATTTGTATTGATGATTGGTCATAAGATTATCATGTTTGTATTGTTCAATATAAATAAATTTTTAAACAATTTTACGAGTTTAATTTCCCCAGAACTAACAAGAATCTTAATTAGGAATTACGAATTATTAATGAGGGTTTTCTGTACTCGAATTGGACATTAATTGGTAATTTGTAATTTGTATTGATGATTGGTCATAAGATTATCATGTTTGTATTGTTCAATATAAATAAATTTTTAAACAATTTTACGAGTTTAATTTCCCCAGAACTAACAAGAATCTTAATTAGGAATTACGAATTATTAATGAGGGTTTTCTGTACTCGAATCAGTTATTTATCCGGTAAAGCTACGCATACGGTTAATTTGATTTAAAGCATATTGGGCTGTTGCTTGAACTTCTGGATCTGGATCTTCTAAGGCATAGCGTAAAATTTGACTCATCTGTGCCATCATGTCATAAATCCGCAATAAATCACGGATGGCATTTTTCCGTACTTGGGGATTATCATTTTGCATAGATATTGCCAAAGCACGGTTCATAGGTTTGAGGGTACGAGTACCAATTTCTGCCAATGCTGACAAAATCAAACCTTGTTGTTGTGAATCTGCATTAATCAGCAAATCTACCAAAGGTTGAACTGCACGTGAGTCACCTTGTTGAGCAATATTCCAAATCGCCTTTCGTTGTTGTGTCAAATCACCACTTTGTAAATCTGCCATTAATCGGTCAAACAAATTGAGTGTAGATACCATAGAAGTATGTTCAATTGGTAATAATTCTGTTGTAGAAGTTGGTGATGGAACAGAAGGAGCAGATTTGAGAAAAAATCTTCGTTTTTTTCGAGTAGATGAATTCAAAAGGGGTTGTTCTGAATTTCCAGGTTCTACATCTGGCTTACTATCAGCTAACCTTTGTGCAATGTACAAAAATGCGCTCACACTTCCTAAAAATCCAAAACTTATTATTTTCCACCAATTATCATTTTTTGGCTGAGGTTGTATTTGAGTCTTTATTTTCTCCGTCACAGGAGGAGAAGTATTACATTTAATTCTCCTGGATAAAACTTCTTGGAGATGCTGTCTTGTAGACTCATAAGCAATACCATCTGCTTTCTTGAAACCTTGTTCTTGCTGAAATCGAGTTACGGCATTTTGGGTACTAGAACCATATTGTCCATCTATCAAATCATTGTAATAACCTAACGCTTTGAGTTGGACCTGAATTACTTCCACTTCTGCACCTCGAACACCTGGACTGAGAACCATTAGTTGAATAGGCGCTGATTTAGGTGTAGCAGTTATGGCTTGATTTGGATATAAAACCAGACACAGACAAGACGATAATATCAGGAGGGAATTGGTAATTGGTAATCGGTAATTTCTGATTGATAATTTTTTCTTATCCCTCATTTTCCCCATCTCCTGCTGATTAAGTTAAGGTAAAACTTCTGGTTCGGATTTTATTACAGATAAAGTAACATTTGTAAATTTATTTGTGCTAGATGCTTCTAAACCTGGTTGTTGTTGAGTATTTTTTTCACTGACAGTCACTTTTTTATTTTGACCTGCTAAGTTTTATCGTTGGTTAATTAGATAAATACTAATTAGAGTTAGGAAAACTCCCACCCATTGAATGGGACTGAGAACTTCTGAGAGAAAAAGATGACCAAATATCAATGCAAAAACAGGTGTGAGAAAGGTGAGAGAACTTAAGCTAGTTAGATTCCCACTGGAAGCAAAATAGAAGAATAAACCATAAGCGATCGCACTACCAAATATAGTTGCATAACTTAAAGCCAACCAATCAGAGATCACCAAACCTTGCCACTGTTGCGATTCCACCACAGCAGAAATTCCCCACAACGGCAAACTGCCTAAAATTATATGCCACCCAGTCGCTGTAACCGGGTCAGCATACCTACACACATAGCGAATCAGCACAGTTCCCACAGCCATTGATAAAGCTGCCAGTAACATCAACCATTCACCACTCGCAAACAATTGTTGCCAGTTATCAGTTGTAATCTTTACCCCTGAGTCCAGAAGAGCAAAAATCCATTCTTCCGGCAAGCCAATTAAACTAATACCTGTGACTCCCAATCCTAACCCTAACCATCCCCAAAGGCCAATATGTTCTTGAAACAGCCACAAGGAAAGTAAAGCTACGGCTAAAGGTTGGGAGTCAATCATCACAGAACCTAAACCCGCACTGGTTATAACCAAACCCTCTGCTAAAAATCCTTGAAATAGGGTACCATCAACAAAAGCAAATATAGTAATCCATAGCCATGCTAACCATCCTTTGGGTTGGGGTCTACCCATAAATGCCCCAGTGATGAGAATTAACACCCCCGCAGGTAGCAAACGTACTCCTGCCATGAATAGCGGTGTGGTATGGGGTATTACACCTTTCATAGCTACCATTGCCGTACCCCAGAGGAAAAAAGGGGCAATTAACAGCAAAGAAGCTACGGTAGATTTAGATCCTCTGAGTTGCAGTTGCATTAGTTAGCTGTAGTCTTTAGTAAATTAGGTGGAAACATTACTTTACCTAATTTTACAGAAACATTGCTTTTTGTGTTAATCTAGCATCTTAGAAACCAAGAATTAATACTTAAAGGTAGCTAAAATGACAAGGTAACAGTAAATAATGAATTACCAATTACCAGCCTAAACTGGATGAGTAGTACAGTAAGGCGTAAATAAACCAACCATTTCAAATCTCTGAAAAGCTCACGCCGTATTCATCTTGAATTTTGTTAGCGTAGCTCTTCTGAAATAAGCATTTTGAATTCAGGGCGGTACTAGCAGCTTGAGTGAATATAGAACTAAATTTTAACCCTTACTATACAACAAACTTGGGTTCTGCTTATTTGGGCAATAGCTTGGAATTAATGGCAGGTATTCCCGATGAAAGTATTGATTTAATTTGCACCTCTCCACCATTTGCATTGGTGCGTGAAAAAGAATATGGCAACGTTGATGCAGACCAATATCTTGAATGGTTTCAAGAATTGGCAGCACAATTTCACCGGATTCTTAAACCGAGAGGTTCATTAGTTATTGATATTGGTGGTAGTTGGATTAAGAGAATGCCAGTTCGTTCTCTTTATCATTTTGAACTAGTTATTGCTCTGTGCAGATCAAAAGAAAAAGGTGGATTAGGATTTTTTTTAGCACAAGAACTATATTGGTATAATCCAGCCAAACTTCCTACCCCTGCTGAATGGGTAACAATTCGCAGAGAACGAGTTAAAGATGCAGTCAATACAGTATGGTGTTTGTCTAAAGAACCCCATCCTAAAGCTAATAGTAGAAGAGTATTAAAGCCTTATAGTAAATCAATAAAAAATCTGCTCAACAATGCTTATAAGCCTAAAATTAGACCATCAGGACATGATATTTCCAATAATAAATTTGGTAATGACAGAGGAGGTGCTATTCCTCCTAATATTATTGATAGATGTGAGAATAAAGAGCAAGAACAAATTGCTAAACCAACCCTTCTACAAGAAGAAATATTTCTGGAAGATTTAATACAGCCTGTTAATGTAATTAATGCTTCTAATACTGATTCCAATGATTATTATCAAAAGCGTTGTAAATAAGAAGGTGTAAAACCACATCCAGCCAGATTTCCGGAAGCATTACCAGAATTTGTAATTAACTTGTGTACAGAACCAGGGGATATAGTTTTAGATCCTTTTGCGGGTTCTAATGTGACAGGTAGAATTGCAGAAACTTTACAAAGATGTTGGTGAGCTTTTGAGATTGATGAAGACTATATCAAAAGCTCAAAATTACGATTTGAGTTTTGTGATATTAATGAATAATAACATCCCTGAGATCTGACATCAATTTATAATTTATTGATAAGATAAAAAAATAAATCGGGGATCTGGCGTTATAGGAATTCGAGCAACTTACCTAAGTAGCTAAACCCCCTTTCATCAAGCTGTTATGGATTTTGATTACGTAATAATACTAATGTGTTAATCTGTACTAACAAATAAGATCGAAATTAGATATTGAACATCTAATTTTGATTAACCAGGAGCATTAAAAATGCCGCTAGGACTGCCTGAGTTCTTGGAAACCCGGAAAAAGTTGTCCTGTAATTCTTCTACTTGATACTTCTGGTTCGATCTCAGGTCAGCCTATCCAGGAGTTAAATAGAGGACTGGCAGCTTTTAAGGAAGATGTATTAAAAGATGCTCAAGTTTCTTTGGGTGTAGAAGTTGCTATAGTCACCTTTGGCCCTATGCGACTGATACAAGATTTTGTCACTATTGATAATGTTTCTGCGAGAAACAAATAATCTAGATGATGATAAATATATTATTGATTTTCTTAATTCTGAACGACTAAATTCTCCTATTGATGATGATAAAACTTTGCTTTTGTGTCTCTGGGAAAGAGAGTAAAATTATATGACAGTTCTCACCTGTGCAATTACGGGGAAATCAATTACTCTTGTAGGTGAACCAATAGATAGTGGTGAAGTGAAAGTTTGGCGAACTAATCTAAATGGTTATTTAGCTAAAATATATCATTCACCAACATCTGAGTGTGTGCAGAAGTTAGCAGTAAAGATATCGCATCCTCCCACAGATCCAAGTTCTCACCTTAATCATATTTCTTTTGCTTGGCCTACGTCAGTCCTCAAAGATATTAATGGTAATTGTGTGGGTTTGTTGATGCCAGAAGTGAGAAATTCAAGACAAGTTATTGATATTTATGATCCGCAACATTGTAATAAGTTTAAATTAGGGATTAACTGGCGATTTCTGCACGTAAGGGCTTTGAATATTGCTTCATTTATTGCTGCACTCCACGATTCTGGTTATGTATTAGGTGATATTAAACCGCAAAATATTTTAGTTAATAATCGGGATTTACCTTCAATTATTTATACAGATCATTTTCAGGTAAAAAATCCTCAAAATCGGAAACTTCGTCGTTTTTTGGTAGGTTCTGAGGGATAGATATATACCACCAGAATTAATTGGTAAGGATATTTCCAGTATTGAACAGGAGGTACATGATAGATTTCGGTTAGCAGTAATTATCTATTAATTATTATTTGGTGGTAATAGTCCTTTTCAGGGTAACTGAATAGGTGCTGGGGAAACTCCTGAAATTAATGAACTCATCCGTCAGGGTTTATGGTTATATAGTCTACATAGTTTGATTCAACCTGTAGATAGAACAATTCTTCTGGAGATTGTGCATTCGGAGGTGAAAAAATATTTTCTTAAATGCTTTAATGATTGGTATAAAAACCCGAATCTGCGTCCTACAGCTAAAGAATGGATGCAGGTTTTAAAAGTTGGCAGTAATGAGCTAAATGTCTGTGAAATGGTAGATAGTTATTATTATAGCCAAACTTATGGTATTGAGGGGGCAATAAAGGCCCTAAAAACCTTTCTGTATAATGGTTCTAGCCTTTAGCCCCTACTGATAAAATGTCCACCTATTGCTAATAGAACTGATGAGTTGTTCCATTAACAAGACCATTCTCTTCGTATCTTCAGGGTTTATGCTGACGTAGCAGCCTGATAACTGCACAGTTAATTGTCAATACGCACCGTTTTTGAGCAATTTTTTCAAGAGGTCTATCACGTAACATCTTTGTCCTGTGATCGTTTCACCTTGCTTGTCGCCCCCTCAACTTATGGTAACTGTTATTGGTGTGATCGCTCTATAAAACTTGGTGTTGATATATTTGGGCTTGATAAACTAACAGAAAAACCTGCTGTTAATGCAAAAACAGTAGAAGGAATTCTCACTATTGACGGACATTCCAACTGGACAAATTCTATAGTATACAGTCCAAATAGTAATACTCTTGCTAGTGTAAGTCGTGACCAAGTTATCAAACTATGGAATACATCTACAGGAGGGTTAATAAAAATTCTCACTCGAAATCCTGATTGGGTTAATGCCCTAGGATACAGTCCAGATAGGAAAATTCTGCTTAGTGGTAGTGGTGAGAAAACTATTAAATTGTGGAATGTTTCTATAGCTAGGGAAATACACACTTTGAGAGGATATTTTAACTCTGTGCGTTGTTTGGTTTACAGTCCAGATGGGAAAATCCTGGCTAGTGGGAGTGCTGATAAGGGTATTAAACTCTGGCCGATACTATCACGAACAGTTCTTTCATCACCATCTATTCCTGTATCAAAACCAGTTCGTTTCCATACATCTACTCCAAAATCAAAACTAGTTCGTTCCCGTCCATCTAGTCCAGTAAAAACAATTTTTCAAGACTAATTGAGCAAGAAATAAGCCAAATAATCAAATATCATCCACTGTTATTATTTTATTACTCTGAGTGGTAGCAATTACCAGAAGCAGAACTTAGCTAATCAAGAAATACCAGAAGCGCATAATTTCTAATTATAGTAGAAAATGTCAACGGTCAGAAGTGATATTTAGCTTAATTCATTTTCTCAAATCTTTTGATATCAAACAACAAATTACAGCATGTATTAAAATCGTACCCCACTTAATGATAACAAGGAATTGATTTCAACTTCGTCCTCTACTGTATTTAGTCAGTTGAAAATGGCTAGAAACTAATAATGGGAAGAGTTATTTTTATCTGCGATGGTTACTAAACCATGTATACCTATTCCTGCGATCACAAATCCCAGTAACGGCCAAGTAGCATCTGCAACAACATTCATCCGATGGGCTAAAGCTCGGTGATAGGCAAGTTGTAGACTTTTTTCATTAGCCTTTCCGTCCCTTGCTAACTGTACAACATAACTTTCAGCTTTGATGAGTCCTGAATAATACACCTCTTGCAGAATTAACTTTATGTTATAAAAGGGGGTTTTCTTTGTTTTAGCCAAAAGTTAGAGTTACAGGGTTATGATTTGAATTAGCGATCACAAAGAACACCAAAAATATATAAAATCTAAAACTTCCTATCATACCACAGAAACAATTTTGCAAGAGGTCTAATCTGTAGCAAAATAATACAACGAGATTAGAAATACTAATAAACTAGGCATTACTAAAGTTAAAACCAGAATTCTTGGGCGTGTCTTCATAATAAGAGATGATTTATAAAGTAAATGTTGAGGAGAGAAGAGGAAGTAGCATAATTCTAGTCATAAGAGCATATATAGCCCCTTACCTCATTTGTGTTAAGCGCTCATAATCCTTGCTTAGACGATGATATTGGTTAAACCACCCAAATGTTCTTTCTACTACCCAGGGTTGT
>ERZ1034375.205-NODE-205-length-16042-cov-3.436517_pt1 | contig 16042 bp, 14 predicted proteins | sample MGYA00520585_ERZ1034375 | MGnify/ENA primary metagenome ERZ1034375 (study PRJEB33736, sample SAMEA104288463) | Azolla filiculoides | biome: Urban; feature: water surface; material: ditch water | place: Netherlands | collected 2014 ... | reverse complement strand
TCACTAGATTAAACCCGTTCGCCGTTCTTGATGCGATAGCTAGGGCTATACATCGTCACCAGTTCTTCCGCCGCCGTCGGATGTACCGCCATGGTCCGGTCGAAATCGTCCTTCGTGCAACCGGCCTTCAACGTAATGCCGAGGAGCTGGGCCATTTCGCCTGCGTCATGACCGAGGATATGCGCCCCGACGACCTTTCGGTCGGCCGCGTTGACGATCAGCTTCATGATCATCTTTTCAGCCCGACCGGACAGCGTTGCCTTCATCGGACGGAACTGCGCGCGATAGACTTCGATCTCATCGAAACGTTTCGCCGCCTCGTCTTCCGACATGCCGACAGTCCCGATCTCCGGCTGAGAAAATACAGCGGTCGCAATCATCTCGTGGTCCGGCGAAGTCGAATTGTTCCGGTATTCCGTCTCGATGAAACACATCGCCTCATGGATAGCGACCGGTGTCAATTGCACGCGGTCGGTCACGTCGCCGAGTGCGAAGATGCCGGTCACATTGGTGCGAGAATAAGCATCCACGACAATCGCACCACGCTCGTTGGTGGCAACGCCGGCCGCTTCAAGTCCGAGGCCCTTGGTATAGGGATCGCGTCCGAGTGCCAGCATGACCTGATCGACGGCAAGCTTGCCATTGTTCATCGTCTCGACTTCGAGACCACCATTCGCAGTCTTGGCCACGGACTGGATATGATCATGGCACAGGATCCGGATCCCCTTGGCTTCCATCGCCTCATGCAGGCCACGGCGCATATCATGGTCGAAGCGGCTGAGGATTTCGGCACCGCGATAGATCAATGTCGTCTCGACACCGAGACCATGAAAGATATTGGCGAATTCCACCGCGATATAGCCACCGCCTGCGATCAGGATCGAACGTGGAAGCGTTTCCAGATGAAAAGCCTCGTTCGAGGTGATGCAGAGTTCGTGGCCTGGCAGGGCTGCATGCGGGTTCGCACCACCGCCGACTGCGATCACGATCTTCTCGGCAGTTACCACCTTGCCAGTTTTCTTGATCAGCACGCTGTTCGGGCCGACAAGTTCGGCGCGCGACTCGATGATCTCGGCGCCGGCATTGTCCAGGCCTTTGCGGTACAGGCCTTCGAGGCGGGCAATCTCCAGGTCCTTTGCGGCAATCAGTTTCGTCCAGTCGAATGTGCTTTCGCCCACTGTCCAGCCATAACCGGCCGCATCCTCGAAATGCTCGTGGAACTGCGAGGCATAGACGAACAGCTTTTTCGGCACGCAGCCACGAATGACGCAGGTGCCACCGAAGCGATATTCTTCCGCAATCGCAACCTTTTTGCCAAGCGATGCCGCCAGACGCGCACTGCGCACGCCACCGGACCCACCACCAATCACAAACAGGTCATAGTCGAAACTGGACATTTTCTCTCCTTGCCGCCCCAACGCACGGGACGGCCCTGATATAGGGTGGGTGGAGCCCAAAAGAAAAGCCCGGACCAGGGCCCGGGCTTCATCTATTCGCTGGAATTCATCAGATTAAGGCTTGGGCGCATCCGTAGCCGGCGCCACAGCAGGCTGCGTTGCGCCAACTTCCTTGAGCAACGCTTCATTGGCCTGCTTTTCCAGGTCGCGGGCGATGCCCGACGTCCAAATGTCGGCAGCCTTCAACAGTTCGCGGGTGGCGATCGGGCCGTCCTTGAGAAGCTTCTTGCCGGCATCGCTGCTGTAGAATGCGGTGATCGCCTGCAGTTCTTCGACGGAGAAAGCCTTGGCATAGACCAGGGCCGATTCCTGCTCAAGATCAGCGCGGCGCGGCGCAAGCTTCAACGCTTCTTCCTCCACCTTGGCGGAAATGATGTCCTGCAGATTAGGGTAAGCCAGAATCAGCTGGCCTGTCAGGCGGTTCATGACATTCGGCAGGATGGCGTCAAAGCGGTCGGTCACGCCAAGTGACGCGATCGCCGCGCGCGCGGCCTGAATGTGCTCCGGCGCAACATCCTGCGCCTTGGCGGAGATCGCGCCCAGCATCACGCTGCCGACAATAACGGCGACCGATGCGAAACGGCTCATACCCGAAAAGCTGATCATGAAATTCAGTGCTCCTGTTTAGTTCTTCGGCTCCATCACCCGCGCACCCGCCGGACCGGCGATGATGGCGAGAGAGGCCAAGTTGATGAATAGGCCGTGTTCCACAACTCCGGGAATGGCATTGAGCTGGCTAGCCAATGCGTCTGCATCAGGAATACGGCCAAAAGATGCGTCGAGAATGAGATGTCCGCCGTCGGTCATGAAGACACCGTCGTCGCCTCTGGCCCGCAGTGTCAGCGCGCCGCTCAGACCAAGGCGCGATGCGAGCTTTTCGATCGCGACACGCGTGGACACCTGACCGAAAGGATTGATTTCGATCGGCAATGGGTACTGACCAAGTGTGTCCACCACTTTGCTCTCGTCGGCAATCACGATCATTCGCTGAGACGCTGCGGCGACGATCTTTTCGCGCAGCAAAGCGCCGCCACCGCCCTTGATCAGGGTCAGGCGCTGATCGATTTCGTCAGCACCATCGATGGTCAGATCAAGCTCCGGCAGTTCGTCGAGCGATTTCAGCGGCACGCCCAGCTCGACACAAAGACGCGCAGTCCGCTCGGATGTCGGCACACCCTGAACCTTGATGCCGCCCGCCACTTTTTCCGCAAGCAGGCGAACGAACTCTTCCGCGGTTGAACCGGTGCCGATACCAAGGCGCATGCCGTCTTCGACATGCTCCAGAGCCGCGGCTGCGGCCTTGATCTTCATTTCGCGGGCGTCCATGCGCCAAAAGCTCCCATCCGTTTCGTCGGAAGCTGTTTACACGCCTCCTCCAACAAACGAAAGCCCTCACCATACCGCCGCCGTTGCCTTTTCGGAGGATTTCCCCTAACGCCGAACAGACCTTGCCGCCCAAGCGAATGGAGCCTCCGCGTGACACAAACGACCATCGTCTTCGATCTCGACGGCACACTTGTCGACACCGCACCGGACCTCGTCGCCAGCCTGAACCACACGATCGCGATCCACGACCTTGCGCCGGTCGGTTACGGCGACCTCACCCACCTCGTCGGTCAGGGCGCCCGCGTGATGATCGCACGGGCTTTCGCGCTCCGGGGAGTGCCGCTCGATGATGCGCAACTGCCGGCCTTGCTCGAGCGGTTCATCAATCATTACAAGTCCGGCATGCCGGGTGAAAGCCGCCCCTACCCCGGACTTGTCGCAGCACTGGAGCGTCTTGCAGCAGAGGGTTTCACCCTGGCTGTCTGCACCAACAAGATGGAAGAACTCGCGCGTCCGCTAATTGAAAAGCTCGGTCTGACACATCACTTCGCCGCGATCACCGGTGGAGACACATTTGCGGTCCGCAAGCCGGATGCCGGACACCTCACCGGCACCATCGAAAAAGCCGGCGGAAACCCCAGGCGCGCATTGATGATCGGCGACAGCGTCAACGACATCCTGGCTGCCCGCAATGCCGGCATCCCGTCGGTCGCGGTCCCCTTCGGCTATTCCGATACCCCGATCGAATCCCTCGGCGCGAGCCGTATCATCAACCACTTCGATGAGCTGACAGTCGCCCTGGTCCATGAACTGGTAGAACACGCCTGAACCGATTGCGACACGCCCAATGAAAAATGGCGGGCCAAGGCCCGCCAGTTCAAACTTGTAGACCGCTACCGCGAGATCTTCGTTCAGGCCCCAGGCGTACGGGCATCCGTGGTGGTCGCGAAGGCTTTGCCAACCGCTTCGTCGCGGCCGTAGACATCGTCAAAGAACTGGACGACGCCGTCCTTGTTCGGCCAGGCGGTGAAATAAGACACATAGACCGGGATCTTCTGCGGAACCTGCACGGCACGGTTCTGGCCAGACGCGATCTGCTTGCCGATTTCCTCGACGGTGGTGCCCATGACGGCGGCGGCCATGACACGCGGCTCGGCCAGACGCACGCAACCGTGGCTCAACGCCCGCATGTCGCGCTTGAAGAAGCTCTTCGATGGCGTGTCATGCATATAGATGGCATGGTCATTCGGGAACAGGATTTTCAGTTCACCGAGCGCGTTGTCGCCACCCGGCGGCTGGCGCACATCGACGGAATGCGTCGTGTACCAATCGATCTGGCTGGACGCGACCTTCCGCCCGCCATAGCTCACCTCATAGCCCAGCCGGTCGAGATAGCTTGGGTCCGACCGCAGCTTCGGCAGCATCTCATTGATGATGATCGACTTCGGCACGCCCCAGTATGGGTTGAACTCCACCGTCTCGATCTGGTCCTGGAAGAAATAGGTCTGGTTCGAACGCGAGCCGACAACGACACGCATGTTGAGCTGTTCGCGGCCATCGTTGATGTAATAGGCGGTGTAGGCCGGCTGATTGATGAAGACATAGCGCTGACCGAGATCGGCCGGCAGCCAACGGATCTGCTCCATGGCAACGATCAGCTTCTGGATTTTATCGGCATTGCTGTGCCCGGTCATTGCCCGGACGGTTGCAGGACCGACGACACCGTCGGCTTTCAGGCCTTTTTCCTGCTGGAACGCTTCAACCAAAGCGACCAATTCAGGTGAATATTCAGGCGCGCCTGCATAGGCAGCCAGTACCGCCGCATGCTGGCTCTTGAGGGTATCGGAGCCGACCTGTTTCAACAGGCCGATGACATTGGCAAGCTCGGGATTGGACTGGCCGGGCTTCAACAGCGTCCCCGGAGCAACCTTTATAACGGGTGCAGATTTGCTGTCTTCCGCCCGCAAGCGGAGAAGTTCAGTCCGCAGAGCGGCATATTCGGCATTGCGCGGATCACGGTTGCGCAAATAGGCGCCGACATCCGGGCTCAGTCGCAGCATGTCCAGCACGGGCGCGAGATTGACACCCTTGCGCTTGAAATCGTGATAGCCGGAAATCTTGTTGGGATCGACGCGACCGCGAGTGGTATCGTTGACATAGGTCAGAACCTTGGCTGACAGCGCAAGCTCGAAAGCCATCAACTCCCGCTGGCGCTTTTCCGGGTCAGCCGGATCGCCAGAATCTGCTGGAGTGACGACCGCATAATCTTCCGGCGAAAGACCAGCGTCTGCAGCATGGGAAAGCGCATCGATCATCTGATGCGCGCGTTCCGTAAGCGCTGCATCTGTCACCCAGATCAGCGGCTTGTTCGGATTGCCATAATAGCCCTCAACGATCTTGGCGACGTCGTCGGTCGCGCGCACGGACGCTTCCGTCAGGAAGCGACGAGCCCCAACAACCTGGCCTTCCGGCGCCTCAACTCCTTCGGAGGCAACCGGTAGCTTGACCTGAATCGCGCGCTGGGCCTCAGGCTTGTAGGTATAGTAGCGCGGTCCGGAAACCTTCGGCAGCGGCTCCGGGTCGCCCATTTCGAGGCCGCCTTGCGCCTGCTGTTCGAGTGCTGCCGATGCAGCCTGCCGCTTCGTCTGTTTTCCCGGGCCGCCGCGAAGAAGATCGAGAAGCGTCGTCGCGCCGGCCTCGTGAGGAAGACCGCCAAGTGCAGTGGCCGCGGCCAGAAGCGCGGTTACCACGAATTTGCTGTTTCTCGTCATTCTCGCTCTCATTTCAATATGCGAGTCACATGGACTCGTGGCATCGACAGCCTGTTTGCGGATCACTAGCCGATCGGCTTTTGCTTGAAAAGTTGCGCCCGCGCTCTTGGATCCAAAAGAGGGTCTCAACTTTGTGTGAATCGGCTGAACGAAGCACCCGGCAGACACAGCAAACTAAATGGAAATATTCGTTAATTTTTGATTGACGCCAAATGTGAGCAGAACCGTGGCACAGGCGTTACGCGGTGCTGCCTTGCACAAATTGTTGTGATCCGTGCCGAATATGACACAACGTCGAACAGCCGGACTGTGTCGTCGCCGTGCCGGCGAAGGCAATCGCAGGAGCCAACGGTCACCATAGGGGACCGACCACCGGCAACACGGTAAAAAGCTGGCGCATGCCTTGCGCGACGATGGACACAATGAAAATTTGCCAGAGCTGACATCTTGACAGAAATTCTCATCTTATTGTTATGCGGTTGCGCTGGGAGATATCGGACCTAGATATTGTTTACCGGCAATTCGACGATCCACCGATGACGCGAAAGCGTGAGAGCGAAAGCAGGACGACCATGACCACCCGTACCGAAACCGATACCTTCGGCCCCATCAGCGTTGCCTCTGACCGCTATTGGGGCGCTCAGGCGGAGCGCTCTCTCGGCAATTTCAAGATCGGTTGGGAGAAGCAGCCCCTTCCGGTGGTTCGGGCGCTTGGCATTGTCAAACAGGCGGCAGCCCGCGCCAACATGGCACTGGGCAAACTCGACCCTGCCATCGGCGATGTGATCGTTGAAGCCGCGCAGGAAGTCATCGACGGCAAGCTGAATGAGCATTTCCCGCTTGTCGTCTGGCAGACGGGGTCAGGCACCCAGTCCAACATGAACGCCAACGAAGTCATTTCCAATCGCGCGATTGAAATACTCGGCGGCGTCATGGGCTCGAAGAAACCGGTCCACCCGAATGACCATGTCAACATGAGCCAGTCGTCGAACGATACCTATCCGACGGCAATGCATATTGCGGCGGCTGAATATGTCATTCATCATCTGCTGCCCGGCCTCAAGCATCTGCACGAAGCGCTCGACGCCAAGGCCAAGGCCTTTGCCCATATCATCAAGATCGGCCGCACCCATACCCAGGACGCAACACCGCTGACACTTGGCCAGGAATTCTCCGGCTACGCCGCCCAGGTCGCCTCGTCTATCAAGCGTATTGAACTGACCCTGCCCGGTCTCTACGAACTGGCCCAGGGCGGCACGGCGGTCGGTACTGGCTTGAACGCGCCGATTGGCTTTGCCGAGAAGGTTGCAGAGGAAATCGCCAGGATCACCTCGATACCGTTTGTCACCGCCCCCAACAAGTTTGAGGCGCTGGCTGCGCACGACGCGATGGTCTTTGCCCATGGCGCAATCAATGCCGCCGCTGCCGCCCTTTTCAAAATCGCCAACGACATCCGCTTCCTCGGTTCCGGTCCGCGCGCCGGTCTGGGCGAGTTGTCGCTGCCGGAAAACGAGCCCGGCTCGTCGATCATGCCGGGCAAAGTCAATCCGACCCAGTCGGAGGCCCTCACCCAGGTCTGCGCCCATATCTTCGGCAACAACGCCGCGATCACCTTCGCCGGGAGCCAGGGACATTTTGAGCTGAATGTCTTCAATCCGATGATGGCCTACAACTTCCTGCAGTCGGTTCAACTCCTCGGTGATGCTGCCGTCTCCTTCACCGACAATTGCGTTGTCGGCATCGAGGCACGCGAAGACAACATCCGCAAGGGCGTCGAGAATTCGCTCATGCTGGTGACCGCGCTGAACGGCAAGCTCGGCTACGACACATGTGCCAAGATCGCCAAGACCGCACACAAGAACGGCACGACCCTGCGTGAAGAAACTGTCGGAGGCGGCTACCTCACCAACGAGGAATTCGACCAGTATGTGCGGCCAGAACTGATGATCGCGCCAAACTGACCAAGTTCGGCGACCGACACAAACCTGTGCACGGCTGCACAAGGTGAATTACACCCTACTTGCAAACGTGCTAAAGTAATAGCCATGCGGGAGGTCGCCAAACAGTCACTGACGGTCTACCTCGATCCGGACGTCGTTGCCCGGATCGAGACGATGATTGGTGCTGGTCGCTTCGCAAATTCAAGCCAGATCGTGCAGGAAGCATTGGTGCTCTGGCTCACGGCATTCAACCAGCACCAATTCGAGCTGGAACTGAAGAAAGCCTATGAAAGCAGCATGACCCAGACGGGGGGCGAGAGTGTCAATGCTGCAAGCTTTCTGAGGACATTGGGCGAGCTGGCATGAGCGACAGCTGGCGCCACATCTCCCTCTTTAGAATCATTGAAATTTAACCCCCATCGCCGTAAACACCGCCATCCGACCCCCTGCGCCCGAAAGGCTCTTGACTGATGGCTGATGACCTATTTCCTCTTGGCGAAGACAAGACCCCTTACCGAAAGCTGACCTCCGACTACGTCTCCATCGACACCTTCAAGGGCCAGGATATCCTGACCGTGGAGCCGGAAGGTCTGCGACTGCTGGCAGAAACGGCCCTCTCCGATATCAACCACCTGCTGCGGCCAGGTCACCTGAAGCAGTTGGCCTCGATCCTTGAGGATCCTGAAGCGACCGACAACGATCGGTTTGTCGCCTACGACTTGCTGAAGAATGCCAATATTGCAGCCGGCGGTGTTCTACCAATGTGCCAGGACACCGGCACGGCGATAGTCATGGGCAAGAAGGGCCGTCGCGTCTGGACTGATGGCGGCGATTACGAGGCGCTGGCTGCAGGCATCCGCGATGCCTATGAACGCCGCAATCTGCGTTATTCGCAGCTCGCGCCGATCAGGATGTTCGAGGAAAAGAACACCAAGACCAATCTGCCGGCCCAGATCGACCTCTATGAAGAGGGCGAGGACGTCTACAAGTTCCTGTTCATGGCCAAGGGTGGTGGCTCGGCCAACAAGACCTTCCTCTATCAGGGCACCCCCTCGCTTCTGACCCACGACCGCATGATCGACTTCCTCAAGGAGAAGATCCTCACTCTGGGAACGGCAGCCTGTCCGCCCTACCACCTGGCGATCGTCATCGGCGGCCTGTCTGCCGAGATGACGCTGAAAACGGTCAAGCTCGCTTCGGCGCGTTATCTCGACTGTCTTCCCACGGAGGGCTCCGAAAGCGGGCATGCCTTCCGGGATATCGAGATGGAGAAGGAAATCCACAAGTTGACCCAGCAGATGGGCGTCGGCGCGCAATTCGGCGGCAAGTACTTCTGCCATGACGTTCGCGTCATCCGCCTGCCCCGCCACGGTGCGTCGCTGCCGATCGGCCTCGGCGTTTCCTGTTCCGCCGACCGCCAGGCGAAGGGCAAGATCACCCGTGACGGCATCTATATCGAGCAGCTCGAAACCGACCCGTCGAAATACATGCCCGAGATCGACGAGACCGCCCTCTCCTCCTCGATGGTCAAAATCGACCTCAACCAGCCGATGAGTGCGATCCTCGCGGAACTCTCCAGGCATCCAGTGAAGACCCGCCTGTCGCTGACCGGCACCATCATCGTCGCCCGCGACCTTGCCCATTCGAAGATCCGCGAACGGCTGGAAAAGGGCGAAGGCATGCCCGACTACATGAAGAACCATCCAGTCTACTACGCCGGCCCGGCAAAGACCCCGACCGGCTTTGCCTCCGGTTCCTTCGGCCCGACGACGGCCGGCCGAATGGACAGCTATGTCGACCAGTTCCAGTCCTTCGGTGGATCGATGGTTATGCTCGCCAAGGGCAATCGCTCGCGCGCAGTGCGCGAGGCCTGCAAGACCCATGGCGGCTTCTATCTGGGGTCCATCGGCGGTCCGGCCGCACGTCTCGCCCAGGACTGCATCCGCAAGGTCGAGGTTCTGGAATATCCGGAACTGGGCATGGAAGCCGTCTGGAAGATCGAGGTCGAAGACTTCCCCGCCTTCATCGTGACCGACGACAAGGGCAACGATTTCTTCCAGGAATTCAATCTCGGCTAGCCCAAAACGCGATCAGACGTGACGAGCGAGAGGCACGTCACGTCTGAAAAATAAATAAAAACAAATACTTGCGCCATAAATCCGGCGACAGTGCGAAATTGCACCATAGATTTATCAGTGCAATGCAATTAAACATTTTCAAAGTTTTTATCGATAAACAATTTATTGGGACTAGAAGGTCCGACCAATCTACTGGAGTTGGCCGATGACGACGGCGACACCGCCAAAAACGCAGGCAACTGACGTCGCGGCACAGATCTCTTTCGCAATGCGCACAATGGGAGTCGCTCCCATTCCGCGCAATTACGAGCTTTTTTATGAAGCCTATATCGGCTCCAATCCGGCCCTGACCCGCGAGCTGGCAGCCCTTGGCAGCAAAGCGACGCAGGACGAGCTGGACGCGATCGGCGAACAGTATTTCGGCAGCCATCAGGGCCGCGCGATCGAAAACGCCCACACCAAACTGATTGGCGAACTGGAAGGCCTGCTAAAGGTCCTGCAGCAGGAGCAGAGCTCCCTCGAAAGCTACAACAGGCTGCTCGGCGAGACATACAGTCGCATCAACTCGAAAAGCAGTTCGAGCGCCGACATCCTGCGCAGCGCAATCACCATCCTGACCGAAGCCACCGGCCACACCATGGCGCATGGTGAAAACACCGTGTCGCAGGTTTCGCAGAAATCCCAGGAAATGGATCAGGTCCGCAAGGAACTGGATGAATACAAACGTATAGCCAACACCGACTCGCTGACCCGCATTGCCAACCGGCGCGCATTCGATGAGAAACTGTCGGCCGTCTACGCCAACGACAGTCATACGCTCTCCGCTCTGGTCCTGGCTGACATCGACAATTTCAAGAAGGTCAACGACGCTTACGGCCACCCCGTCGGCGACAAGATTTTGGCGACCGTTGCCAATGTGATCCGCGCCAATGTCCGCAAGGATTGTTTCGTCGCGCGCACCGGAGGTGAGGAATTTGCCATCATCATTGATGGCAATACCGCCGAAGAAGTGCAGCAGATCTGCGAGCGCGTCCGCATTGCCCTGGAGACGACGCCGTTCAAGAATTCCAAGACTGGCGTCAACTACGGTCCTGTGACCATTTCGCTCGGCTATTGCATGGCAAGCGATGCCGAGGACGCCGGCGAACTCTATGCCAAGTCCGATATCGCCCTCTATTGCGCCAAGAATACCGGTCGAAACCGCACGCGGCTCTATGAAGACGGGATGAAGAAGGATTTCACCAAGAGCTGGCTGATCTACAAGCGTTGACACCACGAGGGCGGCCGCGGCACTTGCCGCCGCATTACGCTACCACATCGTTTTGACAGCGCGCGCCGGCCATTCGCGATCATAGGTCACCTTGTCGAAATCCGCTTTGGCCGCTTTCAGCAGATCGCCCGGTGTCGGCAAGCTTTTTGCATCAACCTGCACGGCCGGGTTCCACAGATCCGCACGCATGACGGCTCGCGCACACTGGAAATAGACTTCGTCGATCGAAATCAGGATCACGCTGCGTGGGTGTTTCTGGTCCATCTCGAAGCTGCGCAAAAGGTCCGGCTCCACGGAAACAACGGCCTTGCCATTGACCCGCATCGTCGTGTTCGAGCCTGGAATGAGAAACATCAACGCAACACGTGGATCCCGTACGATATTGACCAGCGAATCGACCCGGTTGTTGCCGCGCCAGTCCGGCATAGCCAACGTCTTTTCATCCTCGACGCGAATAACAGAACCACGATCTCCGCGAGGCGAGCAGTCGAGTCCCTCAGGCCCGACGGTCGCCAGCGCTACAAAGGGTGAAAGCTCGATCATCTGGCGGTATTCTGCCGTCAGAGCCTGCGTCACCTTGGCAACAGAGGCCTCGGACACATCGCCGTAAATCTGCTTCAGTTCGTCTACGGTCCGGATCACCTGCATTCTGTCCCTCCATGGCGGTTTTGCGTTGCCGCTCCCCCAATGAGTGGCCATACACAGCATTCCATGTCGTAACTTCCTAGGAAAGACCGATGACACGCCTATGACACAGCGCGATTGAGCTTGGCCTCGATCGCCTGGTCTCTGACCAGAAAATCCGCAACCGCGTCAATCACTTCGAGTGCGCTGACGATCCGGCGATGCCCGTGACCATTGGCCCAGAGATGCCGCACCTTGGGCGAAAGGCCGATATAGCGCTGCGCATGCCCGACATTCACTTCCTTGTCGTCCTCGGCATGGATCACCAGAAGCGGACGATCGATCCGGCGAGCCGCGGTCACCGTATCGAGTTGCTCCACACTGACGCCGACATAGTCTTCCGCCCGCTGGCGCATGGCCGTCATACTCGGTCGACCGAGGCCGATCGCAGAGGCAAAGCCGGCAAATACCTCGCCCATACTGGACGGCGCGCCGATCAGCACAATTCGCCCTGCCCCAAGGCTCGACCGATCGCCGAACACACCGCCGGCAGCGGTCATCACAGCCGCGCCGCCAAAGGAATGGCCGACCACACCGTCAAACGGACCATAATGTCGCTCACAAGCACCGATCGCCTCGGCAGCGAGCCTGAGGTCCAGGCGGCGACCGCTGGACGCACCATGTCCCGGCAGATCCAGCATCACGATCTCGGCGCCTACCGCACTCAGCCCGAAGGCAAGATCGGTCAAATATTCCGCCCGCGATCCCCAGCCATGAACCAACAGCAGCCTCGGCACCGCGCGCTGATCTGTGCCACTTCCCAGATGATAGGTCCCGACGCTGCCGGCGGAGGTCGGCAAGCGCACGATCTTGGCATTGGCGAGTTTCTGCTGGCCAGCGACAAACACCCGCTTTGCTTTCGCCCCTTTCGGCTGGCGACCGGGTGTGCGACAGAAGAGCTTGAACGCGAGGCTGCCGGACAGTCTTGGCGAAAGCGCCTCCAGCCGGGAGAAACCGAAACGGATGACCTTGAAAGCGAAGGATGTCATAATCGGAGACCCACGTTAATGTTCAATATTGAACAATAAAGTACAAGAATGAACAAAAATCAAGCCTTCCCTTGGGATCATCCCCGTTTTCGCAGCTGGATCTCCGTCGGCCGCGCCTGCCAGTTGATGCAACAGGCCCTGACGCGCGCGCTTGCACCCCTCGACATCAAGCCGCCGCATCTCGATATCCTGATCAATCTCTATCGCTTCGAGGCGATCTCGCAGCAGGAACTGGCCCGCAAGCTGCTGGTCGGCCGCTCCAACATGAGCATGCTGCTGCCGCAGATGGAAAAGCGCGGCCTGCTGGAGCGACGCCCCGACCCGCGCGACAAACGCATCCTGAGATTGTTTCTGACCGCTGAAGGACGGGTACTCACCGAAAAAGCCATGCTCATCCAGACAGACCTCATCGAGCGCACGCTTTCTGCGACGCCGTTGGAGGACTGCCTGAAAATGGCTGACAGTATGGAAGGACTGATCCAGCGCATGCAGGCCACCGATCTGGGTGGTGAAGAGGAAGAGGCGGACGCCGTCAGCGCGGATCGCGGCTGAGCCCCTTGGCGACAAGCTCGCCTTCATATTCGGCAAACTTCTCGGCGCCGGTTTCGCCAAGCTCCCGCAGATAGGTCCAGGTGAAGATGCCTGTGTCGTGGCCGTCGTCGAATCCGATTCGCACGGCATAATTGCCGGTCGGCGTCATGGATTTGATCGCCACGTTGCGTTTGCCCGGCACGGTCACCTTTTGCCCCGGACCATGCCCCTGCACCTCGGCCGAGGGCGAAAGGACGCGCAGCATTTCGGCCGGCAATGTGACGACCACGCCGTCATTGAAACGAACGGTCAGAAGACGGCGGTCCTTGGAAACCTTCAGTTCGCTTGGCCAGGTGTCACTCATGCCGGTTCTCACTTGATCGAAATCGCTAAATTGTGACGCACAGGTAAGTCCTCGACGGATCCGGCGCAAGATAATTTGACCGACAAATCCGGGCACTTCGCTTGACGCTTTAGTGGCGCAAGCCCACATTGTCGCAAACATCAGGAGACTTCCCTTGGATCACAGCCCTGTCACATGGCAAACTGCGGCGCCGCTTGCGGAGCGGAATGACCCGATGGTCGATCCGTTTGGCCGTAGCGTCACCTATCTTCGTGTCTCCGTCACTGATCGCTGCGACTTCCGCTGCACCTATTGCATGGCGGAAAACATGACTTTCCTGCCGAAAAAGGACCTGCTGACGCTGGAAGAACTCGACCGGCTCTGTTCCGCCTTCATCGCCAAGGGCGTTCGCAAGCTGAGGCTTACGGGTGGCGAACCCCTGGTCCGCAAGAACATCATGTTTCTGATCCGCAGCCTCTCCCGTCATCTGGGTGGCGGCCTCGATGAACTGACCCTCACCACCAACGGCTCGCAGCTTGCCAAACACGCCGCCGAACTGGCCGATTGTGGGGTCCGCCGCATCAATGTGTCGCTCGACACCCTCGACCCGGCCAAGTTCAAGTCGATCACCCGATGGGGGGAATTCGACAAGGTCATCGAAGGCATAAGGGCAGCACAGGCGGCAGGCATTCATGTCAAGCTGAATGCCGTTGCCCTGAAGGATTTCAACGAGGCGGAAATTCCGGATCTGATGACATTTGCCCATGCCGAAGGTATGGATCTGACATTGATCGAAACCATGCCCATGGGTGAGACGGGCGAAGACCGGACGGATCAGTATCTGCCCTTGTCACTCGTGCGCAGCAGGCTCGAAGAACGGTTCACGCTGAACGAAATCCCCTACAAGACGGGTGGACCGGCCCGTTACGTCGAAGTCGCGGAAACGGGTGGTCGGCTGGGTTTCATCACACCTCTGACCCATAATTTCTGCGAGAGCTGCAACCGCGTCCGGCTAACCTGCACCGGCACCCTCTATATGTGCCTGGGCCAGGATGATGCCGCAGACCTGCGAACCGCGCTGCGCGCCTCGGATGACAATGCCTACCTGTCGGCAGCGATCGACGAAGCGATCACCCGCAAGCCCAAGGGGCACGATTTCATCATCGACCGCGATCATCGCAAGCCAGCCGTCGGCCGGCACATGAGCGTCACCGGCGGCTAACCCCGCCGCCGGCTTTCTCTGACGTCAGAAGATCCTCAGGCAATCCGTCGCATTGGCTGGTGCTGTGTGGCAGGTGCCTCGGTGCGGAAGTGCTCGATCTTGCCCATCAAGTTTTCCACCCGCTGGCGAAGGCCATGGATTTCCGCATTGTTTTCTTCGACCATGGCGGCGTTTTGCTGGGTGATCAGCTCGACGTCTCGCACGGCACTGGTCACCTCGCTGATGCCGGTGGACTGTTCGCGGGTAGCAGCCGAAATCGTCTCGACCAGCCCCTGCACTTCCTCGACCTGGTTGATGATCGTCTGCAGGGCCTCACCGGTATTCTCGACCAGCTCGACACCGGACTTGACCTGACCGCCGCTGACCGAAATCAGCTGCTTGATCTCCTTGGCCGCGTTTGCGCAACGCTGGGCGAGATCACGGACTTCCTGGGCGACCACGGCAAATCCGCGCCCGGCTTCGCCGGCCCGCGCCGCCTCGACGCCCGCGTTCAGGGCCAGCAGGTTTGTCTGGAAGGCAATCTCGTCGATAACCCCGATAATGGTCGAGATCTTGTCGGAGGAGCGGCTGATCTCGGCCATGGCTTCGACAGCCTTCTTCACGACGACCCCCGACTGCCGTGCATGGTCGCGCGCAGATGCGACGGAGCGTGCCGTGCGACCCGCACCGTCGGCGGTGGAACGCACGACGTCGCTCAGATGCGACAGGGCCCGCACGCTCTCTTCCAGCGCCGCGGCCTGCTGTTCGGTGCGCCTCGCCAGGTCGTCGGCCGACACGGCAAGATTTTCGGTACCGGCATTTATGTCGGCGCTGGCGCCGCGCACATCTTCAAGCGTCGCGCGCAATGCTTCGACCGCATGATTGTAGGTCGTGGCCATGGCCACGAAGTCCGCAGGCAGATCCTCCCTCATGCTGACATTCAGATGGCCGTTGGCAAGCGCCTGCAGCACCGATGAAAGCGCCTCAAGGGCTGCCCGCTGATCGGCCTCCACCCGGGCACGCTCCTCCGCCCGCAGCTCCGTCTCGCGCGCCGACAATTGACGCGATTGTGCAGCCTCTTCTTCCAGCCGCTTGTTTTCGAGCGCGGCATCCCGGAAGACGGTCACCGAACGGACCATATCGCCGATCTCGTCGCCGCGATTGAGGCCCGGCAGCTTCACGTCGAACTGTCCGGCGCCGAGCGCGATCAGCGCCGACGTCATCGACGACAGCGCGGACGACATCTTGCGGGCGATGACCAGCGTGATCGCGCCGAGAACGATGACGATGCAGAGCCCGGCGATGATCAGCTGTCGCGTGCTCGACCAGACCTGCGCGTCGAGATCGTCGATGTAGACTCCGCTGCCGATGACCCATCCCCACGGCGCGAAGCCCGTGACATAGGACAGCTTCGGCTGCGCCGCGTCCTTGCCGGGCTTCGGCCAGTGATAT
>ERZ1034375.190-NODE-190-length-16803-cov-2.907748_pt1 | contig 16803 bp, 12 predicted proteins | sample MGYA00520585_ERZ1034375 | MGnify/ENA primary metagenome ERZ1034375 (study PRJEB33736, sample SAMEA104288463) | Azolla filiculoides | biome: Urban; feature: water surface; material: ditch water | place: Netherlands | collected 2014 ... | reverse complement strand
GGAAACGGTCTAGTTGCCGGCGTTGGTGACGCTGTCCTCAACGACGCCGAACGTATTCTGCAGCGAGTTGGTGAAGGCCCCGTAGCCGCTGATCAGCGCGACGCTCATGATCGCCGCAATCAATCCATACTCGATCGCGGTGGCGCCTTGGCGATCCGAGATAAACCTGCTGATCAAACGCATCTTCGCTCCAGTAGAACGCGGAACTCGGCCACCAAGGCGAGCTTGCTTGAACCTATTTGCCTTAACAGCGCTGGCCGAAGCCATCGATGATGCAGACCGAGCCCGGGGTTTCCTGCAGCACGCTGCGGCGGATCGTATAACGCTTCCCGCCATCAGCCTTTGGGATCGAACCGGTGCTCATCATGTCGTATTCGTCCGGCTGAAAGGCCAGCGTCTTCTTCTCGGTCTTGTCGGCAAGCATCGGCGTGACAACAAGCGACAGCGCAATCGCAGCCGTACCGAACAGCAGGGCGATATTGAGAACTCCGGTTCTTCCGGTTTTCACCGAAGACCGTTCCCTGGATCGGGCAGCCCGCCAGAAATCTTCGTTTGCCATATGACGCTCCACACACGCATGACGCATGAACAGCGATCAGTTTTGCCCGAGGGTTATAAACTTTGTATTAAGAACGCTTGAGAAAATATCCCGCGCTCACAACAGATCCTGAAGGAATGGGATCAGCGGCTCGTCGGCCGGCGGCATGGGATAATCGCGCAGCGCCTTGGCCCGCACCCATTTGATCGCCTGTCCCTCGCGTCCATGCGGAATGCCTTCGTAACGACGGCAGATATAGAGCGGCATCAGCAGATGGAATGTTTCATACGTGTGGCTGGCAAAGCTCAGTGGCGCAAGACACGCAACCTTGGTCTGGATGCCCAGCTCCTCGTCGAGCTCGCGCACCAGCGTCTCCTCCGGCGTCTCGCCGGTCTCGACCTTGCCGCCGGGAAATTCCCACAGACCGGCCAGCGATTTGCCCTCGGGGCGCTGGGCGAGCAGGATTCGGTTGTCGGTATCGACCAGAGCGCAGGCAGCAACCAGGAGGATCGGTCTCGGCGTCGCGCTCATGCCTCGGCCTTTCGCCAGTAATAATACCGATAGGCTTCCTCGAACCCCATCTTGGCATAGAGCGCGAGCGCCGGCGCATTGTCGGCGACCACCTGCAGCCAGGCGGTGCGGGCACCGCCGATGCGCGCCCAGCGCAGCGCAGAGGTCAGAACCTCGATGCCGAGCCCCTGGCCACGCCGGTCTGGTCGAACCGCAAGCGACATGATCCCGGCAAGGTCATTGTCCTGCACGCAGAGCGTTGTCGCGATCGGTCCGTCCTGCGGATCCTCGATGACGAACATGCCGGTCGGCGGCTTGATCGCGCTGATGATTTCGGCCAGCGATGGCTTCAGCGCCAGGTCTTCCCCGTGCACGGAGATATCGGCATCGACATAGCGTCCGATGTCATGGGTCGGGAGATGATCGAGCGTATCCGGCAGATCGATCCGCGACAGGTCGCAGGTCATCGTCAGCACTTCCTCGAAACGCTCCCAGCCGTCGGCCTCGAGGAAGTCGATCATCGGTTTCGGCGATAGCGGCGTCTGGCGGATCAGCAGGGGACGGCCATGCGCTTCGAAGCGGCGCCCGGCCTTCTCGATGCGAAGGCCGATATCGCGGCTGTCGGACGGATCGAGCGCAACGATGCAGTTTAGCCGCTTGGACGGATGGCTGCCGGTCAGGCGGATCTGCCAGCTGCCGTCATAGACGACGCTGGTCGCCGGCCATGCGCGAAAACCGACCGCTTCGAGGCGGCGAACGAGGGGCAGGTTCTGGTCGGGTACAGTTGCAAGCATGCCGGCGATCAGCTCCGGTAATCGCCGTTGATGGCCACGTATTCCTTGGTCAGGTCACAGGTCCACACGGTCGCCGAGCCATTGCCGAGGCCAAGATCGACCCTCACCGGAATGTCCTGTCCCTTCATCACATTCGATGCCGCTTCTTCCGAATAGCCAGCATCGCGTTCGCCATTGACCGCAACGCGCACATCGCCGAACCAGATCGCCAGTCGGTCACGATCGGCCTCTTCGCCGGCCTTGCCCACCGCCATGACGATACGGCCCCAATTGGCGTCTTCGCCGGCAGCCGCGGTCTTGACCAGCGGCGAATTGGCGATCGACAGCGCGATCGTCTTTGCCGCCGCATCGCTTGTCGCACCGGTCACGGTGATTTCCAGCATCTTGGTCGCACCTTCGCCATCGCGCGCCACCTGGATCGCCAGATCCTTGAGCAGCGCGTTCAGCGCATCGCGAAAGCCGGCGAGAGCGGCATCGTCCGCGGTCTCGATCCGGCGCTGTCCGTCTTCGGCAGCAGCCCCCGTGGCAAACAGCATCAGCGTATCGGAGGTCGAGGTATCGCTGTCGACGGTCATCGAGTTGAAGCTCGGCTCGACACCGGCCGACAGCAGGCTCTGCAGCACCGGCGCTGCGATATCGGCATCGGTGACCACAAACGACAGCATCGTCGCCATGTCGGGCGCGATCATGCCGGCGCCCTTGGCTATGCCGTTGATCGTCACGGTGACCCCGCCGATCTCGGCGGTACGGGTGGCAACCTTCGGATAGGTATCCGTGGTCATGATCGCCTTGGCAGCCTCGAGCCAGAAATCACCGGTCCCGTCCTTGGCCATCTGGCCCAGCACGCCGGAAAACTTCGTCGCATCGAGCGGCTCGCCGATGACCCCGGTGGAGGCCAGGAAAATTTCGCTCTCGTCGCAGCCAAGCGCCGCTGCCGCCGATTTTGCGGTCAGTTCGGTCGCAGCCCGGCCTTTGATGCCGGTAAAGGCATTGGCATTGCCGGAATTGACCACGACGCCGCGCGCCACGCCGGCCGCCAGGTTCTTGCGGCAGAAATCCACCGGCGCAGACGGGCATTTCGACCGTGTGAACACGCCGGCCACGCTGGCCGGCTTGTCGAACGCCATCAAAAGCACGTCGGTGCGATTTTTATACTTGATGCCGGCAGCGGCCGTGGCCATGCGCACGCCGCGGATGGCCGGCATGTCGGCATAGGATTTCGGAGCAAGCGGGGAAATGCTGGAAGACATGATCATGGCCTGTAGTGGAAGGCCCGCAATCTGCGGGCCTTTGTCTGGGAAACAAACGATGCGTTACGGCTGCGGCTGGGCCTGCTGCTTGTTCGCGTCTTCATAACCCTTGCGCAGGGTCTCGTCGACGATCTCGATCTTCTGGTCGGCCTTGGCCTTCTCGATCACTTCGAGATACTTGTCGCGCATCACCAGCTGGCGAACCTGCTGAGCCACTTCCTCGTATTTCGGCGGCGCGGCTTCGCGCTTGTCTTCGATCTTGATGACGTGGAAACCGAACTGCGTCTTCACCGGCGTCTTGGAATAGGTGCCCTTTTCCATGCCGAATGCGGCTTCTTCGAATTCCGGAACCATGCGGCCCTTGACGAAGTAGCCGAGGTCGCCGCCTTCCGACTTGTTCGGGTCGGTCGACTTTTCCTTGGCCAGTTCGATGAAGTCCTTGCCGGCATCGAGATCGGCGATGATCGCCTTGGCTTCTTCCTCGGTCTTTACCAGGATGTGGCGGGCACGGATCTCGTCCTGCTTCGGAAGCGCTGCGATTTCCTTCTCGTAGCGCGCCTTGACTTCGTCTTCGGTCACGGCGTCGACGACGTTCTTCTTGAAATAGATGTTGTGCAGCTCGCGGTCGGCGATGAACTGCATGCGGCGGACATATTCCGGATCGGTCTTGAGACCGGCGGCTTCGGCATTGCCGGCCAGAAGCTTGACGTCGATCGCGCCGGAAAGAGCGGCAACCTTCTTCTGTTCGTCCGGCAGCTGGGACAGCTGCGGATCAAGGTTGGCGATGGCCAGATCCAGTTCAGACTGGGTGATCTCGAGCGTGCCGACCTTGGCAACCACGGCATCCTCGGCAAACACCGGGCCGTGGAGGGCAACGAGGGAGACACAGGCAGCAAGCAGAAACTTATTAACGCGAAGCATGAAAGACCTTTCGGATGGTGAACCGTTTGAAGACCGCTCGAATCGGGCAAAAAATTGTCCGATGCCCGTAATTCGCAGGCCTTTCGCACGCGCCTGCGCCGTTGACATCATTCGACCCCCCTCTTATCTGTCACGCAACCTCGCGTCCAGAGTAGTTTCTGGAGGCATGGCGCCTAAATGCTTGGACAGAAGTGAAGCAGTTGGGCGTGTAAACGTTATGACGAAGGTCAGAAAGGACCATCGATATGGTCAGTCTTGGTGGACTTGCGCGCAAAATTTTCGGCTCGTCGAACGAGCGTCGTGTCCGTTCCTACCAGCCGCGCATTGCCCAGATCGCCGCGCTTGAAGAGAGCATGAAGGCACTTTCCGACAGTGAACTGGCCGGCAAGACCGACGAGTTCCGCCAGATGCTGGCCGCCGGCAAGACACTCGACGACATTCTCGTCCCGGCCTTTGCCGTCGCCCGCGAAGGCTCGCGCCGCGCCCTTGGCATGCGACCATTCGACGTACAGCTTGTCGGCGCGATGATCCTCAACGACAATTCGATCGCCGAAATGAAGACCGGCGAAGGCAAGACGCTGGTGGCAACGCTCGCCGTCTACCTCAACGCGCTCGCCGGCAAGGGCGTGCATGTCGTTACCGTCAACGACTACCTCGCCAAGCGCGACAGCCAGACGATGGCCAGGCTTTACGGCTTCCTCGGCCTGTCGACCGGCGTCATCGTGCATGGCATCACCGACGACGAGCGCCGCGCGGCCTATGCCTGCGACATCACCTACGCCACCAACAACGAGCTCGGCTTCGACTATCTGCGCGACAACATGAAGTATGAGCGCGGCCAGATGGTCCAGCGCGGCCACAACTACGCGATCGTCGACGAAGTTGACTCGATCCTCGTCGATGAGGCCCGCACCCCGCTGATCATCTCCGGCCCGCTCGACGACCGTTCGGACCTCTACAACACGATCGACGCCTATATCCCGCTTCTCAGCGACGAAGACTACGAGATCGACGAGAAGCAGCGCTCGGCCAATTTCTCCGAAGTCGGCACAGAGAAGCTCGAGAACCTCCTGCGTGAGGCTGGCCTGCTCAAGGGTGAATCGCTTTACGACGTCGAGAATGTCGCGATCGTCCACCACATCAACAATGCGCTGAAGGCCCACAAGCTGTTCAGCCGCGACAAGGACTATATCGTCCGCAACGACGAAATCGTCATCATCGACGAATTCACCGGCCGCATGATGCCGGGACGCCGCTATTCCGAAGGCCAGCATCAGGCGCTGGAAGCGAAGGAAAAAGTCAAGATCCAGCCGGAAAACCAGACGCTGGCCTCGATCACCTTCCAGAACTATTTCCGCATGTATTCCAAGCTCGCCGGCATGACCGGCACGGCATCGACCGAGGCGGAAGAATTCGCCAACATCTACGGTCTCGAAGTCATCGAAGTCCCGACCAACCTGCCGATCAAGCGCATCGACGAGGACGACGAGGTCTACCGGACCTTCGAGGAAAAATTCAAGGCGATCATCGACGAGATCAAGGCGGCCAGCGAGCGCAACCAGCCGGTTCTGGTCGGCACCACCTCGATCGAAAAGTCCGAACTGCTCGCCGACATGCTGAGCAAGTCCGGCTTCAAGGACTTCAAGGTCCTGAACGCCCGTTACCACGAGCAGGAAGCCTATATCGTGTCGCAGGCCGGTGTTCCCGGTGCGGTCACCATCGCCACCAACATGGCCGGCCGCGGCACCGATATCCAGCTCGGCGGCAATATCGACATGCGTCTCGAGCACGAACTGGCCGACATGGAGCCGGGCGCCGAGCGCGATGCCAAGGAAGCGGCGATCCGTGCCGAAGTGCAGGCGTTGAAGCAGAAGGCGCTGGAAGCCGGCGGCCTCTACGTCATCGCCACCGAACGCCACGAAAGCCGCCGTATCGACAACCAGCTGCGCGGCCGCTCCGGCCGTCAGGGCGACCCGGGCCGCTCCAAGTTCTACCTGTCGCTGCAGGACGACCTGATGCGCATCTTCGGCTCGGACCGCATGGATTCGATGCTGACCAAGCTTGGCCTGAAAGACGGCGAAGCCATCGTGCATCCTTGGATCAACAAGGCGCTCGAACGCGCCCAGAAGAAGGTTGAAGCCCGCAACTTCGACATCCGCAAGAATCTGCTCAAATATGACGACGTGCTGAACGATCAGCGCAAGGTCATCTTCGAGCAGCGCCTCGAGCTGATGGATGCCGCCGACGTCTCCTCGACGATCGCCGACATGCGTCACGAAGTCATCGAGACCATGGTGTCGATTCACATTCCCGAACATGCCTATGTCGAGCAGTGGGATGTCCAGGGCCTGAAGCAGAAGGTCGCGATGACCCTCAATCTCGATCTGCCGATCGAGGAATGGGCCGCCGAAGAAGGCATTGCCGAAGACGATATCCTGACCCGCATTACCGAAGCCGCCGACAAGGCAGCCGCCGACAAGGCTGAGCGTTTCGGCGGCGAACTGATGGCCTATGTCGAACGTTCGGTCATCCTGCAGACCATTGACAACCTGTGGCGCGAGCACATCGTCAACCTCGACCATCTGCGTTCGGTCGTCGGCTTCCGTGGCTATGCCCAGCGTGATCCGCTGCAGGAATACAAGGCCGAAGCCTTCGAACTCTTCCAGGCCCTTCTCGCCAACCTGCGCGATGCAGCGACCATGCAGATGTCGCGCGTCGAGCTGGTTCGTGATGCCCCGCCAGTACCGACGACACCGGCTATGGAAGGTCATCATATCGATGCGACCACCGGCGAGGACGACTTCGGCGAAGGTGCAGACGAAAGCACCGCCGGTTTCGTCGCACCGGAAAACCGCGATCCTGACCAGCCTTCGACCTGGGGTCGTATCGGCCGCAACGAAGCCTGCCCCTGCGGCTCCGGCAAGAAATACAAGCATTGCCACGGCGCGTTCGAAAGCGCCTGACGCGCTTGGGAAGACGACGTTTTTCTCAATGGGGGCGGCTTTCGAGCCGCCCCATTTGTTTGGCATATAGATCAGCCCTTGAACCGTTTCTTAACCGTGTTCTGCCAGTCTGCGGACGTCGCGTCTGACGGCCTGCGGCCTGATCCGTCTCGCTGTTTTTCCCGTCAGACCAATCATTCAGGCTCCCCGCTGCGATCTTCAGCCGCATCGAAAGCCCTGCAACGAGTTGTGCGTATCAGTGATGGCGGTTCTCCAGACAGCGGAAAAATGGCTGCCTTCGGGCCTGCATCCGCTCGTCCGCAAACTCTGCGGCATCCTTGCCCGCAACGACGACACCGGCCGCGCCCAGCGCATGACCCTGATCGCCTTCGCCATCCGCGTCGCCAGCGCCGGCATCGCCTTTGCCTCGCAGATCATCCAGGCCCGCCTGATGGGCGAGTTCGAATACGGCATCTTCGTCTTCGTCTGGGTGCTCGTGGTTCTGTTCGGCAATCTTTCCTGCCTCGGCTTCCACACCGCGATCATCCGCTTTCTGCCGCAGTACCGGGTGGCCAACGCCCATGACGAAATCCGCGGCCTGACCATGACCGCCCGCGTCTTCGCCATGAGCTGCGCCAGCCTGATCGCGCTGGTCGGCCTTGCCGGGCTGCATGTCTTCGGTGCGGTGATCGACCACTATTACATGGTGCCGCTGTTCCTCGCCTTCTTCGCCTTGCCGATGATTGCGCTCGGCGACGTGCTCGACGGCACGGCCCGCGCCAACAGCTGGCCGGTCACGGCGATGAGCCCGACCTATATCATCCGCCCGACGCTGATCCTCGCCTTCATGCTTGCCGCCGTCGCACTGGGCGCGCCGCCGACGGCCACCACCGCCATGCAGGCCGCTTTGGCCGCCACCTATGTCACGACGATCGGTCAGTTCCTCACCATCGACCACCGCATGGTCCAGCGCTTCGACAAGGGCGCCCGCAAGATCGATTTCCTCGCCTGGTTCAGGGTCGCCCTGCCGATCTTCCTGATCGAAGGCTTCGGCTTCCTGCTGACCAATTCCGATGTCGTCGTCGTCGGTCTCTATCTGCCGCCCGACCAGGTCGGCATCTATTTCGCCGCAGCCAAGACCATGGCGCTGGTGCAATTCGTCTATTTTGCCGTCAAGGCCGGCGCCACGCCGCAGTTTTCCGCAATGATGGCGGCGGGCGACAAGGCGTCGCTGGCGAGCTTTGCCGGCACCGCGGCCCGTTGGAGTTTCTGGCCATCGCTTGCCGTGGGCGGCCTTGTGCTCATCCTCGGCAATGTCCTGCTCTCGCTGTTCGGCGCGGCCTTCACCGCCGGCTACCATCTGATGGTGATCCTGTTTGCCGGCAACATGGCCAAGGCGCTGGTCGGCCCTGCCGAAATGCTGCTGACCATGGCCGGCCGGCAAAAACTCTGCGTCCTGCTGTATGTCGCAGCGCTGTCGACGAATATCGGATTGAACGTGACCCTGATCCCCATCTACGGCCTGGCCGGTGCTGCCATTGCAACGGCGGCTGCCACCATGGTCGAAGCCATCCTCCTGCACATCACCGTGCGTCGTGCCCTGGGCATCGTGGTCTTTGCCTTCGCCGACCCCCTGTCGCTGATGAACAAGACGAAAGGGGCTGCCTGACCATGCCGGAAAAGCCCATCTACAACGAGAGCATGAACAGCGATGCCAATCGCCTGATCGGCAGCCTCGCCAACCGCCGCGAGATGCGTGTCGGCGCCGATACCGAGATGGCCGTCGGCCGCCCGGGCCGCCACCTGAGCATCTATCCAGGTCAGATGGGCTACGACCTGCAGGACGAACTCGACCACCTGACCTACCGCGTCATGGAAGCCAACGTCTTCTTCGCGCCGCGTTTCCTTGCGCCGGCCATGCCGCGGCTCGAGGAACGCCAGGTGCGCCTCGCCGTGATCCGCGACGAAGACGAGCGACGCTCGCGCCTGCGCATGCTGTTTCCCTTCTCCGTCGAGAAACCCGGCTTCTCGGTCGGCCCTTCGATCATCCGCGTCTGGGCCAATCCCTTCGGCCCGCTCGGCACGCCGCTGGTCGATGCCGAGGGCGCTGCCGAAACGCTTGACAACCTGTTCGAGGCGATTGCCCGGCCGGAAGCCAAGCTGCCCGGCGTGCTGGTCCTGCCGGACCTCAGGCTGAACGGCCGCTTCGCCCATCTTGCCAAGGCCGTGGCGCTTGGTCGCGAACTGCCGCTGACCATCACCAGCCCCTATGAACGCCCGATGCTGCACAGCGCAGAGGATGGCCAGACCTACCTGCAGAACAGCCTGGCGAAGAACCATCTGCGCGAAATGCGCCGCCAGTTCCGCCTGCTCAGCGAACTGGGGCCTGTCAGCTACAATGTCGCCCGTCAGCCGGAAGAGATCCGCCTGCGCATGGAGGAATTTCTAGCGCTCGAGGCCAGCGGCTGGAAGGGCCGCAAGCGCTCGGCGATGATCACCGACCGTCTGCGTGCGGCCTTTGCCCGCGAGGCCATCACCAATCTGGCCGAAGCAGACCAGGTCCGCATCCACACGCTCGACCTGAACGGCAGCGCGGTCGCCTCCATGGTCGTCTTCATCATGGCCGGCGAGGCCTATACCTGGAAGACCGCCTATGACGAGGACTATGCCCGCTTCTCGCCGGGCAAGCTGCTGATGGCCGACCTGACCGAATGGCATCTCGACGATGCCAATATCGAGCGCACCGACAGCTGCGCGGTCCCCGACCATCCGATCATGAGCCGCTTCTGGCAGGAGCGCGAGGCCATGGGCACGCTGGTGATCGGCCTGAGGTCGAATGCCGATCGTGACGTGCGCCAGGTCGGCACGCAACTACACATGTATCGCAATACCCGCAACATCGCCCGCATCCTGCGCGACAAGATCCTCAGCCGCCGTTTCGGCAGCTGAGCATCAGCCTGGCAATGGCTTCAGCCGGACGAAAGCGCGACCTCGCGGTCGCGCAGCAATCGCCGGATGACCTTGCCGCTGGTGGTCAGCGGCAGTTCCTCTACGAAGGCCACTTCGCGCGGATATTCATGCATCGACAGCCGATGCTTGACCCAATCGCGGACGTCTGACGCCAGCGCCTCGCTGCCGGAAAAACCCGCCTGCAGCACGACGAAAGCCTTGACGATCTCGGTTCTCAGCGCATCCGGCTTGCCAATCACCGCCGCCAGCCGCACGGCCGGATGGCTGATCAGGCAATCCTCGATTTCCGCCGGTCCGATCCGGTAGCCGGACGAGGTGATCACGTCGTCGTCGCGGCCGAAGAACTGCACATAGCCGTCCTCGTCCTGCCGGCCGAGATCTCCGGTCTTCATCCAGTCACCGACGAACTTGGCGGCCGTCGCCTCCGGATTCTGCCAGTAGCCGAGAAACATCACCGGGTCGGGCCTGGCGATCGCCACCTGCCCGGTCTCGCCCGCCGGCAGTTCATGGCCGGCCTCGTCGATGATCGCCACCCGGTGCCCGGGCACGCTCTTGCCGATGAAGCCGGCTTTCGACACACCGAGATGGGCCGCCGACGACAACACGAAATTGCACTCGGTCTGGCCGTAGAACTCGTTCGGCACGATGCCGAGCGCCGTCTTCACCCATTCATAGGTCTCGCGCCCGAGCGATTCACCGGCCGAACCGATGCTGCGCAGGACCAGATCATAGTGCTGACGCGGCTGCTCCACCGCCGCCAGCAGCCGGAGCGCCGTCGGCGGAATGAAGGCATTGCGCACCTTCATCTCCGCCATGATCCGGAAGGCCATATGCGCATCGAATTTTTGCGCCGGCGACGAGACCACCGGGATGCCAAGCAGCAGCGAAGGCAGCAACGCATTCAAAAGGCCGCCCGCCCAGGCCCAGTCCGACGGCGTCCACATCCGGTCGTCGGGTTGCGGCGGAAAATCATGCGCCAGCTGGAAACCCGGCATATGCCCGGCCAGCACCCGGTGACCATGCAGGGCGCCCTTCGGCGCCCCTGTCGTGCCCGACGTGTAGATCATCAGCGCCGGATCGTCCGGGCCGGAGGCGACGATGTCGAAGCTATCCGGATGCTGCTCGACCAGCGTCGCGAATGACCGCACCGGCGCATCCGCTGGATCGATCGACACGACATGTCGCAGGCCATCCAGTCGGGCGCGGATCGGCGCCAGCCGCGACAGTCCGAATGCGTTCGTCACCACGACCGTGGCGCCGGCATTGCTCAGCCGGTATTCCAGCGCCTCCGCGCCAAACAGAAGCGCCAGAGGCAGGGCAATCGCGCCCATCTTGTAGATCGCCAGATGGGCAATTACGGTCTCGAAACATTGCGGCAGTAGCAGCGCCACCCGGTCTCCCGGTTTGACACCGAGTGACACCAGCGCATGGGCAAAGGCCGACGATTGCGCGGCAAGCGCGCCGTAGGTCAGCGAGAGATGCCGGCCGTCGGGACTGAAATGTTCGAGGCAGATCCGATCGGGATCGCGCCGGGCCCAATCGTCGCAGACCGCCCGGCCGATGTTGAAATCAGCCGGAATCTCCCAGCGAAAATCGCGCTGCAACGCCTCGAAGGAGGCGCTAGGCTCTAGCAACATGCCGTTTTTTCCAGGTGTTCATCGCAGAAGTGCTAACATCCATCTCGCACATGCACAATCACCAAGCGGTTGCAGTGCAGGTGCGAAGCAGACGTTGCCCCCCTGAATACGGCGACAGCAAGCCACCGTACGGGATCGCGATCAGGAGCCGGAAGGGCGGCAAGGACCTGCGGTTAAGCCTTGGTTGCCGGCATGGCGGCGCTCAGATGCACAAGCAGGGCCCTGAGCTCACCGGCACGGACGAGCTGGGCCGGCGTGCGGCCGCCGAAGGCCTCGAGATGCTGGCTGCGATAGAGTTTTTCGGCAACGGCCGAAGTCCCGGCGATCTTGGCCAGATGGGCCAACACCAGCGCCTTGGCTTCCGCCGCCGGCACGCCGCCGGCATCGATCGCGGCGGTGACCTTGGCAACCTTGGCCTTCGCCGACTGCTGCTTCATCGACTTGCGCATGGCAAGAACCGCCGGCGTAACAGGCGAAACGACGCTGACGCGCGCCTTGCCTTCTGCAGCCTTGCCCCCTGCAGCCTTGGAAGTCGGCGCGCCGGCCACCTTCGGCAGCAGCCCGGCATCGACCGTCACCTGGCGGACCGCCTGGCCCATACGAATTTTCTTGCCACCTGCCTTGATCTTGCCTGCTGCCTTGATCTCGTCTGCCATAGTCGTGCTCTCTCAAGAGAATGGCGGCGCCGCATGACGAACGCCTGAATTCAACAATTGCAGCGATGTCTGGAATTGACCAGCCATCGCGCAGCACAAGCGACTATCATGGTTCGGAGAAATGTGTCCAGCCATGCGACCAGCCCGGGGCCGGCGACGGGAATGAAGGCAGCCTTCAGCCCGGCATCGGTCAGGCGTCGCGGCCGACCACCTCGAATGCGATGCTCACGGCGCGATTGACGGCTGGTCCGAGGACGGACATGTGGGTCTGCCCGGGGAAAATCTCGAACGCCGTGCGAATGCCGTCGCGACGGCGGCTCAGCCTCTCCGCCATTTCCTGCGCCAGTGCAACCGTCCTCTCGACCTTCTTCTTCTCGAGACGAGTGCCGGCATCCGGGTTGCGGGACTGGAATGGCGCAAGCGCATCCCCCTCATGTTCGCCGGCCGACAGATGCAGGAAGATCCGGCGGCCCTTCATGTCTGCACGACGCGCCTCGTTGTTGAGGATTTCGCTGCCTTCCCAGTAGATCGTCGGGCTGGCGGCGATCCAGTTGGAAAACAGCCCCGGTCGGTCGAAGAGAGCGTAGAGGGTGAAAAGGCCGCCGAAGGAATGTCCGAACAGCGACCGGCGGCCGGCGTCGATCTTCACGATGCCGTCGAGATGCGGAAGCAGTTGTCTCTCGATGAAGTCGAGCAGTTCTCCGGTGCCGCCGATGCGCACGGGAGGCCCGCCTTCGAAATAGGGCGGATAGGTTTTGATCGGCGGCGGCCCCAGGTCCCATGCCCGTCGCAGGGCATCGTACGGTTCGTCGCCGGGATATCCGATCGCCGCGACAACACCCCACTCGACATTGGTTCCGGCCGGGTACGGCGCCTGCGTCGCCAGGCTGGCGACGGCAAAGGGAAAGGTTGCATTGCCGTCGGTCGTGACCAGCAGCGGCCAACCCTCGGCCGGCGGCTCTCCCTTCGGCGTGAACAGGAAGATCCGATAGGGCTCTCCGCCCGCAGCCGGCTGCATGTCGAAATAGACCGTCCCGGGAAAATGATAGGCATTCTCGGTCATGCTTGCTCCACAATACATTTCAGGTGGCGATTTCGCCCGTTTCCGCATCATCGGCCGCGCCTGAAACGCCTGTTCCGGCATCTCGCATGAGCGCTGGAACAGGAAAGGGACGGCAATTGTCCAGAAGCCGACGCGGGCTTCAGACGGCTACCACTTGTATTTCAGCGAGCCGAGAACCGTACGGCTCTGGCCGGTATAGCAATACCCGTCGGTGCAGACCTCTTCGCGCCTGTCGGCGAGGTTCGTCGCGCTGATCGAGAGCGAGAGGCCTTTCAGGTCCGGTGACTTTGCGCCGAAGTCATAGGACAGCGCCGCATCGAAATAGGCGGCGCCGGCGTTCTTGCCGGTGTTGGCGTCGCTGGTGAAGGAATCGCCCATGGCACGGATGCCGGCACCGACACTGAGGCCCGCCAGAACGGAGTCATCCGGAACAGCATAGTTCACCCACAGCGATGCGACATGACGCGGAGCCGTGGAAGGCGCATTGCCGATCAGCGTCGGATCGATATTGTCGGTGATTTCGGCATGCGCGTAGGTATAGGCCGCGACCAGGCTGATGCCATTGTCGAATTCGTTGCGTCCTTCGAGTTCAAAGCCCGTATAGGTGTTCTCACCCGAGTTCTCATAATAATAGAAGCTCGAATAGCCGGCATATTGCGGCTTGCCGGTTTCCACCAGCTGGTAGACGGCGGCGTTCAACGAGAAGCTCTCGCCGTCCGGCTGATACTTGACGCCTGCCTCAATCTGCCGGCCCTTCGTCGGGTCAAGCACCTCACCGGTAACGGACAGGTTCGTGGACGGCACGAAGGATGTGCCGTAGCTGACATAGGGCGCGATGCCATTGTCGAAGAGGTAGAGCAGCCCCACCTGGCCGGAGAGGACGCCGTCATCCTTCACATCAGTGGTTCCAGCAACCTTGTCGGTCGATTCCTGATGCGCCCAGTCATAACGGAGACCGCCCACGGCGCGCCAGTTGCCAAATTCCATCTGGTCCTGGGCGTATATGCCGGTCTGGCTGAGGTCGCTGCCGCTAAAGGTCGTGAGCGCCGGGATCGCCACGCTGGAGCCGGGCGCGCCCGCAGCCACGCTGCCGCTGCCCATGGCAAAATCCGAGGTGACATAGGTGTAGTCGAGACCCGTGAGCAGTGTGTGGGCAATGCTGCCGGTATCGAACTGGCCTTCGAGCTGGTTATCGATCTGGTAGGTGCGCATGTCGTCCGTCACCGAAGTCGTCGGCCACGTGCCATCGGCATTGACGAGGACTCGGTTGAGGTAGTGCGCTGTGAGATCGACATCGCCGACGCGGGCGTTCTGGCGGAAGGTCAGGCCGTTGTCGAACTCATGCTCGAGCTGATAGCCAAGTTGATACTGCTCGACCTTCTGGCTGTTGAAGTCCGGGTCGGTATAGAGGAAGACGTCATCGCCCTCCAGGTAGCTCCAGGCGCTCGCGCCTGTCTCGCCCTTCTGCGCCAGGCCGTAGACGGTGAATGTCGTGTCATCGCTCGGCTTCCAGGTAAACGACGGCTGCAGGAGATAGCGATCGTCGGCGATGTCATAGCTGCCTTCGCCTTCGCGGGCGACGCCGACCATACGGTAGAACAATTCGTCATTGATCGGGCCGCCAAAGTCGAAGGCGGCCTGCTTGCGACCGACGGTGCCGTATTGCAGTTCAACCTCGTGATGGGCTTCTTCCTGCGGCAGCTTGGAAATGCGGTTGACGATACCGGCAGCGCTCGCCGCACCGTACATCACCGATACCGGACCCTTCAGCACCTCGATCCGGTCCAGCGTATAGACTTCCGTCGCGAACGAGCCATAGGTCATGATCGGCTGGCGCAGACCGTCACGGAAGTCGCCGGCGGTCGTCGTTTCGATGCCGCGGATATAGATCTGGTCGAAACGTGGATCGTAGCCAAACGCACCGGTGGTCACGCCGGAACTGTAGCGCGTTGCCTGGATCATGTCGGTGACCGCGCGCTGTTCCATCTCCTTGCGGGTCACGACGGAAACCGAGCGCGGCGTCTCGACGAGCGGCGTGTCGGTTTTCAATGCGGACGAGGAGCGCTTGGGAACGACGGTATTGTTGTCCTCGCTGGCAGTGCCTGTGCTCGCCCCATTGACGACGATCGGCGCAAGCTGCGTTGTGCCATCCGCCTGGTCCTGCGCAAGAGCCGCAACCGGCATGAATGCAACAGCCATGGCACCCGCCAGTATGGTGGAGCTCAGAAGATGACCATGCGGACGGAGCTGATTGAGAGAAAATGTCATGGCGCGATCCTTTTCGGGAGGCGAGGAATTTCGGAAAGTGACCTGGGAGAGATCACGGATATGGGGAAGCAGCGAACCCGTATCGATGGGCGGCCTGCCGCGCTAAGCGCCGGTATATAAACGGAGTTTCCGACGGGCAACAAAATATGACTAGATTAATCATCTTTAAGGGGAGTGTCGGCAAATTTGCAACAATCGGCACCCGGCCCGGAATTAGGCAGCTGATTTTTCGCCTTTTGCACAAGCGACAGAAAATCACGAGCTGGCGCAGCCGTCACAGCAAAACCGTGGCCGTGGTGCAGGCGGGTCGACGTGGCAGCACACCCGCGCCTTGTTCCCAGCGCAGGGAAATATTCACAACGATCAGCAAAACAAGATCTGGAAGGTGATGTGGTGCCCCATGCCGGAATCGAACCAGCACTCCTTGCGGAACTCGATTTTGAGTCGAGCGCGTCTACCAGTTCCGCCACAGGGGCATTCGCGATGGACCGGACCGGGAAGGGCCGGGGTCGCGAAGCGCGGCGGACTATAGCGGGCGGCCCGTCACGGTCAACCCGCGCGGAAGTGATTGTCCCGTGCCTCGACAGCGATATTTTGGCGCGATACGACCCGGATCGAGCATGGAGCAGGGGCCACGGCGCTCCCGATCGATGCTCCCAGGAGGACTGCCCGTGACAACCGCCACCGCCCATCCGTCGCATGCTTCCGCCGCCGTCAATCCAGCGCTGACCTCGGCGCTCGCGATTGCGGTGATCGCGGCGGCGACGCTGGCCGGCGCCTGGTTCTTCCAGCTGGTGCTGGAGATCATGCCCTGTCCGCTTTGTCTCGAGCAGCGCTATGCCTATTACCTCGCGGTCCCGCTCGGCGCCCTGGTTGCGGTGGCCGCCGCCCGCGGCGCGTCGCGGCCGGTGCTGCTCGCCGGGCTTGCGATCGCCGCGATCGCCAATGCCGGCATCGGGCTGCTGGTGTTCGTGGCCGACGACCGCCAGCTGCGCGACATCACCTTCTGGCTGCTCGGCTCGCTCAGCGGCGCGACCTGGAGCAAGCTCACCACGCTGGCGCCCGTGCTGGGCGTTGCGTTGATCGTCTGCGTCTCGATCGCCCGTGGGCTCGACGTGCTGGTGCTCGGCGAGGCCGAGGCGTTCCACAGCGGCGTCGATGTCGAACGGCTGAAGCGGATCTCGATCGTACTGGTGTCGGCGATGACCGGCGTCGCGGTCTCGGTGTGCGGCGTGGTCGGCTTCGTCGGCATCG
>ERZ1034375.188-NODE-188-length-16927-cov-3.713650_pt1 | contig 16927 bp, 18 predicted proteins | sample MGYA00520585_ERZ1034375 | MGnify/ENA primary metagenome ERZ1034375 (study PRJEB33736, sample SAMEA104288463) | Azolla filiculoides | biome: Urban; feature: water surface; material: ditch water | place: Netherlands | collected 2014 ... | reverse complement strand
TGACCCTCGCCCGGGGAGCGGGTCATTGACGACCACAGCTCCCGCCGTCTTTGTCACCGGACCCGATCAATCAATCACTCAATCAATCAGCCAGGTCCGGCGCCTTGTTTGTGTGCCGCTGAGGCACGTCCGATGGCTGTGGGGATGTCGACAGGACGGCAACCCATCCGGGGTCTTCGCCATGCTCCATCCCCTCCACCAGAGGGAGACCGTTGCATCCGGCCCGGAGGGTCTGGCCAGCGATAGCCGCGCCCTCCGGCGCCGGTTCCGCTTCGCCGGGCTCGCAGCACCCGGTGTATCCGAAAGCGGAACGGGAGGAGTATGGCACGGCTCAAAACCAGGGGGATGAAATGGAGTGCGTTTTATTGAAAACGCTCAGCAATCTGGAAAACTCATCCCCGCCGGAGGTGGGTTTTGGGTGGTTTGAAGGAAATGCCCCGTTCCACTGCAACCCTTTGCGTCTGGATCCTCGGGTCAAGCCCGGGGATTTGCCGAGGCCGACAACCGGGATTGAGTGGTCTCTGACCTCGGTTTGCAACCGGGTTTTCCGCTGCGATTGATCCAGTCAAGTGAATAGCCCCTAGATTTGTAGACGCCTTCTCCCCTAAATTTTAGGCAGGAGGCCTACATGGGCAAAGGCAATTTCACGGAAGAGTTCAAGCGCGACGCGGTGCGTCAGATCACCGAACGGGGCTATCCGGTAGCGGAGGTCTCTCAGCGGCTTTGGGTCAGCCAGCATTCGCTCTACGAATGGAAGAAGAAGTTCGGCACGTCGAACGGCAAGGCCAGCGACGAGGCCGACGAGGTCAGGCGGCTGAAGAAGGAGCTGGCGCGCGTCACCGAGGAGCGCGACATCCTAAAAAAGCGGCCGCGTACTTCGCCAGGGATGCAAAGTGAAGTACGCTTTCATTGCCCTGCATCGCCTGCGGTTCTCGGTGCGGACGATGTGTCGGCTTCTCCATGTGCACCCGATCGTGTTCTACGCCTGGCTGAAGAACCAATTGAGCAAGCGGGCCAGTGAAGACAAACGGCAGACCGATCTCTTGCTTCAGGCTTGGGAAGAGAGCGGCAAGGTCTATGGCTATCGAAAGCTGCACGACGACCTGCTCGATCACGGCGAGACGTCCTGCCCGAACCGGGTTGCCCGCCTGACACGGATTGCCGGTATAAAAGCCCAGATCGGTTACAAACGCCGTCCTGGAATTTATGGCGGCAGGCCTTCCATTGTCATCGACAACACTCTGGATCGGCAATTCGACGTCGCGGCCCCGGACAAGGCCTGGGTCACCGACATAACCTACATCCGAACCAACGAAGGCTTTGCCTATCTGGCCGTCGTCATCGATCTCTATTCCCGCCGCGTCATCGGCTGGTCGATGCAGAGCCGACAGACAACGGATGTCGTGCTGTAGGCGCTGCTGATGGCTGTCTGGAGGCGAAAGCCAAGGGAAAAGGTTCTGGTGCATTCGGATCAGGGATCGCAATTCACCAGCATGGACTGGGCATCCTTCCTGAAGCACCACAACCTGGTTCACTCGATGAGCCGACGCGGTAATTGCCATGACAATGCCGTGGCTGAGAGCTTCTTCAATCTGTTGAAGCGGGAGCGGATACGCCGAAAGGTCTATCGCTCAAGAGACGAAGCCAGGCAGGACGTGTTCGATTACATAGAGATGTTCTACAACCCGAAGCGCAAACATGTCAGAAACGGGATGCTGTCGCCCGTCGAGTTCGAAAAGCAGCAGAAAACGTAACCCGAGGGTGTCTACGAAACGCGGGGCTATTCACCGATATGAATTTTTTGCGGATCACTGTTCCTATCAAGGAGCTGCTTCGCGCAGTGGGCATGCTGCCGGCTCTACTTCTCGCCCCATGTCCATCCTTTGCTCAGTCTTCAGATTCAATCCAGCACCTTGCTGCTCCGCCGGCCGAAAGCGTTCGACATATCGTTGACTTACTTGCAAATCCAGATGTGCAGAAATGGCTGGTTTCGCAGACGAATCCAGCTGAGCCGCGGGCAGGATCAGAGACCAGAGTGCGCGAGCCGGACATTTCCTTCGCCCGCTTCACAATTCGGTTTCGGTTGCACGTTGCAAGCCTGATTGCTGCGACACGGTCGCTGCCCTCAGAGGCTTTCAATGCGGCAAACCTCGTCGTCTGGGAAAATCGCGGCACAAGGTCGATTTTTCTGCTCATTGCCTCCCTGGCAGTCGGCTTATTGACCCAAAGTATCTTTCGCTCACTGACCCCCAGGTGGCGTGACTGGATGGCGCAAGCGCCATTTACCACCGCTCGGGAGAGGACGCTTGCGGTCGGCACAAAACTGCTTTGGTCAGCCTGTTGCCTGGCATCCTTCACCGTTGGCAGCATCGGCTTTTTCCTGCCGTTTGAATGGCCGCCGCTGACCCGCGAAATCGTCGTCGGATATCTGCTCGCCGTTGTCATATTCCGACTTGCCAACGTCGTCATCGCCGTGCTGCTGGCGCCGCCAGGTTCGACGGATACGGCGCCACAGATGCACCGCGTCATTCCGGTCAGTGATGCCGCGTCCGCGCACTGGGCGAAACGAACGGTCTACCTGATCGGCTGGTATGCCTTCGGCTGGGTCACCATCCGGCTTTTGGGAACAATGGGCTTTTCCATTCCCGCCCGACAGCTCATCGCCTATTCGCTGGGCATGGTACTGCTCGCAATCGCCATCGAAGCCGTCTGGCGGCGACCGAGCGCTGCATCCTCGGCGGAACACAGACCACGCATCACTTGGCGTGCGGTAAACACGTTGTGGACCCTCTATTTCATGGCGATCTGGTTTTTGTGGGTCGCGGGAGCCATGAAGCTTTTCTGGATTGCCGTGGTTATTGCGGCCCTACCCGGCGCGATCGTTCTGGCCAAGGCCTCCGTCAACAACCTGCTGGGCACGCGTGTGGGTCATGGTGATGACGCCTCCAGCATGACGCTGCTTTCCGTCATAGTGGAACGCGGCATTCGCGCCGCCCTGATCATCGGAACACTGGTCTTTCTGGCAGATGTGCTCGAGATCGAGCTCACCGAGATGACCATGCAAGATTCGCCGGCATTGCGCCTGATCCGCGGCCTCCTGAGTGCCGGGATCATCGTTCTCGCTTTCGACCTGATCTGGAACGTCACCAAGGTGCTGATCGATCGTAAGCTTGGGCAGACGCAAGTGATGTTCGAAATCGGAAGCGAACAGGAGCGGCGGCGCGCGCGCATCCGTACACTGCTGCCGATCCTGAAAAACGTCCTGATGATCCTCCTGGTCGCCATTGCCTTGATGATGGGATTGTCATCACTCGGTGTCGAAATCGGACCTTTGATCGCCGGCGCCGGCGTTGTCGGCGTCGCCATCGGCTTTGGCGCGCAGACCGTGGTCAAGGACGTGATCAGCGGCATGTTCTATCTGCTGGATGATGCATTCCGCGTTGGTGAATACATCCAGAGCGGCAGCTACAAGGGTACGGTCGAATCCTTCAGTTTGCGTTCCATCAAGCTGCGCCATCATCGCGGCCCGATCTTCATTGTACCATTCAGCGAGCTTGGAGCCGTGCAGAACATGAGCCGCGATTGGTCCGTGGTAAAATTCATGCTCAACGTCGCTTATGATACCGATATTGCCAAGGTGAAATCGATCACCAAAACGGTCGGCAAGACTTTACAGGAGGACGAAGAGTTCAAGCCTGTCTTCATCGAGGCTCTGAAGATGAAGGGCGTGGAGGATTTCACCGACTATGGTATCACCTTGGGCTTCGGCATGACACTGAAGCCAACCCAATTGCAATCCGCCATCCGCAGACGCGCGTATGCCATGCTGCGTAACGCCTTCAGGCAGAATGGCATCGATTTTGCGCACCCAACCGTCCAGATCGGCGGGGATGACAATCATCCTGCGGTAGCCACGACCCAGATCGAACGTGAGGGGAAACACCAAGACACCGCGTTCACCACAGTCGCGACATAGCTCGCTATAGCGCAGGGAGGCATCGGCAAGTCGTGCGCACCACCATCCAAGCCGTTTCGCATTGCCTCAACGAAGCCATTACTAGCCTTGCTTCACCCTGCCATCAGAGTAACACCATCGCATTGCCCCAAGCGCCGTCGCCACGAGCGCGCCATTTGAGAGGTCCGGTGTAACTTACCGCCACGTACGGTGCTCGGCATCTAGAAGCGTATCACCACGCCGACAATGGGCCCTTGCTGAACAACGTCAAAGACGAACCCGTCATTGCTGTAATCGACCCCCAGAGCCCGATAACCTACAACTGCCGAAACCGCGTCATTGAAGCGAAATCCGACTGCACCGGCAACATCCCAATCAAGATCAGCACCGCCGGCACCGACAAGACCCCATCCCGTCAAATAGATTTCCGGCGTGAGGGAATAGGTCCCGCGAAAGCCAATCAATCCATCGACCCAAGTCGCATCGTCGCTTCGAGAGACGCCATCGAGAAGTCCGCCGGAAAATGAAAGTTCGTTGTCGACGGACCACACACGCATGCCGCCGACGATATCAAGACGCGCGGAACTGTCTTCGAAGATCGAATAGCCGGCACCCAGCAAGCCCGCAAATGTCTCCGATGAAACCTCGACGTCTGTCGCAAGAACGCCCCTCGGTGTACCCGCCTGGCCGGATATCTTGGTATACATGACATCACCAAACAGACTGTAGGGACCGTAGCGGGCCTCACCGATCGCCATCACTCCAAAATCGAGGTGATCGAGTATATCACTGAAGCTGGCGTCTACGTGCGCAACCGGCAGGCCAAACGAGCCAACATCTCCAGACAATCCGGCTACCCAGAAGTAAGGGGCCACCGAAAACGTCCAGCCGCTTTCGCTCGTCGTTTGTTGCGCCTCAGGTGTCAGCGGCGATTTGATGTCAGCGGCTGTTGCACCGCTAGCAAGCAAGATGACCCCAAAAGTAGCGGCAGCACGAAGAAAAGACATTTTGATCCCCCGATAGCGTTCTCTTCCCCGATTAGAAACAAGCGCTCCAGATTCGAGGATGGCTGAAGGCTTCCATGTAGTAAAGATTTTTCTAATTCATGTTCTATGGTGCATTTTCCCCGGTTCGCTCGATGTGTTCACGCCATGATTTCATCATATCGAAGCTCGGATTCGCTTGCTGGAAGTTGCCGACAAACTATTCGGAACAGTGACCGCGCGCATGTAACATCACGTAGCATCTAGCGGTTTGCGATTTCGGCTGTATCGGGCAGTAGCCGACCTACGGGATGGCAAGGCCAGACTTAACAAGTCCGGCCAGAAAATGGGCCTGATCCTCAGGCCGGTGGATACGCATCGCCACTTCGCGGTGAATGTTTTCCAGCAAGCCGGCCGCGTTGGTTTCTATCCAGTGGCGCTCTTTCGCCGCCTGATCGACCTTGTCGAGTTGACCAAGGATGGCCGCAACGATGAAATGATAGAGCGGGTTGGAATGCACATCAGCCGCTCTTATCCATCGCTCGGCCGCAGCATAGTCCTGCTGCATGTAAGAACACAGCGCGAGCGATGTCTCGAAGTAGCCGATAGGTCCGGCATTTCTCAAGACAGCGTCCGCAATTAGCGCGCAGCCGCGTTCCCATTGACCTGACAGTGCAAGCCGAAGACCATATTCTGCGCTCATTTCGGTGTCGTTCGGGTTCATTACCAATGCACGCGCGCCGATCTTCAGGGCAGTATCGACCTCGCCGCGAAAGAAGAAGGCAAGCATCTCGGCCTGCAACGCTCTCACATTTTGCGGATCTAGCTCGACTGCGCGTTTGGCCGCGACGACGGCCAGGTCAAGCGACGACGAAGCGGGGCTGTCGAGGCGGTAACGGAAGCGCAACGGATCGACGTAGGTTAGAGACAACAACGCCCATGCGGTGGCATAGCCTGGAAATTTCTCCACCGCCCGTTTAAGGCAGTTCTGAACCGACGCATGGCTCTGCTGATTGAGGTCAACACGGTAGCCGTAGTAGGCCAAGGTGCATTGATAGGCCTCCCAATCATCCGGTGGCGTGTTAGCAGCCGTTGAGGCATCGGCGCGAAAAATGATGCCATAGGGTTGGGCGAGCTTGCTTGCCACTGCGCGAGCTAGGTTGGTCTCGAGTTCCAGGAGAGTGCGGACCTGAAGGCTCTCATCGTAACTTTCCGCCCATAGCACGGAACCGTCGTCCCGGTTGACGAGGCGGCTCGCTAACCGAACCCTGTCGCCATCCACACGCACGCTTGCAGAGAGCACATAACGGGCTGAAAGTTGGCCCCCGGGTGAAGGGCCACCCGAACCTTCACCCGCGTGACCGGCTATAACCACGATTTCCCTAAATTTCGAAATCTGCTCGATGGTCCTGTCCGTCAGTCCTCTGGCGATGATCCGCGAGCCTTCAGTTCCTGTCAGGTCCTGGAATGGCCACACGATCAATTTCGGCATATTGGGGGCAGTCCGTGTCATGTCGACCGAACCTGGGGTGGAAAGCGCAGAATCGCTAACGGACAGGAATGTTGCGAGCACGATCGCCGCCAGGATCAGGCCGGTCGCGACAAGAGTAACGATTTGCCAAGGCTGTGTCTTGCGCCCCTCATTCCCGCTGATGTTGTCATGCGAATGGGCGACATTTGCCGGGCGAGCTTTGTCAGGATTGCCCCGGCAAAACGCTGGAACATATCCGCCTTTCGGCATGGTGATGATGATCGGATTGCTCTGGCCGGCAACAAGATAGTAGCGTTCGAGCGCTCGCCGTATACGCGCGGCCTCAATTCGGACGACAGGGTCCGACTGCGCCTCGAATGACGCATCTCGACCAAAGACTTCCAGAGCGATCGAATAGCCCTTTATTCGATCGCCTCTCCCGGCAAGAGCCTCCTCAACAATGTAGGCCAGAAACTTTCGCGCTCTATCCGGCACCTCGAATTCCGGGCTCGACATGACCCGATCAAGCTCTGCCCGAACCTCACCTTCCGTCGGTAGGGGCAGTGCCGATGGCGGTGCAACATCCACAGGTTGGTTCTGGGTCATGGCACCCCTCCGACAGGCCACAGCAACCGCATATACGGAATATTCCTATATGCTCACGTAAACTACATCCCTGCATTGATCTAAAGCAATATTAGCTTCAGCGGATATTTTCGTCAGGATGGCGACAGAGACGGAGTGGTTGCATGCACCACGGATCAAAACGTGTGATCCTGCCGGCACGCCGAGTACGAGGGAGCCAAGGAGATTGCAGAATGAGGAAGGCACTACTGTTAACAGCAATTAGCGAGGCCGCAGTCGGCTTGGTGCTTTTAATTCATCCATCGTCAATTGGACGACTGTTGTTCGGGCAACCCCTAACGGGAGTGGCCGAACCTGTGGCGGGTGTGGCTGGCATTGCCCTGATCGCACTGGCCGTCGGATGTTGGCGTCAATCAGCGCCAGTTGCGATGTTGGCATACAGCACAGCCATCACACTCTACCTCGCTTATCTGGGTATTGCGGGTGTTTTCACCGGCGTGTTGCTCTGGCCAGCAGTCGCCGTCCATGTTGTGTTGTCGATCAGCCTCGCTCGATCCTTACGCGCCACGTAGCCTTACGAAAGCGCCTCAGAGATTCAACTCGGTCATCGCGTTTGCGCATTCGCAGTTACGCGTTCGCGGCGCAATTCGAGTTTCGAAGGAAACTGTCGCAGCGCCTATGTTGTGACAAGGCAAGAGGCTTTGTCCTCAAGACACGGTATCATCCCTGTTTGCTCGCGTAATTTACGTTCCAGCGCAGACCCGAGGCAGTAGGATTCGGCGACTGAACGACACTGTCTGGAGTCCGAGGGCGGGTGATGCGCAAGCAATCGGGAGGAACCACTGAAATGCTTGGCCTGCATGCGGCCGTGCAGCGGTTTCCATCCCAGGCGGGTAAGATCCAGGATCTTTTGGCGAGCGACGAAGCCTTTCAAGGGATGTGCGACGACCTTGCCACCGCTGAACAGGTTCTCTCGGCCGTCGATCAATTGCCGGCAGGCATCCGCATCGAGCGGCGACTTGAATACGAAAGACTGGTGGAAGAGCTTGCGAACGAAATCGAGAACGCGCTGCATCGCTCGAACATCATTCCGATCTCGAGACCGCAAAGGCCATAGCCGGCTGTTGCTGGAAGTTACGATTTCAGCGACCTCCGCGTTTGGCCGGAGGCGTTCTGCCATCACGTTTTCAGACTTGGCTGAACCGGGACCAAGAAGCGTATCGAGCAAAATGTGACAAGGGGCGAAGCGATGAACAGAACATCCGCGAAGTTGATTCTTTCTGTGTTCCTGAGCCTGGGGGCTGCTTTGCCGGCTTTACCTCAAGAGACCACTGACATCGGCACTCTGGACAGCGCTAAAGCTGGAAAAGCATTCGCCAACAAACCTGCCTATTCACCCTATGCGGGGCGCAATTTTCCGACGCGACCGCTGTTCGGCGACACGCATCTTCATACTGGAGCCTCATTCGACGCCGGGGCGTTCGGAGCACGGCTGACGCCCCGCGACGCCTACCGCTTCGCTCGAGGCGAGGAAATCATGGCATCGAGCGGTCAGCCTGCCAAGTTGTCACGGCCACTCGACTTCCTGGTAGTGGCCGATCACTCCGATAACATGGGCATGTTCCCGGATCTGTTTGCCGGCAAACCTGATGTTCTCGCCGATCCGCAAGCTAAGACATGGTACGACATGATCAAGTCGGGTCAGGGCGGCACAGCGGCGCTCGAAATCATCTTCAGCTTTGGCAAGGGAACCCTGCCCAAGAGCATGATCTACGGGCCGGATACGCGTCCCTACAAAAACGCGTGGCAGGACACGATAAAAGCCGCCGAGGAATACAACGATCCTGGGCGGTTTACGGCCTTCATCGGCTATGAATGGACATCGAACACGGCAGGCAACAATCTACATCGCAATGTCGTCTTCCGCGACAATGCAGACAAGGCGGACCAAGTCGTGCCCTATACAACCCTTAAACCATTGGGCAGCGACAATCCGCGCGACCTATGGAAGTGGATGCAGGCCTATGAGGACAAGACCGGCGGCAACGTTCTGGCGATTGCCCACAACGGCAATCTGTCCAACGGCCGCATGTTCCCGCTGATCGAATCTTTTACCGGCAAGCCGGTCGACAAGGAATATGTCGAACAGCGATCCAGGTGGGAACGCCTCTACGAGACGACCCAGACGAAGGGCGATGGCGAGGCTCATCCCGTCCTGTCGCCCAATGACGAGTTTGCAGACTTCGAGACCTGGGATTTCGGCAATCTCGATGCAAGTGTGCCGAAGACGCCTGATATGCTCGAGTTCGAGTATACACGGTCCGCGCTGAAGAACGGTCTTAAGCTCGAAGCCGAACTCGGCACGAACCCCTACAAGTTCGGGCTGGTCGGCAGCTCGGACGCGCATACCGGTCTTGCGGCTATGGAAGAGGAAAATTTCTTCGGAAAGACTACGCCGCAGGAGCCGAGCCCGGAACGCTTGACGGCAACGTTCGTCAAGGACGCCAAGACGGGGATCACGGTTATGGACTGGGAGGTCGGCGCGTCGGGCTATGCGGCTGTATGGGCCGCAGAAAACACGCGCGAGTCGATCTGGGACGCCATGCAGCGCAGGGAGACCTACGCCACGACCGGGACACGCATGGCTGTTCGCTTCTTCGGTGGCTGGGATTTCGAACCGGCCGATGCCGATAGCCGCAACCCCGGCGCCATTGGTTATGGCAAGGGCGTGGCGATGGGTGGCGACCTGAATGCCGCGCCGGACGGCAAGGCACCGACGTTCCTTGTCGCCGCGCTGAAGGATCCGCTCGGAGCCAATCTCGACCGCTATCAGATTGTCAAGGGTTGGCTCGACGACGATGGCGCGACCCATGAGCAGGTGTATGACGTCGTCTGGGGTGGCGACCGCAAGGCGGGCGCCGACGGCAAAGTGCCGCCGGTCGGCAGCACAGTCGATGTCGGCAACGCGACGTGGACCAACACGATCGGTGCACCAGAATTGATTGCGGTTTGGAAGGACCCCGATTTCCAACCGAAACTAAGGGCGTTCTATTACGGCCGCGTGATCGAAATACCGACGCCGCGCTGGACGGCCTACGACGCCAGGCGTTTCGGCACGAAGCCATTGGAAGGCACGCGTATGACCGTCGCCGAGCGCGCCTACACGTCTCCCATCTGGTACACGCCGTAACATGTCTTAATGCCAACACACGAAAACAAGGAACGGTGGCATGATACATCCATCCAGACGTTTGAACGAGGTGGGTCGGTTAGGAATTGTGCTGACGGCGGTATTCTGTGGGCTGGCAGGAGCAGCGCACGCCCAGCCCGCGGCCGCCGACGACGCTGCGGCGAGGCAGATGTTCAAGACTATGACCGACTATCTAGCAGCAGAGCAGGCCTTCTCGTTCAGCTATGATGCAACACTCGAAATCGTCACGACAGACATGATGAAGGTCGGCCTCGCAAGTTCGGGCTCGCTTACGCTGCAGCGACCAGACAAGGCACGGATGACCCGAACCGGCATAGTCGATGTCGAGTTGACCTATGACGGCAAGACGGTATCGGCGATCGGAAAGAACCTCAATGTTCACACGAAGTTCCCCTTGGAGGGCTCCGTTGACGATATGATCGACACACTCCGCTTCGCTTATGGCGTAGAAGCACCAGCCGCCGACCTTCTGTCGCCCAATGCCTTTGCCGTCATGATGGAGAACGTCACGCAGGGCAGAGATCTCGGAAGCGGCGTAGTCGGCGGCGAAGTTTGCAATCATCTGGCTTTCCGCACCAGGGATGTGGACTGGGAGATCTGGATCGCCGATGGCGACGTACCGCGCCCCTGTCGTTTCACCATCACCAGCAAAATGATGGCCATGGCGCCATCCTACACGGTTCAGATTTCCGATTGGAAGGCCGGCAAGGACGTCGCAGCAGACGATTTCCAGCTTGATACCGGAGATGCCATCGAAGTGAAGATCGAGGAGATGCCAGGATTGGACGATCTCGCCGGCCTGATTGATGAGGGAGATGCGCAATGAGATCACGCACCAAAGCCGTTATTATATCCGTCGCTCTTTTGTTCGGCGCCTCGGACCTGATTGTCGCCGACGGCCCCCTGCACGTAGGCTTTCTCAAGTCGCTCAACAATGTAGAAGCGCGCGTTGGGCGCCCGGCAACTCCAGGCAGTGTTGCGGGTGTCTCCCGAAGAACCACGCGCCGGGTGATCCGCCGCGGCGCCTATATTGGGGCGATCCCCGCCGGTTGTCGTTACGGCAGCGTCTACGGATACAGTCTCTACACCTGTGGCGGCACCTACTACCAGAAATCGGGCAGTGGATACGTCGTAGTTTATTTCTGAAAAACTATGCTGCGAAGCATTGCAAATGGAGTCTGTAACCTTCCAACCCGGCCCGAACATACGGATTACTTTCGGCTGCGCCCTTCTGACCACGACCTAAAAGGCCTTGGATTTCGGGCGAGAGTAGAGGTGTCACGAGCCCTGTGCTCGGGCCCGCGAGCGGCGACTTGGTGATCGATACGAACGAAAAAGTCGTTCGTGCTTTGGTGAGCGGCGGGTTGGGCGCGGCGACCGCTGAGGAATACGGATTGCTCCAATATTATGGCAGCCATGCGCAGACCACGACCATGCGGACCGTCATGACGAGATCAACAAGACCAGATTCGGCACGGCAGGCTACGGCGAATTAGCAAACCCAATATCTGAGTGACCTTGGGAGCGGCAAATGAGATACCTTTCGAAGAGCAAACCTGTAGTGCAACCCAAGGACTGGGGCGTGTTCGTCACACCAGCGTCTGTCGCAATGCTGCTGCTCGCATTCACTTCACCCGCGCACGCCCATGAAGAGGAAGGTGTCATCGGCGGGCTGACAAGCGGGTTCCTGCATCCGCTGTTGGGCATCGACCACCTTGTCGCGATGATAGGCGTCGGATTGTGGGGGGCCTTTCTCGGAGCACCAGCGATCTGGGTTCTACCCGTCGTGTTTCCACTGGTGATGGCGCTAGGCGGTGCGCTTGGCATTGTCGGCGTGCCGCTGCCAGCGGTCGAAAGCGGGATTGCATTCTCGGCTATCGCAATCGGCATATGCGTCGCGCTCGCCCTGAGCCCTCCCATGTGGCTTGCGGCACTGGTCGTTGGCGCGTTCGCAGTGTTTCATGGCCACGCCCATGGGACCGAACTGCCAGGCGCGGCCAACCCTCTAACCTATGCGCTGGGTTTCGTGGGTTCCACGGGGCTGCTTCACCTGTGTGGTATCGGCTTCGGGACGCTGTCGCACAGCGTCGTCGGACAATACGTAGTGCGCGCTGGCGGCGCCCTCATCGCGACGATCGGCCTTGTTTTTTTGACGGGATACGCATGAGATCAGAAAACAGTATGCTGCGCATCGGACTACTCGCGTCCAGCGTCCTTTGCTCGCCAGTACCTGCAAATGCGCACAACCCCATCGAGGGCATCGGCACCTTCTACGGCTACATGCTGCACACGCTTATCGTACCGGCCCATGCATTGCTCTTTGCAGGAACGACGCTCATGATCGGGCAACAAAAGCGCAGCGGCGCCCGTATCGGGCTGGCGGCGTTTATCATAGCTTTCGTTGTCGGCCTTGCAATTTCTGGCGCAGGATCCAGCGGCGCTGTGAATGAGTGGCAGCTTCTCGTCGGCGCATTTATGGCCGGCGGTGCCGTCAGCCTCGGGCGACAAATTCCAATCGTTGTGCTGGCACCTGCAGTTGCCACCGCCGGTCTTGCAATAGGTCTTGATTCCTCGCCGAGTGGTGTCCCCGCCGAGGATGCCTGGCTGGCGTTTGCCGGGCTGCTCATCGGCACCGCCAGTCTAGGCCTGGTTGTCACCGGCCTGACGGTTGACCCAACCAAGGAGTGGAAGCGGATCGGCGTGCGCATTGCCGGTTCGTGGATCGTAGCAGTGTCTATTCTGGTGCTGTCGCTGCCACTCGCAGGAGGTGAGGCTGTCGAAAACGCTGCAACCCAACTCTATCCTGGATCGTCGGACTGATGCTGAAATCGATCATTAAGGAACCGCTTCTCCATTTCCTTTTGCTCGCGCTGCTGATCTTTGCCGGCTACGCGCTTTTCAGCCCTGACGCGAGCAAGAAGACCGACAGCATCATCGTCACGGCGCCGAAGATCGAACAAATGGCGACCGTGTTTGCAAAGACATGGCAGCGTCCGCCGACTGCCGAGGAACTTAAGGGCTTGATCGATGACTATGTGAAGGAAGAAGTCCTTGTGCGCCAAGCGCTCCAACTGGGGCTCGACAGGGACGATACCGTCGTCCGTCGGCGGCTGCGCCAGAAAATGGAATTCATAAACACCGCCGACGCCGACGCCTTGGCTGCGAGCGAATCGGAACTCGGCGCCTATTTGAACGCCAATGCAGCCACGTTCGAGATCGAGCCTTTGCTGGCCTTTCAACACGTGTTCTTCAGTCCTCAGCGACGTGGCGCTGCAATGGCACAGGACGTCGATTCCGTCCTCCAAGCGCTACGGTCCAACCCGACCACAGACTACGCACTTCTGGGCGATTCAACGCTGCTGCCCCCTGCCCAGCCGCTTTCCGGCAAAACGTCGATTGGCCAGACCTTTGGCATGGATTTCGTCGAGAAACTCGACAAGGCTCCGGTGGGTCAGTGGATTGGCCCTATCGATTCCGGTTTCGGTCTCCACATTATAAGGCTGACAGAGCGTGTGCCTGCCCGTGTGCCTGCGCTCGACGAAGTGCGCGATGTCGTGGTGAGGGAGTGGACGAATGCCAAACGTAGACAGTTGGAGGAACAGCGCTTCGCCGAACTGTTCAAACGTTATGCGGTAGCGATCGAGAGCCTAGACACAACGGAGGCCACTCAGTGAGGCCATTCAGCGTCCTAATCGCTTTGCTCGTCGCGCTGTTGCTCACTGCCGTGGGCCACGCACACGAGGTCCGGCCTGCCTATCTCGACATGCGAGAAACAATGCCTGACGAATTCGCGATCGTCTGGAAGGTGCCGGCGCGCGGCGACATGCGCCTTGGACTTCATGTAAGTCTGCCGAAGCAGTGCGTGGCCAAGGGGGAACCAGCACGCGCAATCGAGGGTGAGGCTTACCTTGAACGTTGGATTGCGGCCTGTGCGGACGGATTGAAAGGCCGAGATATCGGCATTGTTGGCCTCAACTCGACCCTGACAGAAGCGCTCGTCCGCATCGAATATCAATCTGGAGAAAAGGAAGTTGTGCGCCTCATGCCGGACGCACCTTCATTCGTTGTGGCGGGCGCTCAGACCAAAATTGAGGTGGCACAAACCTACTTCCTGCTGGGCGTCGACCATATACTCTCGGGCCTGGATCATCTACTTTTTGTCGCTGCACTCATATTGCTCATCCGGGATCGCTGGGTATTGGTCAAAACGATCACGGCGTTCACCGTCGCCCATAGCATCACGCTCGCTGGAGCATCGCTTGGGTATCTCAGCTTGCCACAGAGACCCGTCGAAGCGACAATTGCGCTCAGCATTGCCTTTATCGCACGCGAACTTCTCATGACGACACCGGGCGAAAGACGGCTGTCCGAGCGCTACCCCTGGGGTGTCGCCTTCGTGTTCGGCTTGCTGCACGGTTTCGGCTTTGCCAGCGCCCTAAAGGAAATCGGCCTGCCACAGGCGGATGTACCGCTGAGCCTGCTGACGTTCAACCTTGGTGTCGAAGCGGGACAATTAATTTTTGTCACGGCAACCTTGCTGCTGGTCAAGGCAACATGCGGATTGTTCAAGGTCAAGCCGAAGCCAACCCGCCAGATCGGGGCATATATGATCGGCACGGCCGCGATGATGTGGTTTATCCCCCGAATCGTCAACTTGGTGGCGTGATGATTTAAAACAGGAAAACCAGCAGGTTCCTCAATGACCGCCTGTACGTTGAAAACACAGCGGTAGGTAAACTTGAGAACGCAAAAACTGCCCCCATCAAATGGAGGCGGCGAGGAGGGTTTGAAGTTAAGCGATTGTTATATAGCCGTAATCGGCGATTTATGTCTGAAGTGGTTGCGGGGGCTGACTTCAAATCTCCACAGTCAGCAAATGTCGGTCTCGGTCAAAACCTGCCCGAGGATGACGCTGGCAGGCGAGTATTTAAGGCGACGACTGAGGTCACCAACACGGTGCCCATCCCTCTGTCATCTTGGTCCCCGGGTCTAGCCCGAGGGCTCCCGCGCGCTCCGTCATCCTCGGGCAGGTTTTGACCGGGACCGACATTTGTTCACTGTAGAGATTTGAATGCGGTCCCCCGTACCAATTCCAGCATAAATCGCTGATTATCGCGATAGAGGGACTAATTAGGCCGCCTTCGAACGGCCCTCTGCATTTTGTCTGGTGTGGCAGCTCTGCCCCATAAGGCGACATCATTAAATTCGCAATGTCCGCCTGGAACGGGGCCGGGAACGGACTGGCGGCTTCCGGGCTCGAAGTTAGGCGAAGTTGCCATTCTCTCGCACGCACAATTTATGCGCTTTCGACCTGAAGCCGTCATTCAGACAGCTTGTATCTATTGGCGGCTTTGCCGGCGGCAGCCTAAAGAAACTCCGGCTCAGGCCCTTTTTCGTATTTTCGTCCCTTTTGGAGAGAGGTGGCTCGGTTTGTCTGAACAGTTTCGGGCGTTTCGCTAAGTGGATTTCCGCCTCGATTATGCTGCCACCATCATTGGTTCCAGCGCGTTGAAGTAGGCCTGATCCGGTGTCTTCCGGTCAAGGGATGAATGTGGGCGTCGGCTATTGTAGAAGGTCAGATAGCGGCCGATGCCAGCGCGGGCCTCGGACACTGTTTTATAGGCGTGGAGGTAGACTTCCTCGTATTTGATCGAACGCCAGAGCCGCTCGACGAAGACGTTGTCCCGCCACGCACCCTTGCCATCCATCGAGATGGCGATTTCCGCCTTCCTCAGCACCGTCGTGAAGTCCATCGAGGTGAACTGCGAGCCCTGGTCGGTATTGAATATGTCGGGTCTGTCATAACGGGCCAGCGCTTCCTCGACTGCTTCGATGCAGAAGGCTGCTTCCATCGTGATCGACAGTCGCCACGTCAGAACCCTCCGGCTGAACCAGTCCACAACGGTGCAGAGATAGACAAATCCGCGAGCCATCGGAACATAGGTCAGGTCCATCGCCCAGACCTGATTGGGTCTGGTAACCGCCAGCTTGCGCAGGAGGTAGGGATAGATTTTATGCCCAGGTGCCGGTTTCGACGTGTTCGGGCGACGGTAGATCGCCTCGATGCCCATTTTCTTCATCAGCGTGGCGACGTGCAGCCGCCCAGTCTCCAGCCCTTCTCCTCTCAAGAGCCCTTGGCTAACATCCGACTTCCGGCAAATGGATAGTCGAGATGCAACTCGTCGATCCGGCGCATCAGAGCCAGATCGCCGTCAGACACCGGACGCGGCGAATAATAGACACTGCCACGGCTGAAGCCGAGAAGCTTCGCCTGGCGCACGACGGATAGCTTATGCTCGCGGTCGATCATTTCTTTCCGCTCAGCAATCCCGCCTTGCCGAGCGCTCCGGCTAAAAAATCATTCTCCAGCGTCAGCTCCCCGATCTCTGTGCAAACGCAGTTTGTCACGTGGCGTGCAGCGTTTTGACATCGACGGGTGGACCCGCCGGTTCCGCCTTCGCTTCATCGCCGAAAACGCCTGTCGCCCCCTCAAGGAGCTGGTCTTTCCACTGCTTGATCTGGTTGGCGTGCACGTCAAACTGCTGGGACAGTTCCACCAGCGTCTGCTCGCCTCGAATGGCGGCGAGCGCCACTTTTGCCTTGAAAGCCGGGCTATGGTTCCGGCGCGGTCGTCTCGTCATGGTATCTCCAATGAAAGAACACAAGGGACAAAACACCTCGCTTTGGCGGCTATTTCTTGGGTTGGGTGATGTTTTGACCGG
>ERZ1034375.185-NODE-185-length-17106-cov-2.991896_pt1 | contig 17106 bp, 16 predicted proteins | sample MGYA00520585_ERZ1034375 | MGnify/ENA primary metagenome ERZ1034375 (study PRJEB33736, sample SAMEA104288463) | Azolla filiculoides | biome: Urban; feature: water surface; material: ditch water | place: Netherlands | collected 2014 ... | reverse complement strand
GCAGGCGATGGTAGAAGGGCGTGTCGAAAGCGTCGTGATGGCTGCCGGCATGGTGTCGTTGTTTGAGGATCATATAGCCAAGCCAGGGCGTGAAATAGACCGCCACGAACCATGATATGACGAGCGAGATGCCGACGACGTAGAACAGCGACCGGACGTATTCGCCTGCGGTGGATTCCGCAAAGCCGACCGGAATGAAGCCGGCGATGGTAATCAGTGTCCCGGTCAGCATCGGGAAGGCAGTTGATGAGTAGGCGAAACTCGCCGCGTCGATCTTGTGAAGTCCCTCCTCCAGTTTTCGTTCCATCAGTTCCACGACAATCATCGCATCATCAACAAGAAGGCCGAGCGCGATGATCAGGGCGCCGAGCGAAATGCGCTGAAGGTCGAGCCCGAACTGGTACATGACGGCAAATGTTGCGGCCAGAACGAGCGGGATGGCAATGGCGATAACCAGGCCCGAGCGCCAGCCGATTGAGATGAAGGATACGACAAGCACGATCAGCAGAGCCTCGCCGAGCGCCTTCATGAATTCGCCGACGGCCTCTTCCACGACTTCAGGCTGATTGGAAATCTGCGAGACTTCCACGCCGAGCGGCAGACTTCCTTCGAAGTGAGAAAGCGTTTCTTCTACGGACTTGCCGACATCGGTAACCTTAAAACCCTTGGCCATGACAACGCCGACCTGGACGGAATCCTGGCCGTTGAAGCGGAACTTGCGCTGGTAGGGGTCTTCGAGGCCTTCGGTGACGGTGGCGATGTCGCCCAGCCTGGTGATCTGGTCGCCGGCCTTCAGGCGGAGTTCGCGGATGTCTTCGGCGGCGCTGAAGCCACCATCGACCGCGATGCGCACCGAGCGCTGGCTTGTGTCGATCGAGCCGGTGGCGTCAATCGCATTCTGGCCTGCCAGTGCGTCCTTGAGATCGGTGAAGGTAAGGCCACGCTCTGCGAGGGCTTTCGAGGATACCTCGATGAAGATCTTCTGTGGTTGATCGCCAAGGATTACGGCCTTTTCAACGCCCGCGGTGGACAGAAGCACGTCGCGCGCCTGGATCGCGTATTTCTTCAGCTCCGGATAGCTGTAGCCGTCGCCGGTGAGTGAATAGAGCGTGATGTACGTGTCGCCGAATTCGTCGTTGAAATAGGGACCGAGCAGGCCTTCCGGCAGTTCGTTTTCGATATCGCTAACCTTCTTGCGGACTTGATAGAAGGCGTCCGCAACATCTTGCGCGTCGGTATTTCCCTTGACCTGAAGTGTGATGATGGCGGAGCCGGCGCGAGTGTAGGACTTCACCCAATCGAGATAGGGTGTTTCCTGCAGCTTGCGTTCGATCTTGTTGACCACCTGATCCTGCATGTCGGTGATCGACGCACCCGGCCAGAAGGCCTGCACGACCATGACGCGGAAGGTGAAGTCGGGGTCTTCCTTCTGGCCCATGCGCATCAGGCCGAATAGCCCGGCGATCAGGATAAGGCCGAACAGAAAGCGCGCCATGCTGGGATGGCCGATCGCCCAACGCGACAGATTGAATGAGCCGTGGTCGACGGGTGGAGTGTTCATGGCAATGGTCCGCGCGGGAGGAACGGGAAGGGATCGGGATCAGGGCGTTTCGCTGGTGCTGCCGGTTACGGCCGGCTCGACGACTTCGGCCGAATGGGACAATACGCCCTCGGGAAGCTTGACCTTCATGTCTTCCGCCATGAATTGCGTGCCTGCCGCGACCACCAGGTCGCCTGGACGAATGCCTTCCGAGATTTTGATACCGACATCGGTGAATTCCGCGACCTTGACCGGCCGGGCATGGACCGTGCCGTCGAGCCGTTCGACCGTCCAGACAATCGTCTGCTGGCCAGGGTCGCGAGCCAGTGCCGATAGTGGCAGGCTGTAGTGATTGTCGGCGGTCGGAGTTGTCGCGATCACGCCGGCAGTCATGCCGAGTAGCACGCGGGCGTCTTCGGGAAGCGAGATGCGAACGGCGAATGTCCTGGAGCTGGCATCGGCGGAGCCGGCGACTTCGCGAACGGTACCCTTGAGCGTGACGCCGGCATTCGACCAGAACGTGACGTCGACGATCTTGCCGTTGGTGAAGGCGAAGATCTCGTTTTCCGGAACGGCAATCAGGACCTCCTTTTCGCCGTCGGCGGCAACAGTGACGACGGGGCTGCCGGCTGAAACGACCTGACCGGCATCCGCATTGATCGCGGTGACGATGCCGGGTTTGTCCGCCTTGAGCTCGCTGTAGCCGACCTGATTGCGGGCCTGCTCGAGGGTCGAGCGGGCACTGTCACGGGTGGCGGTGGCCTGGTTGTAGGAAAGCTGCGCCTGTTCGAGCTGGGCTTTTGTGGTAACCTGCTGCTTGTAGAGCGCTTCAGCGCGCGTCAGGGCAAATTCGGTGGTCTCGACTTGACGTTGGGCCGAAGCAAGGCTTGCTTCTGCGCTGCGCACCTGCAGCTCATAATCTGTTGCATCGATCCGTGCCAGAACATCGCCTGGATTCACGCGGTCGCCGATATCGACATTGCGCTCGATGATCTTGCCGGCGACGCGGAAGCCGGTCGCGGCTTCGCTGCGCGCCTTTACTGCGCCGGAGTAACGCATTTCGCGGGCAGGCGACGCGGCGTCGACTTCAACAACCTTGACCGGGCGCAGTGCTGGTGCCTGGGACACTTCAGCTTTATCGTCGGAGCAGGCAGCCAGCGCTATTGTCATCACCAACGGCGCAAGCAGGCGCACAATTCGCCCACGCTTGTTGCTGCCGGGGGTCGAAAGTTCGATTGGACGCGGTGTCATAAACATACTCTCCTGAAACACTGGATGCCGGGTCGAGCCTCCGAGGCTCGATCTCGGGTCAGGCCTTGAGGGCCCGGATCGAAAATTCAGTCAATTGTTCGGCATTGGCGCGATTGCCCTTGCCAATGCACTGGGCCACGAGTTGCGGGTGATGCAGCGCGGATGTGGCTGCTCCGAAACAGCGAGATGCCAGTTCCGGGTCACCCTTCGTGAATTCACCGTTCGCCATTCCTTCGGCGATGATGTCGCGCACGATACCCTGAAGCTGGTCGATATGCTGGTCGACCACCTGCCAGTCTCGCTCGATGGCGACGATGACCATCTCATGCACCTTTTCGGCATCGAGCATGGTTTCGACTGTATACTGATAGTGGTTCATGGAATAGCGCCGCAGCCGTTCTTCGGCGCTGAGTGGCAGGGCAGCGCATGCGCGTGCCAGTTCAAGGCTCTCGTTCAGCATCCGGGCGCACAACGCCTGATGGATTTCCACTTTTGACGCGAAGAAACGGTAGATATTGGCCGGCGACATGCCGAGATCCTTGGCAATGTCGGCGACCGTCGTCTTGGCATATCCGTAGTGTCTGAACAGGCGCTCAGCCGCTGCGAGAATACGCACGACATTGTCGTGACGCGTCTGCTCCTGATCGGCTTCAATGACGTGAGGCATCTGCATTCCTGAATGATGACGAATATTGAATTTCGTCAGCAATAAAATGTCAGAGGATCGTTGTCAATATATCTCATGAAAGAAAACCCTGAAACAAGGCGCGCCAGAGTTGTGGCCTATTGTGATCTACGACCGTTAACAAACCATTCGCAGGGTGCGCGTTCGGCGCGCGGCAAAAATGGCATATCGAGTTGATCCAGCGAGTGGGTGCGCTGGCAAAGGCCGCGGTTCCGACGTTTCCTTCACTGCTCGTGTTTTGCGGGGACGGCTGATCGATTGGGAAAGTGCGGGCTTGCTGTAGGTCGATGATGTGAGTTGCGGCTTCGGCCCTGCAGGCGCGGCCTCCAAGCTGCCGGGCATGGCGAATGAGAGCGGCTAGCTCAATCAAATGGGTTGGCAAGAACGACTGTTGACAGCTGTCAACATAAATGGGTCGCGGCGTGTGAGTCGCGCGGTTGGCGTTGCCTAATGGAAATCTAAGAGACCAACTGTAGTCCACGGGAGGCGGGAAACGATCATCGATCGAGCGCCCAAACTATGTTCCTGCGATCGCGCGAACCGCGGGCTGTTGTAGGGGCCCAATAGGCTTGGCGGCAACCTGTACGGAAAGCGGTTGAAGCGCGGTACAGCTCGCAATCTTATAAATACGCTTATCCACAAAGCCTGGCCTAGGCGGTCGGCGATGCACGCTCTCCCGGCCGGGATGATTGGTGCCCGGTCTCGGCAGGGAAGGGGAGAAGGGAGCAGGTTCGCGCGTTTCAGGCAATTGTCGTTGTAAACTCTTATGCGGTTTACGAATGCAGCATTTTACTACTGCGTCAGAAGCGCGGTCTATGCCTCTCGCGCTTGATGGGGCTGTCGTGCCGCATTGGACGTCTACCCGGACCCTCTTGCAATGTTGCTGCGATAAGGGCGCTTGTCGTCTGGTCACGTCGCGCGACAAGGCGGGCAAACGGTAACGTAGCGCCGACCGCTTTCTTCAATCATGGAAAGCTACGTCTTCGAGCGCATTTACGTATTTTTTTCGTCAGTGTGCGTTGGGCCCTTGGAAATTCCAGTCATCTATGGCAATCTGATGGAACTAAGGAAGCGGAATCGCTTCATGGGCGCGCAGCCCCTCAATTTCCAGCAATCCGGTCAAATTCGGTTAACCATAACCGCATACGCAGTGGCGAAACCCAAACCCCACTTCAATTTCGTATCGGAAAATGCGCCAAGCAAAATCAATGCGTTGAAACCTGCGAAAATCACCAGTGGCTAGCACGATTGCGACTTGTGACGGCGCGTCGGGCGCCTCCAAGAGAGCCGCCCCCGTCCAGCTTTGATCCGTAGTGCGGATTGTGGTCCCGGCATCCCCAGGAACAGCACAATATTGAGCGTTCAGCAGAACCCGTTCAGCTTCAGGATCTTGTGCGCGTCGATCGAGGCGCGAAGCTTGTCTTCTGAATTGCGATCGCCGTGGTTCGCATCCGGATGGTGCAGCTTGAGCATCTGCTTGTAGCGGCTTCTGATTTCCTCCGGCGTTGCATCCGGCGAAAGGCCGAGAGTATCGAATGCCTTGGCTTCCAGCACCTTGAGCCGGCGCCGCTGGAGTTCTGCCACTGCAGCCTGGCGCTGTTGCGCAGTCTTGCGGGCATTGGTTGCCTTCGCCGAACCTGAGCGCTCCGTGGACGGGAGTGGGGTTTCGGATGGCGGTTTGATGCTGGTCCCTTCGGTCGCGCGGGTGCCGTTTGCCGCTTCCTTCTGGTAGCGCGCAGTCACAGGGTCCGACAGGTTCGTCGCGAAGTTATAACCCTTGTTGTATTCCCTGACATGATCGGGACAGAACCGCAGATAGAGCCCTTCCGCATCCCTCCCGACGGGAGCGCGATGCGTACCAACGGCTTCGCAGCCGTCCCATTGGCATGCTGGACCACTTGGTTTGCGATGCGGTGTTGGCTTTTTACGAGTAGGCTTCAGGCCCACGAAAATCTTTGAATCAGACGTCATCGGGCCTTATAGGGCGGACCTGCTCCAAACGGCAAGACCGACAATGCAGCCACGAGCGGCAGCACGTTTACTGTTGCTATGGTCTCGATCCCCATTCCGGTTGGCCAGCCAAATGGTTAGCCGGTGGAATAAGCGCAACGTGTATTCTGTGCCTGGCGCATATAGTCGGGCAGGTGTTGCACATAGGCAATATCGCCGGGCGGTCTGCCGGTTTTTCCGGGGATGTCCGATGATCCGATTGCGCGATGCGGTGCTACGGGTTTTGCAGGTAGGTGATCACGGCGTCGGAAATCATCTGCTTGTGGCGTGAGTAGAGGCCCGGTTCGGAGAGATCGCGATGAAAGATCGTGCCGAATGTGTAGCGGTTCGATACGCGGAAGAAGCAGAAGGCGCTGATCAGCATATGCAGGTCGATCGCGTCGGCCTTGCGTGTGAAGACGGCTTCGCGCAGGCCTCGATCCAATATTGTCTGGATGGTGCGGATGACGGAGATGTTGAGTTCACCGATCTCGGTTGACCGTTTCATATGCATGGCATGATGAATGTTCTCGATGCTGACAAGGCGAACGAATTCGGGATTGCGTTCGTCGTGGTCGAAGGTCGTCGAGATCAACTGCCGCAGGGCCTGTTCCGCAGGCATGTCGGCCAGTTCCAGGTCTGCTTCCAGCGAGCGAATTTTTCGATAGGCCTTTTCCAGGACCGCCAGGTACAGTCCTTCCTTGCTGCCGTAGTAGTAATAAATCATGCGTTTCGAGGTGCGGGTTTTCTCGGCAATCGCATCGACGCGCCCGCCGGACAGGCCAAACTCGGCAAATTCTGCAGTGGCGATCTCCAGAATATTCTCCTTGGTCTTTTCTGGATCGTTCTTGCGTGCATCGCTGGCTGCTCTGGCCATGGTCGTCCCTACTCCCTGTATTCGGTGCGGGCTCAAGCGCGCGCTGCCAAGCGCGCCGTTTGGCTGCTGCCTCTCCGCATTTCTTAGTCATCTTGACGCTTTGATTCAACAGCTGGAGAATTGACACGAACTAGTTCGTACATTATTCGTTGATCTGAGGATGCGTGCTGACTGATGGAGGATCGGGCAGCAGATCGCACTGGCGGCTCAGGCCGTCACAGGGATCACGCAGGTGAGCAGGGAGGGCAGGGCCATCATCGTCGAGACAAAGTTTGCGGGCCTTATCGGTTCGGGAATCCAGCGCTCGCTCACGCCTGCCATGCATATGGCGGAAGGGGCAGCACAGGGGCTCGACTATGACTATGTGCTCATCGACCTGGATACACTGGGCCACACACCAGACATGTTGAATGACCTGATCCGCGATGCGGAGAACAAAGGTTTCTGTGGTCTGAACATCACCTATCCCTGCAAGCAGACGGTCATGCCGTTGCTGGACGAATTGTCCGACGATGCCGCAAGGCTAGGTGCGGTCAACACCGTGGTGTTGCGCGACGGCAAACGCTTCGGCCACAATACCGACTGGTGGGGTTTTGCCGAGGGCTTCCGTCGCCAGTTGCCACACGCCGATCTGGCAAGCGTCGTACAGTTGGGTGCCGGCGGTGCCGGTGCCGCAACCGCCTTTGCGATCTTGAAGATGGGTGCGGAACTGCTGACCATCTTCGATGTCGACAGTGATCGTGCCAGCCAATTGGCAGACACGATGGCAGGCCATTTCCCACAGGCAAGCGTTAGAGCCGGCAGTGATCTTGAGCAGGCGATGCGCACGGCGACCGGTCTTGTGCATGCGACGCCCACCGGCATGGACAAACGTCCCGGTCTGCCGCTGCCCGCACGCTACTTGCGGCGCGAAGTCTGGGTATCGGAGGTCGTCTATTTTCCGCTGGAAACCGCCTTGCTGGCCGAAGCCCGCACGCGCGGTTGCCATGTGGCGCATGGCGGCGATATGGCTGTGTTTCAAGCGGTCGGCGCATTCCGGCTTTTTACCGGACGCGAGCCGGATGTTGATCGCATGCTCGCGCATTTTCTGGCGCTGACCAATCCGGATCCGATGCGGGGCGAGCGTCATGGCTGATGTTCGATCCTGCGGGAAAGTCGATCTCGCAAGCTGAATTGAAAGGGCGGCCAGGCGGCCGCTCTGATGAGGAGAAGTCCCGCGACCGTGGAGGCGGATGGGACATTGAGGAGGAAAGACATGACACTCGAACTTTCGCGGCGCCATTTCCTTGGCGCGTCCCTAGCTGCCACGGCCACGGTCATGGCAGGTTCTACAGCCGTCTTCGCTCAGGATGCGGTCACGCTGAAATTCTCGGCGGTATTCTCCGAGCAGGATATTCGAGCAGGCATGGTGAAGATGTTTGCCGAGGAGCTGAAGGACAGCTTCAAGGTCGAGCCCTTCTATGGTGGCACGCTGTTCAAGCAGGGCACGGAACTGGTAGCACTCCAGCGCGGCAACCTGCAGATGGGTAATATCGCGCCGCAGGATATTTCCAAGCAGGTGCCGGAATGGTCCGTGCTGACGTCGGCCTATCTGTTTCGCGATGCAGCCCATGTCCGGGCCTTCTTCGCCAGCGATGTCGGCGCGGAATTCAAGCAGATGGCAGAGGATAAGGCCGGCGTTCATATTCTCGGACCGACCTATTTCGGCGCGCGCCAGGTTGGCCTCAAGCCTGAAAAGAAGATCACCGGTCCCGCCGATCTCGCAGGCGTCAAGCTGCGCATGCCGGGCGGCGATGCCTGGCAGTTCCTCGGTGAATCGCTCGGCGCAAACCCGATCCCGATGGCCTATGCCGAGGTCTATACCGGTCTTCAGACCGGCGCGATCGACGGTCAGGACAATCCGCTGCCCAACGTCAAGAACATGAAGTTCTATGAAGTCATGTCGCAGATCGTCATGACCTCGCATCTGATCGGCTATGATCTTTTGACGGTGTCCGCCGACGTCTGGAAGGGCCTCACGCCCGACCAGCAGGCAAAGATCCAGGCCGCTGCCGACAAGGCGATGATGTGGAGCGAAGAGCAGCACCTTGCCCAGGAAGCGACCCTGGTCGAGGAGTTCAAGGCCGCCGGCCTTCAGGTCTATGAACCGGATCTCGATGCCTTCCGCAAGTTCGCGCAGGAAAAGTATCTTGCTTCTGATCTCGCCAAGAGCTGGCCGGCCGGTATTCTGGAAAAGGTCGCGGCTCTCTGATCGTTCGTCACCCATTGATGCGGGCCGGTTTTCCGGCTCGCATCAACCAACAGGAAAGTGACGCTGGATGACCCACAAAATCCCCCTGATTGCCGAATGGTTGAGACGTCGGGCCGAAGACGTGCTTGCCTACATGCTGCTCAGCATGTTCGTGATCTTTCTGCTGCAGATTGCCTTCCGCTACCTGCTGAACCTGTCCATTGGCTGGACCCATGAGGCGAGCGTGGCCCTGTGGATCTGGATCGTGCTTTTCGGTTCCGCTTTCGTCATCCGCGAAGTTGAGGAAATCCGCTTCGATTTCTTCTGGGCCAGTGCAAGCGCTGGTGCGCGCCGCGTCATGCAGATCATCTGCGCGGTCGCACTGGTCGCAGCTTTCGGCATCTCTCTGCCGGCGGTGATCGACTACATCGCCTTCATGAAGGTCGAAAGCACGGCTTATCTCAAGATCCGCTTCGACTATCTCTATTCGATCTACATCGTCTTCGCGGTCGCCATGATCGTCCGCTATATCTGGCTCGGTGTCGCCGCCATCCGCGGCAAGGCACCTGAAGCCTTCGATGCCACCAAAGCGGGCTCCGGCGTATGAACCTTACCAGTCCTTTTTCGATATCCATCTTCGTCATCACCGGCCTGGCCTTTCTCGGCCTGCCGATTGGTCTGTCCATGATGACGGGATCGGTTCTCTATCTCTTTCTTGTCGGCGCTGACATGGGCACCGTCGCCGAGCAGTTCCTGAACGGCATGTATTCCAACTATGTCATCCTCTCGGTGCCATTGTTCATCCTCGCGGCCGAATTCATGAATATCGGCTCGATGACGGAGCGGCTGCTGGCATTCTGCAATGTGCTGGTCGGCCGTTTTCGTGGCGGCCTGGCACAGGTCAATGTCGTCCAGAGCATCATCTTTGCCGGCATGTCGGGTTCGGCCGTTGCCGATGCGGCAGGCAGCGGTCGCATGATGCAGAACATGATGACGCGCGACGACCGCTATCCGGCGAGCTATGCGGCGGCTCTTACCGCCGTTACCTCGGTGATCGGCCCGATCATTCCGCCGTCAATTCCAATGATCGTCTACGCCTTGGTGTCGGATGCGTCGATCGGCTATCTGTTTCTCGCCGGCATGGTGCCGGGCCTGCTGATGGCCGGACTGCAGATGGTACAGGTCGCCTATGACGCCCGCCGACGCAATTTTCCGGTCGAGGCGCCGGTTCCGCTCAAGGAAATTCCGCGCATTACCTGGCGCGCCTTTCCGGCATTGATGATGCCGGTCCTGTTGCTCGGCTGCATCTATTCCGGTGTGACGACACCGACCGAAGCCGCAGCACTTGCTGCCGCCTATGCGCTGCTCGTGTCCGTGGTGATCTATCGCAGCATTAGCTGGGGCGCATTTTACGATTCGCTCTTGCTCAGCGCCAAGTCGTCCACGTCGATCGGCATGCTGATCGCGGGTGCGCTCGTGTTCAACTACGTCGTCACGATCGAAAACATTCCCGATGGCCTGCGCGTGCTGTTGACGGGCTGGGAGCTCACGCCGACGACCTTCCTCATCCTCGTCAACATCGTGCTGCTTCTGCTCGGATGTGTGCTGGAAGGGACGGCGATCCTGTTGATCATCGTGCCGGTCTTCATTCCGACGGCCCAGGCTCTGGGCATCGACATGGTGCATTTCGGTGTCGTGGTCGTCATCAACATCATGCTCGGACTGGTCACCCCACCCTACGGCCTGCTGCTGTTCATCATGACGAACATCTCCGGCGTTCCGGTGCGCCACATCATCCGGGATGCTCTGCCCTTTATCGGCGGCATGTTTTTGTGCCTGATCCTGATCACCTTCATTCCGGATCTGGTTCTGTGGCTGCCGCGACTTATGGGATATCAGGGATAACGCCGATGAACGAATTGAATCCGATTTATGTCCTCAACGGACCCAACCTGAACCGGCTCGGAAAACGGGAGCCGGAGATCTACGGGCATGACACGCTCGCAGATGTCGAGGCCTGGTGCCGGGAGGCGGCCGGCCATCGGCCGGTGGTCTTCATGCAGACGAACAGCGAAGAAAAGCTGATCGACCTTGTGCATGAGGCAATTGACGAGGGGGCCGGCATCATCATCAACCCGGCCGCATTCACCTTCACCTCGCTGGCACTGCTTGATGCCCTGAAGATGTTCAAGGGCCCGATCATCGAGTTCCATATCAGCAATGTGCATCGACGCGAGGCGATCTATCATCGCTCCTACGTTTCCATGACGGCAACCACCGTCATGGCAGGGCTCGGCGCCAAAGGTTATCCGATCGCTGTAAAAGCGCTCGAATTGTTGATCTCCGAAGGCAAGCGCTAATCGCCGTGCCCCAGGCATGACGTCAGGATTTCTCGATACGCCAGGAGCTGCAGATGAAGACATCGATCGCAACCGTATCGATCAGCGGAAATTTTGAAGAAAAGCTGGCGGCCATTGCGCGTGCCGGCTTTGATGGCATCGAGATTTTCGAGAACGATTTCCTCGCCTATGACCGGTCTCCCGCAGATGTCGGGCGCATGGTTCGCGATCACGGTCTCGAGGTCACCTTGTTCCAGCCTTTCCGTGATTTCGAAGGCATGCCGGAACCGTTCAGAAGCCGCAATTTCGACCGGGCCGAGCGAAAGTTCGACCTGATGACCGAACTCGGCACGGACCTCATGCTGATCTGCTCGAATACCTCGGCGGTCTCGCTGGGGGGGATAGACAGAGCCGCCGACGACTTCCGGGAATTGGGTGAAAGGGCGGCCCGACGCGGTTTGCGTGTCGGATACGAGGCTCTGGCCTGGGGGCGGCACATTCATGATCACCGGGACGCCTGGGAAATCGTCCGGCGGGCCGATCATCCGAGTATCGGCCTGATCCTCGACAGCTTTCACACCTTGGCGCGCAAGATCGACGTCAATTCCATTCGCTCGATCCCGGGCGACCGCATCTTCATCGTGCAACTCGCCGATGCGCCGCAGATCGATATGGACCTGCTCTACTGGTCGCGCCACTTCCGCAACATGCCGGGTGAGGGCGACCTGCCGGTGACCGACTTCATGCGGGCCGTGGCCGCGACCGGCTATCGTGGCTATCTGTCGCTCGAAATCTTCAACGACCAGTTCCGTGGCGGCTCTCCCACGGCGATTTCGGCCGACGGTCATCGTTCGCTGGTCTATCTGATGGACCAGGTGAAGCGGGCAGAGCCGGCCGTTGCGATCAATGTGCCGGTCATGCCGGATCGTGCAGAGGTCGAAGAGATCGCTTTTGTCGAATTCGCCGTGAGTGACGACGATGCACGCCAGTTGGAGGCGCTTCTGGAAGTCCTGGGTTTCCAGGCGGTCGCCAGGCACAAGTCCAAGGCCGTGACCCGGTTTAGCCAAGGCGGCGTCAACCTGATCCTCAATCGGGATGAAACCGGCTTTGCCAGCGCATCCTATCTGGTGCATGGGGCAAATGCCTATGCGATTGCATTGATGGTCGACGATGCGAGTGCCGCGATGGAACGCGCCATCGCACTCGGCGCGGAGGCATTCCAGCAACCGGTGGTGCCAGGAGAACTGGCTGTGCCTGCGATCCGCGGTGTCGGCGGTGGCCTTCTATATTTCCTCGATCGCAAGAGTGATCTTGGCCGCCTATGGGATGTGGATTTTGAGCCTTTGCCGGGGATCGATGAAAACCCGAAGAATGTCGGGCTGACGGGTTTCGACCACGTCGCGCAGACGGTCAAGTATGACGAGATGTTGACCTGGCTGCTGTTCTACACATCGCAACTGAAAACCCGCAAGACACCGATGGTCGATATCATCGATCCGGCCGGCGTGGTCCGCAGCCAGGTCGTGGAGAATGCGTCCGGCAGCCTGCGGATCACGCTGAACGGCGCGGAAAACCGCAACACGCTGGCTGGACATTTCATCGCGGAAACATTTGGATCGGGCATCCAGCACCTCGCCTTCCGGACCGGCGACATCTTCGCCACGGCAGAGGCCCTCAGGCGAAACGGATTTGTGCCGCTGACCATCTCGCCAAACTATTATGATGATGTCGAAGTGCGCTTCGGACTGGACCCGGCGCTGGTCGATGACCTGAAACGCAGCAATATCCTCTATGACCGCGATGAGCATGGCGAATATTTCCAGCTCTATTCGCCCACCTATGGCGAAGGCTTCTTCTTCGAAATCGTCGAGCGCCGCGGTTACCAGGGTTATGGTGCCGCCAATGCCATCTTCCGTATCGCAGCACTCAGACGGTATCTTCGGCCGGATGGAATGCCCTCGACGTAGACGACGCGCGGCAGCCTGCCGATAAAGTCCTGTTATCTTCTGGCTGTGGCGTCACATCCGGCTGGGCGCGGTCGCGTAGACTCGACCGTCCTGTCGTGGTGACGCAGGCTTTGGGCCGGACCCAAGGATCGGCGGGTCGCATTTCGAACCCATTGTCAATTCATGAGGAAACAAAGGCGGACGGGAATGCGTTGTCGACCCTCGCAAGGGAGGCGCGCTGGTTCCTTTGGTCTGTCCGCAGGCATGCGTCGAAGAAAGGAGCTTCGTCCTTTTGGAGGAATTGAATGCCGCACGTCGAGATGGCAACAATGACAGCCCGTGTGCCGTCAAATGTCGGCGCCCATGCGATGTTCGGACACACGGGCATCGCTGTTGGCGGCCGGAACGAACACTCACCGCGCCTGCAGACCGACCATGGGTCAGTCGGGCGAAACAAGCTGTGGCAATTGTTCAAATATTAGGATTGTCGGTGGCGCTGGCTGTTCGCCATTGATATCAACCGCCTCCATTTTGATACAAGGACGACTGTCGCTCATGGACTCGCGCCGGGAAATAGCGGAACGCATCATCGCCCGATGCAGGGATCGTGGCAGGCCGATCGACACGCATCCGCAGTTTCGCGATCTGCTCGAACTGTGGATTGCCGGTTCGATCACGATGCCCGAGATGCGCTGGAGACTTCTCGATCTCCTGCGTCGGGATACGGCAGAGCGGCGAGCGGCCCAGCTCGACGATGGCAAGAGCCGGGATGCCGAGATGCAAGATACCGAGGTCCGGGCTGCCGAAGACCGGGCTGCAGGGCCAGACGACGAGACCATCGACTGACTGTCGCCACGCTGCGGCAATCTCGGGCCTCTCCACCAAACCCGCGGCTGGATTTACGGCGTTTGCGCACCCGTCGCCGTGACATAGATCGAGTAGAGCGATTTTGTCGCGGTGATGAACAGCCGGTTGCGGCGCCGGCCACCGAAGGTCAGATTGGCGACGGTCTGCGGCACCAGAATCTTGCCGAGCAGCGTGCCGTCGGGCGCAAAACAATGCACGCCATCTGCAGCGCTGGACCAGAGATTGCCGGACATGTCGAGGCGGATGCCATCGGGAATGCCATTGTCGATCGCAACGAATACACGGCCGTTGGCAAGCCTGCGCCCATCGACCACGTCGAAAACGCGGATATGGCGTGGCGCGCCCTCTACATGGCTTGCGCCGGAATCCGCAACATAAAGCAGGCTTTCATCGGGTGAAAAGGCGAGCCCGTTCGGCTGCAGGAAATCATCGACCATGACCTCGATCACGCCGGTATCCGGCTCCAGCCGGTAGACGTTGCGTGTCTTCTGTTCGGGCTCTGCCTTGTATCCCTCGTAGTCGGACAGGATGCCGTAGGTCGGGTCGGTAAACCAGACAGAACCGTCCGAACGCACCACGACATCGTTGGGCGAGTTCAGACGTTTGCCGTGGAAGCTGTCTGCCAGCACCGTGATCGTGCCGTCGACCTCGGTGCGGGTGACCCGGCGCAGACCATGTTCGCAGGAGACAAGCCGGCCCTGCCGGTCGCGGCTATTGCCATTGGTGAAATTCGACGGGGTGCGAAACACCGAGATCCCGCCACCTTCGACATACCGCAGCATCCGCTGGTTCGGGATGTCGCTGAACAGCAGATATCCGCCATCATCGAACCAGACGGGACCCTCGGCCCAACGGCAGTCGGAATGCAGTTCCTCCAGATCGGCGCTGCTGATGACCAGCGCGCGGAAACGCGGGTCGAAAATCTCATAGTTGGGGTTTTGCGACATGATCCTGTCCTGCTTAACGTTTTCCGGCTGTTCGCCCGCCGGCGAGCATGATGACGGCGATGATGATGAGACCTGTCAGGATGAGCCGGACACCGGCGCCGAATCCATAGGTGTTGAGCATGGAGACCACCAGGAACATGAAGAGCGAGGCGCCCCAGATGCCCGGCACGTTGGAATCGCCGCCGGCAACCGCCGTACCGCCGATAACCACGACGGCGATCGACATCAACAGGTATTCCGATCCCATGTTCAGTGCCGCGCCGCCGGAAAAGCTCGCCAGCAGATAGCCGCAGATCGAGGCAACGATTGCGCAGAGTACATAGGTGACGAACCGGACGCCGTCGATGGGAATGCCGGCCATGCGTGCGGCGCGAATGCTCTGGCCGATGGCGGCGATCCAGCGCCCATAGACGGTCTTTTGCAGGAGCACCCAGACAATGGCCGAGAGGATGAGCGCGATGATCGCGACATTGGGGATGCCGGCCGTGGTCGAGGTGGTGAAATCCGCCAGCACCGGCGGCGGTTTGATGCGCAGGCCGCGATTGGTCCAGATGGCGGTCGACTGCACCACGAAACTCATCGACAAGGTCGCGATGATCGGCGGAATGCGCAGCAGCTTGATCAGGGCGTAATTGCCCGTTCCAATCAAGACACCGATGCCGATGGCGACAAGCAGGCCCGGCACGACCATGCCGTCTTCGACACCCATCAGCTTGAGCGCCACCGTGCCGGCCAGCGTCATGGTGGCAGGCACGGAGAGATCGATATTGCCGGGGCCGAGCGTGATCACCAGCATCTGGCCGATGCCGACGATGACCGAGAAGGCGGCAAATGTCAGCGTCGCCTGGGCAAGGCCCGCCATGCTTGCTCCGCCGGTGACGAGGATGGTCGTCAGGAACACCAGGGCCGTGGCAATGAAGGACCAGATCCAGGGCTTGCGCATCAGGGCGGTCATCGGCGCGTCCTCCTTGCTTCAAAGCGGTTGAGCAGCAGCCTCAGCGCCAGCACGATGATCAGGATCGCGCCTTGTGCGCCAATCTGCCAGTCCGGCGAAATCCGGAGAAAGGAGAGGAACGAGCCGGCCAGCGTCAGCGTCAGCGCGCCGATAACCGCGCCGATCGGCGACACCCGGCCGCCGACGAATTCGCCGCCGCCAAGGATGACGCCGGCGATCGACAGCAACGTGTAGCGCAGGGCGATATTGGCATCGGCCGCGGTGGTCAGTCCGACCAGCGCAATGCCGGCCAGGATCGCGAAAAAGGCGGCCAGCGCATAGACAGCAGCCCGCGCCCGGATGATCGACCAGCCGGCGCGCTCGACGGAGCGGGCATTGCCGCCGACGCCGCGCAGCACCACGCCGAATGACGAACGCATGATCAGCAGATGCGAAAACACAGCGATCAGGATGCTGGCAACGATCGCCATCGGCATGATCGGAGGCTTGGACGTCATGATGGCGCGTATCCATTCGGGCGCCTGACCGCCCGGTGCCGGCAGGATCAGCACCGCAAGCCCACCCCAGACAAAGCTCATGCCGAGCGTGACGACGATCGAGGGCAGGTCGCGCAGATGGATCAGCACGCCGATAACGGCGTAGGTGGCGATGGCCGCGAGCAGGATGACGATGCCGAGAAGCGGAGAGGCCTGCAGGAAGGTGGCGGTGACACAGGCGACGAAGCTGACAAAGGTGCCCATGGAGAGATCGAGATCGTTGACCGTCATGATCAGCATCTGGGCGATGGTGGCCAGCGCGATCGGCACCGCGAGGTTAAAGAGCAGGTTGAGGCCCGTATAGCTCATGGCGCGCGGCTGAAGATAGAAGACGGCGATCAGCAGCACCGTCAGCGACAGCGCCGGAACGATGAGCCGGATCGTATCGGGGGAGAAGATTTTTTTCACGCTGCGACCTCGGTGAAGGAAGCGGCCAGGATGTTTTCCTCCGTCACCGCCTTGCCCTTGAGCTCGGCGACAATCGCGCCATTGTTGAACACATAGACCCGGTCGCAAAGGCAGACCTCGTCCATTTCGGTCGAGTACCAGATGAAGGTGCGCCCCTGATCGGCTTCGGTCCTGAGAATGCCGTAGACCTCCTGCTTGGTGCCGATGTCGACGCCGCGCATGGGATCGTCCATCAGGACAACCGGCGCACGGCTTGCCAGGGCACGGGCAAACAGCACCTTCTGCTGGTTGCCGCCGGACAGCGACAGGATGTTATTGTCCATGTCAGGCGTGCGGATCTCTATCTTCTCCCGCCATGACCGGCCGAGCACCTGCTCGCGGGCTTCATCCAGCAGGCCACGGTGCGAAAGGTCGGGCAGCAACGCGACGCTCATGTTCTTCAAGATACTCCACAGCGGAAAGGTGCCGTTGACCGCGCGGTCGCCGGCAACAAACATTGCGGCCGGATCACGCCTGCCGAACCAGTCACCGCTCAA
>ERZ1034375.183-NODE-183-length-17297-cov-76.344367_pt1 | contig 17297 bp, 20 predicted proteins | sample MGYA00520585_ERZ1034375 | MGnify/ENA primary metagenome ERZ1034375 (study PRJEB33736, sample SAMEA104288463) | Azolla filiculoides | biome: Urban; feature: water surface; material: ditch water | place: Netherlands | collected 2014 ... | reverse complement strand
GTTTTTTATGCTACATTTCACCTTGGGCTAACAAGTCTTGAAACTGATGGTTAGTTATTCCCAGTATTTGTTTTCTAGGATGTGGATATTCTTGAATATAGTTAATTTAGTGGATTTTCCCTTTTGGTACACCCTCAAAATTGCCTTCTACCATTTTTTTGACACCAAGTTAATTTTCCTGACAGGTCTTTTGTTGCTAGAAATAATGTAGATATTAAAGCCAAACTTAAAGATAGACGAAACCACATCTCTAAATACCAAAATTGCCCAACTGATTCATGCTTTACGCAAAGTTAGTTGTATGTTCGTGTTAGATAACGTAGACTCGATTTCATCTAGCAATGGTGACAGTTCTGTAGCTACTAGTAAGGCTGATCCACTTTTACAAATTCAATATCTTCCTGGTTATGAAGGTTCCGGTGAGTTAATTAAAAGCATAGGAGAATCTCAACATCAAAGCGGCTTGTTAATAACTGGTCGGGAAAAACCGCCAGAAATTACAGAGATAGAAGGAGAAAAACTACCTGTTCAGTCTTTAAGATTGACTGGTTTAAGCAAAACACAAAGCTTGGGTATCCTTCAGGTTAAGGGAATAGCCCAATTAGACCATATAGAATCTCATATATTGATTGACTCCTATGCTGGTAATCCGTAATTTTTGAAATTAGTTGCTACCACCATTCAAGATTTATTTGCTGATAGTGTTTATCAGTTTCTAGAACAGGGTACTTTGGTTTTTAGTGATATCCGCAGAATTCTAGACCAGCAGTTTAATCGCTTGTCTGAGTTAGGAAAATATATTATGTATTGGTTAGTACTTAATCGAGAGTGTAATTCTGTCGTAACTTTAACAAGTCACATCATACCCGGACGATCACCACGGTTAGGAAGAAGACTAATTTTAGAAGCTCTAGAATTACTGCAGCGACGATTATTTATTTATTGATATACAAACAGATAGTGTATCTCCTAGTAAAGTGTGGAGAGGTTATATAATTGAACGCTTCAAAGAAAAAGATTTTCAATCTACTACTGGACCCGCTAGTGTCAGATTTGACATTTAGCTTTTTAAAAAGCTTTTTTTCTCAAAATTATCAAAAATCTTGAGATTTTCATCCCTAAACTCTCATTTTTACTTTCAGTAATGATAGCTGTTTTATCTCAATTATATCTCCTGTAATCCCTTTACCGTAAGCTCATTAGCTTTTATGGATAGGTCTAGTTTATTAATGAGTGATCCCACTTTAGTGGTGGAATTGAAAAACTATAGCTGGTGACTAAAAACATGGTGTAGGGGTAACTCTAAAAACTTTTTGGGTTTTTAGGGTTCTATTTCGGGGTTTTCAGCCTACTTTTTTATAAAATAAGGATTTTTAACGGGAGTCAAGAGACTAGTGAATTACTTATTAAAAGGAGTCAACCTTTATTTAACTGGGATGATGGGTGTTGGTAAAACAACAGTGGGACACTTATTAGCACATCAACTTGGTTATGGTTTTATAGATACTGATGATGTGATAGTTAAAGCTGCGGGGAAATCTATCAATGAGATATTTACCGAAGAGGGTGAAGCAGCATTTCGACAGTTAGAAAGTGATGTTTTAGGCCAAGTTTGTGCTTATACTAAATTGACTATAGCTACTGGTGGGGGTATTGTCCTGCGACGAGAAAATTGGGGCTATATGCGTCACGGGTTAATAGTGTGGCTTGATGCACCAGTGCAAATCTTGTTAAATCGGTTAGGAGAGGATGATACAAGACCACTTTTACAAGATTCTGACCCTGAAGGCAAATTGTACTCACTCCTCCAACAACGTCAACCGCTGTACTCCCAAGCAGACTTACACATTACCATCACTGATAACCAAACACCAGAAGAAATTGCCACACGTATCATAGAAGCAATTCCTAGGGTTCTTAAAACTCAACACCAAAATTGATCTGAGGAAATTTTGTAATAGGAAGTTGCTTTCATGTTTTGATCATGTAAAAACCTTGTCTTCAAAATTGACATATTCTCAAAATGATCAACGATACCGAGTATATCAGGCAAGCTGAAGCTAATCGCGTAGAAATACTCAGCGAAGCACTACCTTACATTCAACAATTCGCAGGTCGTACCGTTGTGGTTAAATACGGAGGTGCAGCCATGAAAGATAGCACCCTCAAAGATAAAGTTATCCGCGATATCGTATTTTTATCCTGCGTTGGCTTGCGACCAATTTTAGTACATGGTGGTGGTCCAGAAATTAATAGTTGGTTAGGTAAACTAGGAATTGAAGCCCAGTTTAAAAATGGTTTGCGCGTCACTGATGCAGCAACAATGGATGTGGTAGAAATGGTATTAGTCGGTAGAGTCAATAAAGAAATTGTCTCCCTAATTAACCAAGCTGGTGGTATGGGTGTAGGACTTTGTGGTAAAGATGGACACTTAATTACCGCCCGTCCTCAAGGTGATGAAGGTATCGGCTATGTTGGGGAAGTTAGTAATATCAATATCAAGATTTTAGAAACTCTCTCTAGTAAGGGCTATATTCCTGTAGTTTCTAGCGTTGCTGCTGACGATACCGGACAAGCTTACAATATTAATGCTGATACTGTAGCTGGGGAAATAGCAGCAGCCTTGGGGGCGGAAAAGTTAATTTTGCTTACTGATACACGCGGTATCTTAACAGATTACAAAGATCCATCTACCTTAATTCCCAAAGTAGATATTCCTGAAGCTCGTCAGTTGATTAACGATGGTGTAGTTAGTGGAGGTATGATTCCTAAAGTAACTTGTTGTGTGCGATCGCTTGCCCAAGGAGTCAAAGCCGCACATATCATTGATGGTCGCATTCCCCACGCCCTGCTGTTAGAAATATTTACAGACGTAGGGATTGGAACAATGATTCTCGGTTCTCAATTTAAATGATTTGGGGATTGGTGATTGCTGATTGGTGATTGGTGATTGGTGATTGGAGAAATTAACCTTTTGCCTTTTGCCTTTTCCCATGGACTAAATGACTGATAATTAATAACCAATGACTAATGACTACAGAAAGTTTAGAAATTGCTAAATCTCGCTACCAAGTTGGAAAAGCAGCTTTTGAAAATGGTCAATATCGTGAAGCAGTGGAAAATTTAGAAAAAGCCAGCACCTTATTAGCAAATAATACACGCCTTGCTGGTGAAGTCAATATTTGGCTAGTAAATGCTTATGAAGCGGCTGGGCGTTCTGAATATGCCATCGCACTTTGTCAAAAACTCTGCCGTCATCCTCACTACGAAACTAAGTCACAAGCAAAGCACTTAGTTTATATTTTAAAAGCACCCAAACTGAAAAGACCAAAAGAGTGGATGACGGAAATTCCCGATTTCAGTGGTATTTCTGACAACAAATCAAAACTCCTTCTTACCACTAAACTCCAGATATCTAACCTAAAACAGAACCCTGTAGAACCAGAATATGTTGATCTTAGTCAAGTCAACACAAAAGATAATCGTTTTATCTGGGTAGCCTTGATTTTTGTGGGTTTAATAATTTCCTATCTAGTTTGGTTATGTGTGTGAATAGGTAACAGGTGAAAGTGAATAGATAAATGGAGAAGAATTGATATGAAAAAATCTAATTTCCTGAAATTTTTATTTTCACAGATTAAAACATGGGATTTTATATTTTCAAAAAATAATAAATCACATCATCCAAAACCTTTTTTCCTATTGTTAATCTGTGCATCTTTAATGCTAACGGGTTGTGTTCAATATGATTTAGGAATTAATTTTAACAACACCAACAACGGTGAACTAGTACAACATATTAAATTATCTGAAAACTTAACCAGTTTTAGTGGTGATTATATTTACGATTGGTTAAATAGTCTAGAACATCGCGCCCGAAAATTAGACGGTTCAGCAAAGCGTATTTTTCCAGAAGAAGTGATTGTCAAAATTCCCTTCACGAATGGTCGAGAATTACAAGAAAAATTTAGCGATTTTTTCAACTACCGCACTTCTCAAAAACCTAATGTAGTTACTAATAATGCAGATTTACCGAATACTGCTTCCAGCCTAATCGTACAAGATAATAATTTTTTGCTGTTATCAAGAAATCGCTTAATCTATGATTTAGATTTGCGTTCCCTTTCTGTACTTACTAGTAAAGGGAACGTTGTATCAGGTACAGGTTCAATTCTTAATTTAGAATTTAAATTACAGACACCTTGGGGAGTTAAGAATATTCAACAAACCGAAGATGCTATTCAACCAGAAAAAAGTGGTAACCAACTTATATGGAAACTCAAACCAGGTAAATTAAATCACATAGAAGTAATTTTTTGGTTGCCTAATTTATTGGGTATTGTTAGTTTGATAATTATCATATTTGTTTGGGGTGGCTTTTATCTGAGATATACATTATTAGAATCAGGACTTAAAAAATTATAAAGATATAGCGCATTAAATAATATTTCGTGACAACTATTAAATCGTGTAAATCTCTATTCAGACAACATATGATTCTACAAACTCACCCAATCCAAAAAACACCAACTGTCGCCTGGGAAGCACTCCCAGCCGATTGTATTCTACCTAAAGACCCAGTGGAAAATATTCAAGAGCCCCGTCTTGCAGCTGCACTCACTCAGTGACGCTTTAGGCGCAGCAGGATCCATTCTCCCATAAATGCTGATTGGCTCCGATTTCAGGCTAGTAGCCACTATCAACAGAAAAATCATTGTCAAAGCACCCGACTGGTTTTATGTGCCACAGGTGCATCCTCTAGCCACTAACGTGGTGGGTCGCAGTGATACACGCAACCTAGAAGGTGAACCAGTAGCAGTGGTGATGGAATTTCTCTCTGATACAGAAGCTGGAGAGTTATCAGTGCGTTCCATGCCACCTTATGGAAAGTTGTATTTTTACCAACACATACTCAAAGTTCCAACCTACGTCACCTATGACCCCTACGAACCAAGTTTAGAAGTACGCTGTTTGCAAAATGGAGAATACACTAAACAACAGGCCGATACTAATGGGCGTCTTTGGATTCCTGAGTTCTCATTATTTTTGGGAATTTGGCCAGGTGAAAGATTGTGTCAAACCATGAACTGGCTGCGGTGGTAGGATAGGGAAGGAAATTTACTTGAAGTAATGAACAAGCAGAACAGGAATGCCAACGGGCAGATTTATTAGCAGCTAAGTTACAGGAACTAGGCATTGATCCCAATAGTACTTTATGAAATTCATGGTGCAGGCATCTTTGCCAGCTATAAAATATTAAGGAGACAACCGTTCTATCTGCCAACCCCCATAATCCAAACGGATATAAAGCAATCTGTCATGTAAACGGCTAGAGCGTCCTTGCCAAAACTCGATTTCCTGGGGAATGACCCGAAACCCTCCCCAATAAGGTGGTCTAGGTACTTCCTGATTTTGATATTTTCGCTGAAACTCCTGCCATTGTCGCTCCAAAACTTCCCTGCCAGCAATTACCTCACTTTGATTAGAAGCCCATGCACCCAAGCGACTATGAGGCGGGCGCATCTCAAAATACCCATCAGACTCCTCTGTTGAAATCTTTTCTACAGTCCCCACAATTCTCACTTGACGTTCTAGTTCAGCCCACCAAAACACCAAAGCAGCATGGGGGTTCTCAGCTAGTTCTTGTCCTTTGTGACTGTTGTAGTTAGTAAATAAAACAAAGCCCCGGTCATCAAAATTCTTTAACAGTACCATTCTGCCTGAAGGTTTGCCATCTGGGGTAGATGTAGCCAGAGTCATGGCGTTAGGTTCTGTTAATTGTGCTTCTAGAGCCTGATCAAACCAGAATTTAAATTGTATAAAAGGATTAGGGTTAATTTCCTTTTCGCTTAACTCTTGCAAAGAGTAGTCTTTGCGAAGATCAGCCATGTTTTTATCCATCGTTTTTATTTCCTTATCACTTATCACTAGATTAGCTTATACAAGTATTAGGAGAAAATAATTATGATTATTAATAGCACCAATCCTGGTTAAAAAAATTATCTTTGGTAATTGTTAATTATTCCTCCTGCCTATACATTAAATCAGATGCGCCGTTCAGCCTCTCCTCAAAGTTTGCTAATTTATGGTCTGAGTGTCCCGATTATCGCTCTCAATGTCTGGCTACTATCGGTACTGTTTCGTTATTTCCAGCACCCCATCACTATCCTAAGTATTGCGGCTATTTTGGCATTTTTACTCAACTACCCAGTTAAATTTTTAGAAAAAGCTAGGATTACTCGTACTCAGGCAGTGATAATAGTTTTAATCATCACTTTGGCTTTGTTAGGAATTCTATGTGTTACCCTTGTACCAATGGTAATTGAGCAAACAATCCAACTTTTAAATAAGATTCCTGATTGGTTAGCTTCCAGTCAAGACAATCTGGGTAAATTGCAGGTAGTAGCGCGTCAAAGAAGAATAAATATTGACTTTAGTCTAGTAACTAATCAAATCAATGCCAATATTCAAAATTTGGTCCAACAGATAGCTTCCAGTGCGGTGGGATTTGCCGGAACCCTGTTATCAGGATTACTGAACTTAGTGTTAGTAGTCGTATTAGCCTTTTATATGCTGTTATATGGCGATCACGTATGGTATGGTCTAATCAATCTCCTCCCGTCTAATATTGGCATCCCCTTCAACAAGTCATTACAGTTAAATTTCCAGAACTTTTTCCTCAGTCAACTATTGCTGGGACTTTTCATGGAACTAGTCCTTACTCCCATTTTCCTATTTTTGAGAGTACCATTTGCCCTGTTATTTGCCATTGTTATTGGTCTTTCGGAACTGATTCCCTTTGTCGGAGCAACTTTAGGCATTAGTTTAGTCACAATTTTGGTATTACTACAAAATTGGTGGTTAGCATTTCCAGTAGCAACGGTGGCAATTGTCCTACAACAAATCAAGGATAATCTCTTAGCACCTAAGTTACTAGGTAACTTTATTGGACTCAACCCAATATGGATTTTTGTCTCTATTTTGATGGGATTTGAAATTGCGGGTTTATTGGGAACACTAGTTGCTGTACCAATTGCTGGCACTATCAAAGGTACATTTGACGCTATTAAAAGTAGTAAACATAATGAATATGTATCAAACTTTACCGTCACTTATGAATCAAAATCTGGTGAAAATGATAAATAGGGTATTGGCCATTGGACATGGGAAAATTAATCAACTATTGCCTCTCTTGCCTCTTACATTCTTCCACTGATAAATGATAACTGATGGATGCTAACCAGCTATTAGAAACAATTACACATCTCATTGAACAAGCCGAACGAGGGGAAATAGACCCTTGGGATGTACAGGTGATTGAGGTGATTGACTGCTACTTAGAACTAATGGTACCAGAGGCAACAGCAAGAGGTTACGAGGCTGACTTGTCCCAATCTGGACAGGCATTTTTATCAGCATCCATGCTCATATTATTCAAAGCAAATACCTTAATGCATTTGTCAACAGTAGATAATATTATAGATAATGTGTCTGATAATTCAATGTTAGAAGATCAAGATGGGGGATTATATCCCATCCAGCGTCTGCAATTAGAGCGACAGTTGCGCCGCCGTCCAGCCGCAATGCCACCACCAAAACGTCGTGTGACTCTACAAGAGTTAATCACACAATTGCAGATTATGGCTAACCAGCTAAAACGGGTAGAGAAATCTAGCAAACCTCACCGTCCTAAGCGTCAGCCTAGTATGCAAACCATGAGGGAAGCACTAGAATTAGCTCACCAAGAAAATCTGACAGAAGTAGGTTTAGAACTAGAACAGGTATTGCATCTTTCAGCAAGGGATCTAAATTTAGAGGAAGAATGTTTGAATCTAGAAGAACTGGTACAGTTGTGGACAAAAACAAAGCAGCCACAAAAAAAAGGTGAGTGCTATGAATCAGAACATGGTAACTTAGTGAGCGTTTTTTGGGCATTACTACTGCTGTCTGCCCAATCTAAGGTAGAGCTATTTCAAGAAGAATTTTACCAGGAGATAAAAATCCGCTTACCAACTTCTTACCAACTTCAGCCAGCAGCTACAAACCAATCAACTGAACTTTTGTGTCAGCAAAACCCAGAATCCTATTGAAAAGATAACTGACTGATGATTATCTAGCTATACCTTTAAGTTAGAAGAGAAATAAAAACTGATGATTAAGTAGTACGTAGGTGGAAAAATTTATAACTATGTCATTGCAGACGGAGTGAATCAAAGTGAAACAATTACAAGGGTTTCAATTCTTTTAAATTTCGTTACATAGTTTGGTTGATTTTGTGCCTACCTCCTTAACAATCTCTCAATGAAAGTAAACTGGCTTGTGGCTGAGGAATAAAATCTAATGAAAGCAATGATTCTCGCAGCTGGTAAAGGTACTCGTGTACGTCCTATTACTTATACAATTCCCAAACCGATGATTCCTATCCTGCAAAAGCCGGTGATGGAATTTTTACTGGAACTGCTGCGCCAACATGGATTTGACGAAATTATGGTCAATGTTAGCCATTTGGCTGAGGAAATAGAAAATTATTTCCGTGATGGTCAAAGGTTTGGTGTACAGATTGGCTATTCTTTTGAAGGAAAAATTGACGACGACGGTAAACTTGTAGGAGAAGCAATTGGTTCCGCTGGAGGAATGCGGCGTATCCAAGACTTTTCTCCTTTTTTTGATGACACTTTTGTGGTGTTATGCGGTGATGCTTTGATTGACTTAGATTTAACTGCTGGGGTGAAGTGGCATAAAACTAAGGGTTCAATTGCTACTATCATTACGAAATCTGTCCCCCAGGAAGAAGTTTCTAGTTATGGTGTAGTGGTGACAGATGATGATAATCGGGTAAAAGCTTTCCAAGAAAAACCCTCAACTGAGGAAGCACTCAGCACTAATATCAATACGGGTATTTATATTTTTGAGCCAGAGGTATTTAACTATATTCCCTCTGGAATAGAGTATGATATTGGAGGTGATTTATTCCCTAAACTTGTGGAAATTAATGCACCTTTTTATGCAATCTCGATGGATTTTGAATGGGTAGATATTGGTAAAGTACCAGATTATTGGCGGGCAATTCGCGGTGTGTTGCTAGGTGAAATTAAAAATGTGCAGATTCCTGGCCATGAAGTTGCTCCTGGTATTTACACTGGCTTAAATGTAGCAGTGAATTGGGATAAGGTGGATATTACTGGACCAGTGTACATTGGTGGTATGACCAGCATCGAAGATGGGGCAAAAATTGTTGGGCCTGCAATGATTGGACCTAATTGCTGGATTTGTAGTGGTGTAACTGTGGATAACAGCGTGATTTTCGAATGGTCGCGTTTGGGACCAGGTGTGCGACTGGTGGATAAGCTGGTATTCGGACGTTACTGTGTGGACAAGACTGGGGCGGCGATTGATGTCCAAGCTGCGGCTTTAGACTGGCTAATTACTGATGCTCGTCAAGCTCCACCAGCTGATACTCCTATTGAACGCCAAGCGATCGCAGAATTGTTAGGTACAAATTCAATTTAGTGCTTGGTAATTGGTAATTGGTGATTGGTAATTGGTGATTGGTGATTGGTGATTGAACTTTCCCTTAAACCCTTACACCCTTCAGGCATTTAGGAGACAGGAGGCAGAAATTTATTAATTCATTTATCCTCATATTCCCCAGTTCCCAGTCCCCGGTCTCTAGCCCCCAATCCCCAGTTCTAACTATTCAAATACGTATATCTCCTGAGACTTTGCTCGTAGGTTTGTAATAGTCGTTGAGATTCAGCTAGGGTAATGCGATTTTCTTCTAAGGCTTTTTCACAACGCTGGCGGATATTTTCTACCATATCCTCGGAGTCATACTGCATGTAGCTAACTACTTCACTCATGGTATCACCCTTAACAACGTGTTCAATTTGGTAGCCTTTAGGTGTTAATTGGATGTGAACAGCATTGGTGTCACCAAATAGGTTGTGTAAATTACCCATGATTTCCTGGTAAGCTCCATTAAGGAACATTCCTAGATAATAGGGTTGATCTGGTTTGAATTTATGCAGTTCTAACACTGATTTGACATCCCGCAGATCGATAAATCGGTCGATTTTACCATCGCTATCACAGGTGAGGTCTGCCAAAATTCCTCGTTGTGTGGGTTCTTGATCTAGCTTATGTATGGGCATAATGGGAAATAGTTGATCAATTGCCCAACAATCTGGTGCTGATTGAAACACGGAAAGATTAATGTAATAGATGGAAGCCATGATTTTTTCTAGGTCTTCCAGTTCATCAGGTACGTAGTCTTGTTGTCGTGTAATATCTAGAATCTTACCGCAACAAGCCCAGTACAGTCGCTCGGCTTTGGCTCGTTCTCTAAGTCGTAAAATTCCTAAGTTAAAGCGGCTTATGGCTTCTTCTTTAAATTGAGCCGCGTCGTGGTAGAACTCCTGATAGTTCTCTTTGTTAATAGATTGGTAGGTTTCCCACAGGTAATTAATGATTGGTGATTCTCCCTCTTGTGGTTGATCTGGGAGTTCGAGGGGGACATCACTGGTGCTGAGAACGTCAAAAATGAGGACTGATTGATGGGATGCGATCGCTCTACCACTTTCACTAATGAGTATAGGTACGGTAATTTGACGTTCTGCACAGGTATCTTTTAACTCTGCCACAATATCATTGGCATAGTTTTGCATATTGTAGTTTTTAGAGGCGTAAAAATTAGTTTGAGAACCGTCGTAATCTACACCCAAGCCACCACCAACATCCAGATATTTCATATCTGCGCCTAACATCGCCAATTCTACATAAATACGACTGGCTTCTTGGATGGCATCTTTAATCACATTGATGGCGGAGATTTGTGAGCCAATATGGAAGTGTAACAATTGCAAGCAACCGAGCAAATTAGCTTCTCTTAACTTATCAACCGCTTCCATAATTTCGGGAATTGTCAACCCAAATTTAGCGCGATCACCTGTGGAAGTTCCCCAACGTCCCATTCCTTGGGTACTTAATTTCGCTCTTACCCCCAAAATGGGTTTAATTCCTAATTGAAGGTTAGCTGCAATCACCAAATCTACTTCTTCAATCTGTTCTATAACAATGATTGCTGTTTGTCCTAACCTTTGAGATAACATTGCTGTTTCAATGTATTCTCGGTCTTTGTAACCATTGCAAACTAACAATGCACCTGGTGTATTCAGTAAAGCGAGCGCAATCATTAATTCTGGCTTAGATCCCGCTTCTAGTCCAAATTGATGAGGTTTGCCAAAACGCACCAAATCTTCTATCAAGTGTCTTTCCTGGTTGCATTTAACTGGAAAAACACCACGATAAACGCCAGGATAGTTATAACGTGCTATAGCTTTAGCAAAACAAGCATTCAACCGTTCAATTCGGTCTTCTAAAATATCAGAAAAGCGAATCAACAGAGGAAGACCCAAATTACGTTGCTTTAAAGCATTGACTAATTCAAACAAATCTAAGGAACCACCGCGATCACCCTTGGGAGAAACTGTTACGTTCCCAGCCGCATTAATGGAAAAATAAGGCTTTCCCCAACCTTCAATTCGGTAAAGGTCTTCGCTGTCCTCAATTTTCCAAGCACGAGGCAAATCTCCTGTCGTAGTAGGTGGCAGCAGTTTCTTGTGTTTTTGGCTTTTCAATTCGGATTTATGCCCATTAGGAGGCACTTTGACAATCTCATCAGCACTTGACTCGACACCCATTTCTTACTGACCTCTGTTTTTCGCCCACGAACAACAATTTAACAAATTAGCCTGGTAACGGATATGCACGTAGCAAGAATTTTTGATTAGTTAGAAAGAAGGAGTTCAGGAGAACAAAATATGTCCTCATCCCCCCATCTTACAGGTATAGGTTTTTACACTTGGGTGGAGGTAGGACTTGGAAAATAAGGAGGGAAAGTAGACAAGGAAGATTTTCTACCCAAAATGGTCTTTTGATGGTCTGTTCTTGTGACCAAACGTACATGATTTGTATTGTTTTCCTCCCTTGTGACCTTGTCTGTCTTCTCCACCAAGTCTTACCCTCACGAGGAAGTAAAAAACCTACCCTTGTGAGTCTCCCTCCCCTGAGTAAATATTCTGCAACTACTGGACAGAATACATAATAACGACTGACAATTAACGCATAAAAACTTTATTAAGTTTTGGGAGATAGCTTTGGAACGCACATTTTTAGCAATCAAGCCTGATGGAGTCCAGCGCAGACTGGTAGGTGAAATTATCCGTCGCTTTGAAACTAAAGGCTTTACCCTCATTGCCTTGAAGTTTCAAAAAGTCAGCCGGGAATTAGCTGAGCAACATTATGCTGTTCACCGGGAAAGACCTTTCTTCCCTAGTTTGGTAGAATTTATCACTTCTGGACCTGTTGTAGCGATGGTCTGGGAAGGTGATGGTGTTATTGCTTCTGCCAGAAAAATTATTGGTGCAACAAACCCCTTAAATTCAGAACCAGGAACAATTCGCGGCGATTTTGGTATTAATGTTGGTCGCAACTTGATCCACGGTTCTGATGCTCCTGAAACTGCACAATATGAAATTGCGCTGTGGTTTAAGGATGAAGAATTAGTTGCTTGGCAACCACAGTTAACTCCTTGGTTACATGAGTAGTTAGGTGATTGGTGATTGGTGATTGGTGATTGGTGATTGGTGATTGGTGATTGGTGATTGGTGATTGGTGATTGGTGATTAGGAAAATTACTTCCCCATCATCCTCATCACCCCCATCTTCCCCAGTCCCCAATACCTACTTGGACACTTCACTTTTTTCGGGTTCTTCTGCAACTGATTTTATGAGTGTGCGTTTGGAAAATCCCCAGCCTAAGATGATAGCGATCGCACTAACCATAATCCATTGGGGTGGAACTAAGTCATCGTTGATGACTTTGAGCAGCAGGCGTAAACCCACAAAGGCTACAGTAATATAACCAGCATCTTCTAAGTTTTCATATTCATCTAACCAGCGAATAAATAATCCAGCCATAAAGCGGAGTGCCACAATACCGATGGTTGTTCCTGTAATTACCAACCACCATTCTTGAGAAACAGCGATCGCAGTTGTTACACTATCCAAGGAAAACGCCAAATCAGTAAAAGCAATGACAGGTATAGCTTGCCACAAAGAATTAAAACGCGGACCGTGATGGTGATTTTCTTCCTCTTCTTGTGAAAAGTGTTGGAACACTAGCCACAGCAGGTAAGCAGCCCCCAGTAGTTCAAATTGCCAGAATTTTTGTACCCACGTAGCTGTTAGTAACAGCGTGATTCGCAGGACATAGGCAAAAACTAACCCGATATTTAGGGCTTGACGTTCTAGAGTTTTGTCTTCCAGTCCTTGAGCGATTGCAGCGAGGGCGATCGCATTATCAGCAGATAGCACCGCTTCTAGGAAAACCAAGATTAGCAATACTATCGGGGCTTCAATGGTGAAATGAAAGTGTAAATAATCAAAAATGTGGTCTAACATTCCAATTTCTCAAGCAGGGAAAATTTTAAAATAACAGGAACAAAGATGAATCAAAAAATAAAATTCTTCGTCATGGTAAACATGAATATATATTTAGCGCTTGAATTATGCCATCACAATCAGTTCAGTTCTTATTGTTGAGTAGTCTGAGTATATCCTTACTTGTAGGAAATTCTGTAGCTTGTGCCCAAACTGATAGTGTTGTTGTTCCCACTGTACCATCAGGCTCACCCACCAATATACCGACTTCCAGAACTTTGGATAGTAGCAAAAGATTCAGTTGTCAATATTACAACGGTCAATATACCGTAATGTACCAGCCCCAAAGTCAACCAGGTCAATTTTTTGCTTGGGCTGCACCACAAAACATGGGTGGTGGTTGGGATGCTCAAAAACGATGTGATGCGATCGCCAATCGGTTAGAATTATATCGCCCAGACGGCTTACAAGAACTCCAGATAGGTGTAGAAAATAACGAAAATATTATCTGTGTCACTACTGAGGCTAACTCCGGTTGTCGCATTGTTCTCACCGTGCCTCGTGGTAAAGATCCTTATGCTGTCCGAAGTAGTGTTTTCAATAACTTAGCTAATGCTGATAACGGACAACAAACCATATCTGTTAACACTTATACTAATGGCAACCCAGCAGGATCTAACGAATTAGACAATTTAGGACGCAGCCTTTTAGGTCGTAATAATCGTGCTAGTTCATCCAGAAGTGGAATTAATTTGAAACCATTCCTAGATCCCAAAGATGGCGGCACAGCCAGTAAACTGCGAAATGGAGTATCAATTCATCGTCAGTCCCAACCACAAAATCGTACTATCTTGAATCCCCGCCGATTCCGCTAATCGGTAATGTATCTTAACGAAGATTCTTGTAACGAAATAATCAAGTAGTCGTGCAAAATCAATTTCATATTGAGGAGAGAGAATAGTTAACAGGCAAGGAATACAGAGATTTTTGTTGAGAAGATCTGCAATAAATGTTACTCAGGTATTTATTAATAAAGCAGTTACCAGGGTAATTAGGACAAATTCATATTTGCCAATCCTGATTATACAAGGATAGCTAAAACCTAAAACCTAAAAGGTAACTGCTAAATACTATGAATAAAACTTTGGCTTCTTTGTAGATGTTTACAAGGAGGCTTTTCCCTGTGATTATTTTTTATTTTTAATAAAATAAATTTTTGGTAAAAATATCGTAATCATTATTAGTTAAGAGATATTTTCAGCTTAAAGTAATTGGTAATAATTCCAGAGCAGGTAGTATTCGTCAGTAGATGAAAATGATCCTGAACCGGAGAAATTCAGTTTATATAAATAAACTGAAAATACTAAAACAATTTTAGCTAGCAAGTTGTGTCAATATTATTTGCTACAGTAGACCATCTTGCGGACGGAGATCGCTCTTATTCTGTAGTTTTGGGAGACCTCACCGGAGACAGCAAGCTAGATGTAGTAGTAGCGAACTATGGTGATGAAAATGTCTCAGTCCTATTGGGCGATGGCACAGGAAGCTTCGGCGCTGCTGCTAACTTTAGTGTAGGAACTTTGGGTCCTTTGGTGTCTGTATCAGTATTTACAGGAGACTTCGACAGTGATGGCGACCTGGACTTGGCAACAGCAAACACTGACTTGACAACTTTCAGTAGCAGCAATATCTCAATCCTTTCAGGTAATGGGGATGGTACTTTCAACACAGTCAAGAATTCAATTATGCTATTCCTCAAGCTGGACTACTTGCGACCGCACTGGGAGACTTCAACAGTGATGGGAAGCCAGACTTACCAGCAGGGTCACTTACACCTGGCAAAAATGATCTTCACGTGTTATTACGTAATTTAAATGATAGTTTTAATACCCCTACTTTCACATACACAATCGGTCAGACTACCCGCGCACTTACTCTCGGTGACTTCAAAGAAGATGGATGGACAGATTTGGCACTAGTCAGGTCTGGACAAACCAAGGTTGTCGTGCGATTTACTACTGGCACAGGTAGCTCTGGAGAACTTATTCTTGCTAACATGGAAAGGGAGCAACGCGATTTTGTGAGGTGGGGTAAAAACTGTGCGCTCACTAAACCTAAAACAGGCATCGATACAAATCATTTACCTTACTACTAAAATATCTTATACATGTATCTCACATGAAATTGCTTAAGAAAATTTACCAGATGAGAGAAGCTGAGACACACTGCTATTGTGGTCAAAAAAAAGGTAGGATCTCCAAAGAAAAAACAGGGAATACCTACCATTAATTAATGACAAGAAATATATATTCAAGTCTTAATTTGACCAAATGTTTGAAAGATTTTCAAGAGCAAGTTACGAAACTTTTAGAAAAAATAACATTCCCTAATGGAATGGACAAACTTTTAAAGCCCATGAAGAAAAGATTAGAGAAGGTGCATTAATATGGATGAATTTATTGCTTCAGCAGTAGGAGAGCATTCTTAAACTCTGGTTAAACAAAGAAATTATCTTTTACGTGCCTATGGGGAAGAACGTTTGAACTATGCTAAAGTTTCAGCCCGTAAATTACCTATTGGTAGTGGAGCTATGGGAAGTTTAATCCACCAAGTTGTCAATTTAAGAATGAAAGGAAACAGTGAATTTTGGTTAAGAGAAAATGGGGAAATTATTTTACATCGGATAGCTGGAAGTTGGCATAATTTCTGTAATTCAATTTTTACCTCTTTTATCCATCTTCAGACTGTCTAATATTTTATACCTACAACTCCCATTTAACAGAATTTTCTATGCTAATCAATACCTGCTTATTTGCTGACTGACCTAAGCAGCTTATTCCCACCAGCCACAAACGATTGAATGCAAGTCTTCTGAGGATATTTTGAGAAGATACTTTGTCTTGGAATTCTATTTATTTAATATGATTTATTTTACTTTAATTCCAGAAAAATCTTTTAGCCATGTCTTGGCTGGCGTAGCTAAAAGCACACTTTTGCCCCACGTTATGAAATCGTGTTGCTCCCCTTTAAACTCTACAGCTTTAATTTACGGTACAGGTGTGACTACAGCTACTGATAGCTTACAACCATACCTGATTTACAACACCAGCAACGGTGCATGATTCTTTGATACTGATGGTAATTACGCGGGTTTAACTGTTCGTAGTGCAACTCTAGCTGGTTAGCGTCTTGTGGGTAATAGTGATATTACTGTAATTTAATTAACGGGACTTAGGAGTATAATGCAATTTCGGTGTAGCTTTCACGTTAAAAGAAGCTGATGAAAGAAACTACTGCCGCAGCAATAGCACCATGGTTTGAAAGATGGTGTTAAAGGTTTGATGATGTATTTACTCATCAAGGGGAAAGAAGAGAGTTTAGACATTATTTAGGGGGATGATTGGGTGAAAGTGAGAGAAAAAACCTATTTTAAATGGCAGAGAATGCCCTAGGGGTGACGTACCACCGATTACACCACGTTTTAACTGAAGCACCTTGGTCCAGTTCCCAAGTCAATGACCGTCGGTTAGAGATGATGAACAAGTGTAGTCAGAGGAGAATCACCAGAGGATTTAGCTTAATAATTGATGATTCTGTCCATAGAAAAAGGGGGAATTTTAGGGATGGAGTAGGAAGAGAATATATTGGAGAAATCGGGAAAAGGGATACTGGAATAGTAGTATTAACAACACATCTATATGATGGCAGTAAAAGCTTACCATTAGATATAGAGTTAGATCACCACGGTGATTCTTGACCCAAAGGGAAACAAGACCCTCGATTTGAGAATAAACCTGAGTTAGGAATTAAATTAATAGATCTGACCTTAAGCCGTGGTTATCAACCAGGAATAGTAA
>ERZ1034375.182-NODE-182-length-17325-cov-3.681180_pt1 | contig 17325 bp, 18 predicted proteins | sample MGYA00520585_ERZ1034375 | MGnify/ENA primary metagenome ERZ1034375 (study PRJEB33736, sample SAMEA104288463) | Azolla filiculoides | biome: Urban; feature: water surface; material: ditch water | place: Netherlands | collected 2014 ... | reverse complement strand
CGCCGGTACGGAACGGCAGGCCGAGACGGCGTGCCAGCTGGGCCGCACCGTAAGAGACCAGCGACGGCTCCGGCGTGCCGAAGGTCGGTGCGCCGGACTGCATCGAGATCGAGGCGGCAAACGTGCCGAACAGCACCGGCGCGCCCTTGCGGATCAGCTGGGTAAATGCAGCCCCGGCCAGAACTTCGGCGAGGATCTGCGTCAGCGTGCCGACGACCGTGACCGGGCTCATCGCACCCGACAGAATGAATGGCGATACGACACAGGCCTGGTTGTGACGGGCATAGACCTTCAGCGCGCCAACCATCGTCTCGTCGAAGACCATCGGCGAATTGGCGTTGATCAGGTTGAGCGTGACGCAATTGTTCTCGACGAAATCGTCGCCGAACACCAGCTTGGCCATGGCGATCGTGTCTTCGGCCCGTTCCGGCGCGGTCACCGAGCCCATGAACGGCTTGTCGGAATATTTGATATGGCTGTAGATCATGTCGAGGTGGCGCTTGTTGACCGGCACATCGACGGGTTCGCAGACCGTGCCGCCCGACGAATGGATCGACGGCGCCATATAGGCGAGCTTCACGAAATTGCGGAAATCCTCGATCGTCGCATAACGACGCACGCCTTCCAGGTCGCGCACGAAGGGAGGGCCATAGACCGGCGCAAACACGGTCGCATTGCCACCGATTCGCACATTGCGCTCCGGATTGCGCGCGTGCCAGGTGAATTCCGACGGTGCCGTTTTCAGGATTTCGCGGCACAGGCCCTTGGGAAAATGCACCCGCTCGCCGCGCACATCGGCGCCGGCCTGCTTCCACAGTTCCAGCGCTTCCGGGTCTTCGCGGAATTCGATGCCGATTTCCTCCAGCACGATGTCGGCATTGCGCTCGATCAGCAGCAAAGCCTCCTCGTTGAGCACTTCATAGACCGGAATCTGGCGCTCGATATACGAAAGCGACGCGCCCGGGCCTCCACCCGTCCGCGAGGCGCGCCTGGCGGCAGCGCCCCGGCCTTCTCCGCGCACGCGCCGACCGGCGCCCGATTGTGCTGTGCTATCGTCCATCTGTGTTTCCTCGTCCTTCGCGCATTCCGCGCTGCTTCCTCACCTTTATGCTATTCGCATTTCCATGGGAAACATTCCTTATTGCGCCAACCAATGGCACGTTGCGGACATGCCTTGTCCATTCCCGTCGCTTTTCACCGAAGCCGCGTCGCTTTCGAAAAGAGTTTTTCACGAACTTGAGGTTTAACTGCAACTCAGGCAGTCTCGATTTGAACTGTCATCGACAGTGCCAAAAAAACAGCGAGCGGGAAACATCCAATGTCAGACGACGAAATCATTCTCGAAGACCTGTCCGACGAAGAGCTTGTGCAGCAGATGCACGACGACCTCTATGACGGCTTGAAGGAAGAAATCGAGGAAGCGACAAACATCCTGCTCGCGCGTGGCTGGGTGCCTTACGACGTCCTGACCCAGGCACTGGTAGAAGGCATGCGCATCGTCGGCATCGATTTCCGCGACGGCATCCTGTTCGTTCCGGAAGTTCTGCTGTCGGCCAATGCGATGAAGGCCGGCATGACCATCCTGCGCCCGCTTTTGGCCGCCACCGGCGCCCCGAAACAGGGCAAGATGGTTATCGGCACCGTCAAGGGCGACATCCACGATATCGGCAAGAACCTCGTCGGCATGATGATGGAAGGTGCCGGCTTCGACGTCATCGACCTTGGCATCAACAATCCGGTCGAGAACTACCTGGAAGCCCTGGAACGCGAACAGCCGGACATTCTCGGCATGTCGGCGCTTTTGACCACCACCATGCCTTACATGAAGGTTGTCATCGACACGATGAAGGAAAAAGGCATCCGCGACGATTACGTCGTTCTGGTCGGTGGTGCGCCGCTGAACGAGGAATTCGGCAAGGCCGTTGGCGCTGATGCCTATTGTCGTGATGCGGCCGTGGCCGTTGAAACGGCGAAGGAATTTGTCGCCCGCAAGCACAACAGCCTCGGTGCCCGCGCCTGAGCCCTTAGCTCTGAAGCGCTAAAACCGGGTTTGAAGACCCGAAACAGGGATGCCGGGCTTATTGGCCGGCATCCGCCAAAAGCGACATCTGGACGCCGCGCTGCGGACCATCTGCAGTTGACGTGGAGTTCATCGCCATATGTCCGGTGGAATACAGCACAGCCACCAGCATGTAGATGGCGCTCGCTTTTGCAACCGATGTAAGTGTCATTGCCCCTCTCCTTCTTGGCAAAGCTTAGTCGGCGCAGGCGACACCTGTATGTCGCCTGCGCCGAAGAACTTAGTTCGCGGCGCTTTCGACGCTCTGGCCGGCGGCCTGCGTTGCATTGACCGTGCTGGCGGCGTCCTTGCCAACACCGCGGATCGTGTTGCCGCAGGCGCTGAGCGCGAATACGGTGAGAATGAGAGCTGCGCCGGTGGTCAGTTTTTTCGCCATCATGAGTGTGTAATCCTTCTTGAATTCAACGAGGAACGATTTGCGATGGAACAACGCGCGACAAGCGAAAAAGTTCACGTGATTGCGTGCGGCGCGATCGCCCGCGAAATTCTGGCCGTCAAGGACGCCAATCGCCTGGATTATCTGACCCTGGAATGTCTTCCGGCCATCTGGCACGTCTATCCCGGCAAGATAGCGCCGGCGCTTCGCGAAAAGATCGCCGAAGCCCGCGCCAATGGCCATGAAAAGATCTTCATTGGTTATGCCGAATGCGGCACCCAGGGCGAGATCGACAAGATCTGTGCCGCAGAGGGCATAGAGCGCATTTCCGGCCCGCACTGTTACGCCTTCTTCTCCGGCACGGAAAAGTTCCTCGCCGAATGCGAGACGGAATTCACCGCCTTCTACCTGACCGACCTGATCACCCGCCAGTTCGAGGCCTTTGTCATCGAACCGCTGAAGCTCGACCGTCATCCCGAACTGCGCGACATGGTATTCGGCAATTATACCAAGATCGTCTATCTCGCCCAGACCGAGGACAAGGCCCTGCAGGAAAAGGCAAAATGGGCGGCCGACTACCTGAAGCTCGACTACGAATACCGCTTCACCGGCTACGGCGATCTCGACCGCGAACTCACGCTCGCGGCAAGACCGGCACCGTCTGCAGAGCCACCGGTCACCGCCTCAGGTCTTTGAGCGAAAAAGCCCTTTAATTCACCGAATTCGCCACGCTGCGCCCGGCATCCTGTGTCGCATCGACCACATTGCCCATGTCGCGGCCGACACCGCGGATCGTATTGCCGCAGGACGACAACGCCACCAGCGCCAGTCCCAGAACCGTCAGTCGCATCAAGCCTTTGGCAGTCAAAGCCGACATCTTCGTCTCTCCGATGGAACAAATCACCCACCAGTTGGTGACAAAGCTCTTGGGAAAAATCAAGGCTGACCTCGGCATGGCTGAAAATGTAACCCTGCCTTTACCATCCACCCAATATTGATCTGCCCCGATGCTCCGGCCTTAATTGTCCCGCAAGCAATCGCTGTCAGCCTGTCTCCCAGGTCAACAAAAAACAATGAAGCGAGATCATGACCGACAGGGTGGACACGCATATCGCCGGCATTTCCGGCGCCACGGTTGCTGTTGCAGCGCATCCCGAAAACCTCTCCGACCTTCTGGCGCGGCTTGCGCGCTCCCGTGACGGCAAGGTGACAATCCGCGACATCGCCATTGCTTTGCAGGATCGCTCCTTTGGTGCCTTCCTGCTCGTCTTTGCCCTTCCCAATCTGGTGCCGCTGCCGCCCGGCGCGACTTTCGTGCTCGGCCTGCCGCTGGTGTTCATCGCCTGGCAGATGTTTGCCTCGGCCCAGGGCCGCGTCTATTTCCCCCGCCGCATCGGCGACTACGGCGTCGAGGCCAGTACTTTCCAGCTGGTTGTCGATCGCCTGGTGCCGTGGCTGCGCAAGGCGGAAAAGCTGGTCGTGCCGCGTTTCTGGTTCCTCGAAAGCCGGATTGCTGAACGTGTCATCGGCTTTCTCGCTTTGGTTCTGGCGGTCGTCATCTTCCTGCCGATCCCGCTCGGCAATTGGCCGCCGGCCGTGGCGCTTGCCATCATCGGCTTTACCCATTCCCAGCGTGATGGCGTCGGTGTAACGCTCGGCTGCCTGCTCGGTGTCGTCTCCCTGCTTGTCGCCGGCTTTGTCGTCTACACGGCCTGCGCCGTGCTGATGCTCGTCGTCTGATCGGGTAAGGCGGCGATGACCGATACTCCGACCAACAACGCCAATGGCCCCGCCTCGGCTATGCCGGTTGTTGTCATGACCGCCGGCGGCCTCAATCCGACGCTGGTGATCCAGGCCCTGGCCGCCCGCAATGCCGATATCCACGTCATCCTCGAGCAGCCGGAAAGCAAGCTCGACATCACCCGTCGCCGCGCCCGTCGTCTCGGCTGGGTTGCGGCGATCGGCCAGCTCGCCACCATGATCGCCGCGCGGCTCCTGAGGAAATTAGCCAATAAGCGAATTAGGCAAATTCTGGATGCGCACAATCTGACCGACACCATGCCGGGCAATGTCGCCGTGCATCAGGTCACCTCGATCAATGATCAGGAAACCCGCGCCCTGATCGCGCAGATCCGCCCCGCCGCCATCCTGCTAGTCTCGACCCGGCTGATGGCGCGGAAACAACTCGCAGCCATGCCCTGCCCGGTCCTCAACCTGCATGCCGGTATCAATCCCGCCTATCGCGGCCAGATGGGCGGCTACTGGTCGCGGCGCTTAAACGATGCCTGCAATTTCGGCGCAACCGTGCATCTCGTCGATGCCGGTACGGACACCGGCGGCACGCTCTACGAGGTCCGCACCACCCCAGCTGCCGGCGATTTCATCTCGACCTATCCGCTGGTCCTGACGGTTGCCGCCCTCGACATCACCTGCCGCGCCGTCGCCGATGCGCTGGCCAGCAACTTGCAGCCTATTGCTCCAAAGGGCTCGTCCGCCTTGCACTTTCCACCCACGCTCTGGTCGTGGATATTCCACGGCATCACCCGGCGAATCTGGTAAATCCCGATAGCGTCGTTTTTTGCTGTCTGCGACGTCGTGAAGAGCGCAGTCTGGCACCCTGACGCCGTGCATTCTGCGGAGACAATGGGGAGTGAGTGGCATGGCAGACAAGATCATCGTCTTTTGGCGCGATATTCCGGCCCAGGTGATCATCAAGCAGGGGCGCAAGGCCGCCAAGCGTGAGCTTTCCCTGCGCTTTACCGAGGCGATTGACATGTGCGCGATGCGCACCGGCGCGGCCGAAACCGAGGATTATCTGGCCGAATGGCGCAAGGCCGATTCGATCCCCGTCGGTGACGATCTCGAAGCCGAGGCGGACAAGGCCCTGACGGAAATCGAAGCCGCTTACGACAAGGCCCGCCTCGTCGCCCTGGTCCATGCCGGAGGCCGCGACAATGGCTGACGCCAATCCGGCTCCGATGCCCAACATAGTCAAGGGCAATGCTGCCCCGGCGAAGAAGGCAGCCACCGGTGCCTACACGCCCGCCGGCGTCTCGCCGAACCGCCGCGCCCGCCGCTCCTACACCATTCGTCTCTGGGCCGTGCGCCATTCGCGCTTCCTCGAATGGTTCTACAACCGCTTCGCCCATATGTTCCTGTTGCTGCATCCCCTGTGGAAAGCCATCGGCTATGCCCGCGTCGAGCGGCCGATCACCTTTGTCGAGCGCAACGTCAAGGGCCTGTTGTTCGACTGTCGCATGTGCGGCCAGTGCGCGCTGTCGTCGACCGGCATGTCCTGCCCGATGAACTGTCCCAAGCAGTTGCGCAACGGTCCCTGCGGCGGAGTGCGGGCCAATGGCAACTGCGAAGTCGAACCCGACATGCCCTGCGTCTGGGTCCAGGCCTGGAACGGGTCGCGCAACATGGCGAAAGGCGATGCCATCTTGAACGTGCAGAAACCGGTCAACCAGTCGCTGCGCGAAACCTCGTCCTGGCTGCGCGTGACGGCCGAAGCCGCAGCCAGCCGCGAAGCCGCTATCCCGACATCGGCTGGCCCGACATCCGTTGGCCCGAAAACCGGCGACAAGGAAGCCTGACCCATGGCCCATATCGACGAAAACCCGCTTGGCGCCCATCTGCCGCTCGATCCGCTGCCCGGCCATTCCTCTCTCGGTCGGCTGGAACGTGTCCTGCGTCGCGGCGAATTTGCCGTCACCGCCGAACTGAACCCGCCCGACAGCGCCGATCCACAGGACGTCTATGAACGCGCCAAGGTCTTCGACGGCTGGGTCGACGGTATCAACGCGGTCGATGCCTCCGGCGCCAATTGCCACATGTCCTCCGTCGGCATCTGCGCCCTGCTGACGCGCATGGGCTACGCCCCGATCATGCAGATCGCCTGCCGCGACAAGAACCGCATTGCCATCCAGGGAGACGTGCTCGGTGCTGCCGCCATGGGTGTGCAGAACATCATGTGCCTGACCGGCGACGGCGTGCAGGCCGGCGACCAGCCGGGCGCAAAGCCGGTCTTTGACCTCGACTGCATGTCGCTGCTCGAAACCGTGCGCACCATGCGCGACGAGGCGAAATTTCTCTCCGGCCGCAAGCTGTCAACGCCGCCGAAGGTCTTTCTCGGCGCGGCGATTAACCCGTTTGCACCGCCTTATGATTTCCGCCCCTACCGCCTCGGCAAGAAGATCGAGGCCGGCGCACAGTTCGTCCAGAGCCAGTATTGTTTCGACGTACCGATGTTCCGCGACTACATGGCGAAGGTCCGCGATCTCGGCTTCCACGAGAAATGCTACATCCTCGTCGGCGTCGGCCCGCTGGCGTCTGCCAAGACCGCCAAATGGATCCGCTCCAACGTGCCGGGCATCCATATTCCCGACTCGGTCATTGCCCGCCTCGAAGGCGCACAGGATCAGAAGAAGGAAGGCAAGCAGCTCTGCATCGACATCATCAACGAGGTGAAAGAGATCGAGGGCGTGTCGGGCGTGCATGTCATGGCTTATCGCCAGGAGGAATATGTCGCTGAAATCGTCCATGAATCCGGCATCCTGAAGGGCCGCCAGCCATGGAAGCGCGAAACCGGGCGCAGTGATGCCATGGTCGCCGAACGCCTTCACGAAATCGGCTCCGAGCCCGTTCAGGACCAGCAGGCACTGGTCGACAAGGCCGCCCACCTGCCGCACTGACAAGTAGAATACGGGAGGAGTTCATCCGCCCGCATCAGACACCTTGCATCCATCGACCGTCTGGCAAACAGTGCCCAGAGGCCACACCGGAGATCCACATGACCCGTACCATCGTCGCGTCTGCCACCAGGGAAATCATCATCGGCTTCGATCAGCCGTTCTGCGTCATCGGTGAACGCATCAATCCGACCGGCCGCAAGAAACTGGCGGCAGAAATGATCGAAGGCAATTTCGACACGGTCATCAAGGACGCGCTGGAACAGGTCGCCGCCGGTGCCACCATGCTCGACGTCAATGCCGGCGTCACCTCGGTCAACCCGAACGAGACCGAGCCGGCTCTGCTGGTCAGGACCATGGAAATCGTCCAGGGCCTCGTCGATGTGCCGCTGTCGATCGACAGTTCCGTCACCGCCGCCATCGAAGCAGCCCTCAAGGTCGCCAAGGGCCGTCCACTGGTCAATTCGGTAACCGGCGAGGAAGAAAAGCTTGAGGCCATCCTGCCGCTCTGCGCCAAATACGACGTGCCCGTCGTTGCCATCTCCAACGACGAAACCGGCATCTCCATGGACCCCGACGTGCGTTTCGCCGTGGCCAAGAAGATCGTCGAACGCGCCATGGACTATGGCATCAAGCCGCATGACATCGTCGTCGATCCGCTGGTCATGCCGATCGGCGCGCTCGGTGATGCCGGCCGCCAGGTCTTCCAGCTGCTCTACCGCCTGCGCAACGAGCTGAAGGTCAACACCACCTGCGGCCTCTCCAACATCTCCTTCGGCCTGCCGCATCGCCACGGCATCAATGCCGGCTTCATCCCGATGGTCATCGGCGCCGGCATGACATCGGCGATCATGAACCCCTGCCGCCCGCAGGAAATGGAAGCCGTGCGCGCCGCAAACGTCTTGAACGGCACCGACCCGAACTGCGGCAACTGGATCATGACCTACCGCGACCACAAGCCGGCCGAAGCCGGTGCCGCGCCCTCCATCACCCCACCAGGCGCCTCCTCGGGCCGTCGTGGCGGTCGCGCGGCCAGAGCCGGAGCGGGGGCTGCTTCGGAGTGAAGGTTGTAGCTCGCCCCTCATCCGCCTGCCGGCACCTTCTCCCCGCAGGCGGGGAGAAGACACAAGCGGCACCGCGCCCAGTCCCCTCGCCCCGTTTACGGGGAGAGGGCTAGGGTGAGGGGCAAGGCGGTCCACTCGACAATGGCAAAAATACCGCTTAGGCACGCCCCTTGCTTCCAAGGCTCTCAGGAAATGCATTGCTCATGACTGAAATTGATCCCCTCGTCCTCTTCATGCCGTCCGGTAAACGCGGTCGTTTCGCCGTCGGCACGCCGGTACTTGATGCCGCGCGCCAGCTCGGCGTCTATGTCGAGAGTGTCTGCGGTGGCCGCGCTACCTGCGGTCGTTGTCAGATCGAGGTCCAGGAAGGCCATTTCGCCAAGCATGGCATCACCTCGTCCAACGATCACATTTCCCCGGTCGGTCCGAAGGAAAAGCGCTACAGCGAAGTGCGCACGCTGCCGGAAGGCCGCCGCCTCTCCTGTTCCGCCACGGTCCAGGGCGATCTTGTGGTCGATGTGCCGCAGGATGCCGTGGTCAATGCTCAGGTCGTGCGCAAGGCCGCCAGCGATCGGGTGATCGAGCGCAACCCGGCCGTCCATCTCTGCTATGTCGAGGTCGATGAGCCCGACATGCACAAGCCGCTCGGCGATCTCGACCGCATGAAGGTCATGCTGGAAAAGGATTGGGGCTATACCGACCTGCAGGTCGAGCCCTATCTCTATCCGCAGATCCAGAAGATCCTGCGCAAGGGCAACTGGACCGTGACGGCCGCCATCCACCGCGACAGCCCGACCTCGCGCCCGACCATCGTCGCCCTCTGGCCCGGCCTGCACAACGAAGCTTATGGCATTGCCTGCGATATCGGCTCGACGACGATCGCCATGCATCTCGTCTCGCTGCTGTCCGGCCGCATCGTCGCCTCGTCCGGCGCCTCCAATCCGCAGATCCGCTTCGGCGAAGATCTGATGAGCCGCGTCTCCTACGTGATGATGAACCCGGACGGCCGTGAAGCGATGACCAGGGCCGTGCGCCAGGCGGTCTCCGACCTCGTCGACCAGGTCTGCGCCGAAGGAGGCGTCGCCCGCAGCGACATTCTTGATTCCGTTTTCGTCGCCAACCCGATCATGCATCACCTGTTTCTCGGCATTGACCCGACCGAACTCGGCCAGGCGCCGTTCGCGCTCGCCGTCTCCGGTGCCGTCTCCTGCCCGGCGAAGGACATCGAACTCGGCCTCAATCCCGGCGCTCGCACCTATCTCCTGCCCTGCATCGCCGGCCATGTCGGCGCCGATGCGGCCGGGGCAACGCTTGCCGAAGGCCCGCATCGCCAGGACAAGATGATGCTGATGGTCGATGTCGGCACCAATGCCGAGATCGTCCTTGGTAACCGCGAGCGCACCGTTGCCGCCTCCTCGCCCACCGGCCCCGCCTTCGAGGGCGCCGAAATCTCCTGCGGCCAGCGTGCAGCACCCGGCGCGATCGAACGCGTGCGCATCGATGCGACAACGCTGGAACCACGCTTCAAGGTGATCGGCGTCGAGCAGTGGTCGGATGAAGAGGGCTTCACTGAGGCCGCGGACAAGACCGGCATCACCGGCATCTGTGGTTCGGCCATCATCGAGGTCGTCGCCGAAATGTATCTCTCCGGCGTCATTTCCACCGACGGTGTCGTCGATGGCGGCATGGCGGCGAAAAGCCCACGCGTCCTCGCCAATGGCCGAACCTTCTCCTACCTGCTGCATGACGGTGCCCAGCGCATCACGGTCACCCAGAATGACGTCCGCGCCATCCAGCTCGCCAAGGCAGCCCTCTATGCCGGCATCAAGCTCTTGATGGAAAAGCTCGGCGTTGAAGCGGTCGACACCATCCGTTTTGCCGGCGCCTTCGGTTCCTTCATCGATCCGAAATACGCCATGGTGCTGGGCCTCATCCCCGATTGCGACCTCGCCGAGGTCAAGGCGGTCGGCAATGCGGCGGGCACCGGCGCGCTGATGGCGCTCCTGAACCGCGGCCATCGCCGCGAGATCGAGGAGACGGTGCGTGTGATCGAGAAGATCGAGACGGCGCTTGAACCCAATTTCCAGCAATTGTTCATCGACGCCATGGCCCTGCCCAACAAGGTCGATCCCTTCCCGAAACTCTCGGCCGTGGTGACTTTGCCGGAACGCAAGGTCCTGTCGGACGGCGATGGCGAGGGCGGTGGGCGCCGGCGCCGCCGAAGCCGCGAATAAGCGCGCCGCTGTCCCTCAGTCGAGAATTTTCACCGACCTGCCCACCATCGCACGGAGCTTCTCCGCAGAGGCGCCGCGAATGGGCCCGAAATACATGGTCTTCAGGTCGCCATAACCGACAAAGGCCAGGATCTGCCGTTTCAGCACCTTGACCCAGCCATTGCCGTAGAACCACCGAAGCACGAACCACGGCGTGTCCGAGCTGATTACCACCCGCGCTTTGCGCCCCTTGAACAGCGGTTTGGGGAGCGCCCGGCCGTCGATATAGGCAAATGCAAATCCCGGCATCAGCAGCCGGTCGAACAGGCCTTTCAGCCGTCCCGGCGCCGATCCCCACCACAAGGGTTGCACCAGCACCAGCCTGTTGCTCCAGATGAGCGTCTCGGCCAAAGCCTCGAGATCGGGCTCCCAATCGACGCGCTGGTGATATCCTTCCGCCAGATTGGCGTCGAAACTGAGATCGCAGAGATGCACCAGCCTCACCTCCGCGCCCTGTGTTCGTGCCGCCTCTGCAATGCGCTCGGCCATCTGACGGCACAGCGTCGCCTTGCCCGGGTTGCCGTTCAGAACCAGCAAGCGCGCCGGCATTTCGGATGAAGACAGGAAGGGCATGAAAAAACCTCCAGAAATATGACCGCGGTCAATTTCTATCATTGTAAATTGACCGCGGTCAAGAATTATCGCAAAGAATAACTGTGGGCCGATAGACCGGCAGGAGACGCACGCCATGAAACTGAGCCAGGAACGCAGCCGCCAGACCCGCGAGCAGATCCTCGCCGCCGCCCGCGCCCTGTTTGCCGTCCAGGGCTTCGAGCAGACCAGTATCGATCAGGTGGCGGCCGGCGCAAAGGTCGCCAAGGCCAGCGTCTTTGCCCATTTTGGCGATAAGACCAATCTGCTCGCCGCCCTCGGGCTGGTCGAGATCGAGCAGATCTTCGAGCGCAGCCGCCGCCTGGTGTCGGCACAGATGACAGAACCGCTCGACCAGACGATCCACCGACTGCTGGCGCCGTGGCTGGACTATTTCGGCACCGACCCGGCCTTTGCCCGCCTGTATCTCGCCCAGTCGGGTCTGGGGACTGGTCCCTTCACCGAGCGTTTCCTTGCCATCTGTCACGAATTGGAAGGCCTGACTGCCAGCCTCATCCGCACTGCCCTGCCGGCTTGCGACGAGGCCCGCGCCACCATGCTCAGCCGCGGCATCCAGGCGCTGCTACATGAGGTCATGGTCTATCGCCTGTCCGGCTGGATGGCCGATGCCGCCGCAGCCAGGGCCATGCTCGGCGATTTTCTGACGGTCTGGATCGCCGGCGCCAATGCCGGTTTCAGTGCCATTGCTGGTGGTGGGGATACGTCATCGACCTGAAAGCGCGAGGAAACGCGGATCGCGAATGAAACGCCGCGCGGCCTGCGCCAGCACCTCGGCCTCGAAACCGGAGAAGCCGATCACCAGCCCGCGCCGATCCGTCGCACCAGCATAAAGCGGCGACAGCGCCCTCACCCCGAACCCGGCATCTGCAGCAATCTCCACCAGTGCCCCATCATCGATACCGGCCGGTAGATGCGCGACCAGATGCAACCCTTGTTCGGGTGGCATGACATGCAGACCGCCGTCTTCCAGGCCAGCTTCTTCGAGCGCCGTCATCAACGCATCGCGCGCCGCGCGCACCCGCCGCCTCGCCCGTTTGACATGGGCGGAAAAATGCCCGTCGCGCAGGAATTCTGCCAGCGCATCCTCGGCCAGCGTCGAGGGAAAACGGTCGGTCAACTGCCGCACCTCCAGCACCCGTTCGCGCACCGTCCACGGCACCACGAGATAGCCGATGCGAAAACCGGGCAGAAGCGTCTTGGAAAATGTCCCGACATAGATCACCCGCCCCTCACCGTCGATGCCCTGCAGCGCACTGAGCGGCGGGCCGGAAAAGCGGAACTCGCTGTCGTAGTCGTCCTCGATGATATAGCCGCCGGCGCGCTGCGCCCAGTCGATCAACTGCAGCCGCCGTGCCATCGATAGCGTCACGCCGAGCGGATACTGGTGCGATGGCGTCACATAGACGGCTCGCGCCTGAGGCGCCAGCCGCGCCCCGGCCGCAACGTCCAGCCCTTCGCCATCGACAGGAACCGGCACGACCTGCATGCCGCTCGCGGCAAACACCTTGCGGGCCATCACGTAGCAAGGATCCTCGATCCAAACCGGATCGCCGGCCTTCAGCAGCGCGCGGATGGCAAGATCGAGCGCCTGCTGCGTGCCGGAGGTCATGATCACCTGCTCGGGATCGCAATTCACGCCCCGGGCCGCCTTCAGATACGCCGCGATCTCGACCCGCAATGCATGGCTGCCGGCCGGATCGTTGTAGTGGAAATGCCGTGGCGACGGATTGGTCAGGTGCCGGTTCATCAGCATGCGGAAGATCCGCAGCGTCGTTGCGTCCGCGGTCGAGCAGCCGAGCGTGCCGGGAAGCGGCGCCACAGCGTCCGGCGCATTACGAAGCTGCGGGCTGGCCTCCTTCTGAAGGCTTGGCACTGCTGCCGCGACATAGGTGCCCGCCCCGACCCTTGCCTCGGCGAAGCCATCGGCCGCCAGCATTTCATAGGCCGCGACCGCAGCACCGCGGGCAATGCCGAACCGTGCCGCGATATCGCGCGTCGTCGGCAGCTTGTCGCCGGGCGAAAGCCGGCCGGCCTCGATCTGTCCGCGCAACTCGCGGTAAAGCGCCAGCCGCCGCGGCCCGGTCGCAGGCAGCACCGGCCTTGCGGCAGACCAGTCGGAATTGGTTCGAGCTTTCTTCGTCATATTGGATCTTTTGTGGACCAATCGCCAGCTCTATCCCTGCATCAACGCCGATGGGAAGACAAGCCCGACAACGGTCGGCCAATGGAGACACACATGGACAAGATGGCAGGACAGACGACATTCCCGGTCACCCCGCGCAACCGCGCCAAGCGGTTGCACGAACGCGCCGCCTATGATCAGGAAGCCATCTACGCCATCCTCGACAGCAGCTTTCTCTGTCATGTCTCCTATGTCATCGACGGCCAGCCCTATTGCACGCCGACCATCCACTGGCGCGAGGGCGACTGGCTCTACTGGCACGGCTCATCGGCCAGTCGCATGTTGAAGAGCCAGAGAGAGGGCGTGCGCGTCTGCCTTACCGTCTCCCATCTCGACGGCCTGGTTCTCGCCCGCTCCGGCTTCAACCATTCGGCCAACTACCGCTCGGCCATGTGCTTCGGCACGGCAGCCATCATCGACGACCCGCAGGACAAGGCCCGCGCGCTGGCTGCTGTCATCGATCGGTTCTATCCGGGCCGCAGCGCCGCACTCCGCGAAAACCATGGCCAGGAGGTCAAGGCCACCATGGTGATCGGCATGCGGATCGAGGAGGCGTCGGCGAAAAGCCGCGCCAAGGGGGTGGGCGACGACGAGGAAGACATGACGATCCCGCTCTGGGCAGGCGTCATTCCGGTCCGCACGGTGATCGGCGCGGCAGAAATCAGTCCGCATGTGCCGCCGGGCGTCAGTGCTCCGGATTATCTGCAGATCTACAGCGAAGGCCGGACGCTGGACGACGCGCTTCGCCAGGCGCAGTCAGCCTATGAGGAAACCCTATAGGGCATCGGTAGCTGCGACCGGTTCGTCCGCATCGGCCCCGAGCAACCGCACCCTCTGCGCGTCCGAAAACGCATGCGACCTGCGCGTCGACTGGTCGAAATGCACGACGACCGTTTCGGCGGAAGCGCAGCAGACGCCATTCTGGAACACCGCCTGCTGCATCGTCACCGACGAGCGACCGACCTTGACGATGCGCGTGCCGATATCGACCGTGCCCGGCCATAGGATCTCGGCCAGATAGTTGATCTCCAGCTTCGCCACCACGAAGGAAAAGCCGTCCTCCAGCAGCGGCTCGTTTGCCGCAAAGATCATCTCGACGCGGCCGGTTTCCAGGAAGGTGGCAAACACCGCATTGTTGACATGCCCCTGGCGATCCGTGTCGCCATAGCGCAGCTTGTCGTAGCTGCGGCACGGGAAATCGTCGAGGCGAGGCAGTTGGTTCATGATGTCTCCGACAGGCAGATTCGGATCAGGCCGCGATGCCGATCATCTCGGCAAATGCATAACGCACGCTGTCGGCCACCGCCCGGATCGTGTCGCTGCTTTCCTTGCCGGTCAGCAATCGCACATCGAAGGCGCCGAGATCCGGCAATCCATGCTTGGAACCCAAGGCCGTCATGTCGGCGGTCAGATAGCTGCGTGGCAGCGGCGCCACGGCCAGGTCGGCAATCACCGCCGCGCGCTGCGCCATCGTATGCGCAGACAGATAGGCAATGCGGTAGGGCCGTCTGTCCTTGTCGAGCCGCGCCAGCGCGTCCGCCCGCCAGCAGCAGCCGTCTTCCCAGATCGACACCGGCAGTGGATCGCGCATATGCGCCGTGCCGCATTTCGCCCCGGCCCATACCAGTTGTTCCTGATGGATAACCTCGCCCTCGTGCACCACGGCACCCGGCGCGCAATTGATCAGCGTCAGGTCCAGCCGCTGCTCCTGCAATCGCCGGCGCAACGCCCCGGACGTATCGACGGTCAGGTCGACCATGATAGCCGGGTAATGTTCGGCAAAACGCCTGAGGATCGTCGGCATGAAGCGTTCGCCGATATCGTCGGGTGCGCCGAGCCTGACCACGCCCTTCATCTCCGGCATGCGGAAGCGCCCGACCGCCTCGTTCGACAGCGCCAGGATACGCCGGGCATAAGGAAGCAGCACCTCCCCGCCCTCCGTCAGTGTCACCGATCGCGCATCGCGCAGGAACAGCGTCACGCTCAACTGCTCCTCCAGTTTCTTGATCTGCATCGACACCGCCGATGGCGTGCGAAACACGCGGTCGGCGGCAGTGGTGAAGCTTCCGGTTTCCGCAATCGCCACGAACGTCCGCAGCACATCATTGTCGAGCAGAGGCAAGGGTTGGCGCAGCATGAGTGTCATGGCGATAGCCTTCAAGAAAATTGAACTTGAAGACGATATCATTGCGTTTGATTGAATGTCAATCGAGGCGCATTTTCATCCCATGCACCGAACAAAGGAGGAAGACATGCTTCTAGGCGCTTTTCTGGCCTATTGCCACGACCGCTATCGTGATCGCCGTAACACCCGTCTTCGGGCAAGGACACAAGCCGCAGCACTGCGCGAGATCGCCCGTCTGCCGGACTATCTGCAACGTGACCTGACTTTGGGCGGTGTCGATCAATCATCAGCAAATCGAATTGATGCCATAAGAAACATTCGTTTGATTGATGAGTGACGAGAGCAGATAAACGAACAGCCAAACGGGTTCCCCGCTGGGCCTGACCGAAAAGGATAAATGCCATGACACTGGTTCATTTCGATACCCCGATTGCCCGCTCCTTGCGTGGTGCTCCGGCGGCGAACCGCCCGGCACACCTAATCGTCAAGGCTATCGCGGCGATCAATGACTGGAGCACGCGCCGCCGCGAGCAGCGCACGCTGGAATCGCTTCCCCTCGACCTGCGCAAGGACCTCGGCTGGCCTGCCGGCGACATGCATCGCTGACGGCCTTCGTTTCGCAACGGCTTGCGACGTGATCATCCGGTCATGTCGCAAACCGGCAAAACATCCAATCCCTGATTGTGTCTCCGCGCCCTCCACAAAGTAATTTCTTTTCAAAGACCTGCTAAACTGACGATTGTTATCGCCTGTACATTTTCGTCGCAGGATGGAAACAGGGAAGAAATGTCGCTTTTTAGCGGTCCTGAATAGTTTCTCGCCGCTGAATTCCATGTCAATGTCGCAGTGAGAACATCCCAGAATGCATTTCCGGTCGAGCATGCCGGAAAACAAGGGAACTGGACATCACCATGAGCAAGCAGCAAACCAAGAAGCGATCACTCACCTTCTTCCTCGTTCCGCATTTCACGTTGTTGCCGTTCGCAGGCGCGATCGAAACGCTGCGCATTGCCAACCGCATGCTGGGTTACGCGGCTTATGAATGGCGCCTCGCTTCGGTCGATGGCCAGAAAGTTCATTCCTCTTCCGGCATCGGCATCGAGGTGAATTCGTCGCTGGCCGACGAGCGTCGCTTTCTCGGCGGCGAGAACCGCCCGAACATGGCGATCGTCTGTTCCGGCATCTATGTCGAGGAGTTCAACAACAAGTCGGTCAATGCCTGGCTGCGTGAGGCCTATAACCGCAACGTTGCGATCGGTTCGCTCTGTACGGGCGCCCATGTGCTGGCACAGGCCGGTCTGCTGAATGGCAAACGCTGCGCCATCCACTGGGAAAACCTGCCCGGATTCTCCGAAACCTTCCCCCAGGCGGAAGTCTATGCCGACCTCTACGAAGTCGACGGCAATCTCTATACCTGCGCCGGCGGCACGGCTTCGCTCGACATGATGTTGAACCTGATCGGCCAGGATTTCGGCGAGGGCCTCGTCAACCGCGTTTGCGAGCAGCACCTGACCGACCGCGTACGCTCCGCCCATGACCGCCAGCGGCTGCCGCTCAGGGCGCGTCTCGGCGTGCAGAACTCCAAGGTGCTGCAGATCATCGAACTGATGGAAAGCAATCTGTCGGAGCCGTTGTCCTTGCTCGAGATTGCCGACGATGCCGGCCTGTCGCGCCGCCAGATCGAGCGCCTGTTTCGCCAGGAAATGGGCCGCTCTCCCGCCCGCTACTATCTCGAGATCCGCCTTGACCGCGCCCGCCATCTGCTCGTCCAGTCGTCGATGCCGGTTGTCGAAGTGGCGGTTGCCTGCGGCTTCGTCTCCGCCTCGCATTTTTCCAAGTGTTATCGCGAACTCTACAACCGCTCGCCCCAGCAGGAGCGCGCCGAACGCAAGCTGACCATGTCGAGCAACCGGACGGGGATC
>ERZ1034375.165-NODE-165-length-18890-cov-72.914261_pt1 | contig 18890 bp, 18 predicted proteins | sample MGYA00520585_ERZ1034375 | MGnify/ENA primary metagenome ERZ1034375 (study PRJEB33736, sample SAMEA104288463) | Azolla filiculoides | biome: Urban; feature: water surface; material: ditch water | place: Netherlands | collected 2014 ... | reverse complement strand
AAAGCTTTCCATATCCGATTTATTTAATACCGATGTACTATATTTCACCCATCGCCTGTCCCAGTTGCCTAAGTCCTACCTATCTCTCTGTGAGCAATAATCTATTCACACTGTCATGTGAAACGTTTTCCAATATCTCTGCCAATCTACAACATCCCCCATGCTTTGGTTCTGATAGCAAAAACAGAGTGTAATGTTCCAGATTGCATTCTGTTGTAGAAGGTTTGGTTATTTCTCTAATTCTCGGACACCTGCTAAGTAAATGACATTTTTTATCACTACACTATTTTGCTACTTTATCAATGCGTAAGTCCTATAATGTTCAATTTGCAATGGAGTCGTCAATCGTTCTGCTAAAAATGCAATTGCTTCATTGGTAATCAAATCTTCAGGCAGATAATCATCGTGAATACAGTCGCTCAACAGCCATTTTATATACTCAACCTGATGTCCCCTAATACCTTCTAAACTAAAAATATTGGTTCTAGCACCAATCTCTTCCAAAGATGGTCGGCGCAGATCGTTTTTTAACTTGGGATGTCCCAGTAGCACTACAGATAAAGTGCAACCATTCTGACGTACTAATTAAATTAAACGCCTAATCTTGACTAACGTACTAGCATGAATGTCATGAGCTTAATCAACAAAAAGCACTACAGGCTTAGGGCATTTTTGAATTAAAGCTAAAAATTTCCGTTATCTTAGTTCTGGTTGAGTCAGTGCTTTAGCATCCTTTTCTGTACTTAAATCGCAAAACAAAGTGGTATTCTTGGTATGCAAAGCCACTACAGTCATCCACAACACTATAAAGTATTAACAGAGGATGCCCCCTCCCTGGTTCTATCCAGGCTGGTGCTTTAACCTGCTTGAGGTCTGATGGACTGAGGTCAAAATACCAACATTGATTGCTAATTCTGCCTGGCAGCGAACAGCAGGTCGTTGTTGCAGGAGGGTATCGCGGTCGTAACCCCATTTGTTGAGATAAAGATTGACGGTGGTTGGTTTGAGCAAACTTTATCGTGGCTCTTGTGGAGATGTTTGCGTTCTAACCAGTCGTAGAGGGTGGAAGGTGAACAATCGACGAGTTTAGCAATTGAGCGTTTGCTGATGCCTTTAGCTAGATAACTGCGAATTTCGGCTTCCCTTATTTGCCGTTTGAAAGTTATGTTTGCAGTTTCATTTGCAAATAATCTGGTTTTGAGACCCCCTTTATTTGCAGTTAATTTGGTTTCAAAATTGCGTTGTTTGCAGTTTTATCTCTGGATGTTTGCAGTTCGCTAAAGATAGGGACTATTATCTTTTTTTAGGAAGTTTATGAACAAAAAGCTCATACTGAATTGACTTGCCAGTTCCTCAATTTTTACATCGTTTATATCTACACTGGGTCAAATTAATCCTGCCCATGCTAGTATTAATTTGACCCAGAGATCAATCCACACTAATGACGGTCATACTTGTATCACCAATCCTCACAGTCTCAATGACTTTGTATGCATTCGAGATTCAGAGAGAGATCCAAAGGCTGCTCCTGCACAAAAATCGAGGATAGTCTCATCGCAGCCATCTGATAACACAATTGCAGAACTTAATTTTACAGAAGAAGAAAGCGAGGCCGCAATTACGATATTTAAGTGTAAGTGCGCCCTTTTTGCATCAATTTTTCACGACAGTTACGTGGGACTGGCAACCTACTATACTAACCTCTAAAGACACAGGGCTGGCAACGGCTTTCAAACTCCCGTGCTGCCTTCGTAAAAAATAAATCAGGAGTTTTTCAATTTTTAATTATTTCCTGGTTGCACCAAAAGTGGAGGTTTTCATTTTTTGTGCTATAACCCACACAGAAAATGAACTTAGACAGAAAACCACTCTATGGAACCAGACAAACTAGCCAGGTTTAAAGAGTACGGTGAGTTTATCCTCCGTAAAATTGACTCTGTACCCCAACGTCCTTCCCAACAAGAAGATTGGGTTCCGACCAGCCTTGATGATTGTCTTATGGGCTTAAGAGAGGCTGCACAGAAGACTTTAGAACTGGCTACTTCACCCGTAAAAATCGGTGTGATGGGTGAATTTAGTAGCGGTAAGAGTTTGCTACTGGGTAGTTTAATTGGTTATGCAGATGCTTTGCCAGTGAGTGAAAATCCTACAACTGGAAATGTCACCGCTATTCATATTAAACCACAGGAGAGTTTTGTTACCACTAAGCTAGGTAATTATGCAGTAGAGTATTTATCTCATGAAGGTGTGAATGAGTGTTTACACTTCATGTTAGGAGAAGCAAATCGTCGCGCTACAGCAGCCGGACTGCCATCTTTACAAGTATCTAAAATTCAAACTGGGAAAGATATTTCTAACTGGTGCGAAGAAGCCTGGAAAAGCTCAAATAATTTAGAATTACGCTATCTGTTGCGGGAGTTACTTTTATTCCTGCGGGCTTATCAAGCTTATGGTGAGGCCTTGTGTAGTAAGCATTATCACATTGATGCGATTACAGCCTATGAAGGGTTACAACTCACTGAAATGCCAATGGCGATTCAAACTCTTAAATTTGAGGATATACCATCGGCACATATTCGCTTACCCAGTGCGCCCCAAATACTGGAAACTCAATTACTACAAAATAGTTTTCCCTTGATTCGTCGAGTTCATCTTGAAGTAAAAATATGCAGAGAAATTTGGGATTTAACTGGTGCAGAAGAATTTGTACTGTTAGATTTTCCTGGCTTGGGTGCAGCTAATTCTGGGGCAAGAGACACTTTTTTATCATTGCGAGAATTGGCACAAGTACAGACAATTTTAGTATTGCTGAATGGTAAATCACCGGGGAGCGATCACGCTAACAAAATTTTCACCATGATGCAACAGCAACGACCAGGACAAGATTTAAAAGATTTAATTCTTGTTGGTGTGGGACGCTTTGATCAATTACCTTTAGACAGTGAAGGTAGAGAAAGAACTCTTGATTTCTTAATTGAGGATCATCCCAATGCTCAACCTTTACAAACAGATGTAGTTTTTCAGAAGTTGAAAGTTCTGCAAACCATTATTGATGGTGCAGATGCTTTTACAACCGAAAAAGACCGCATTGTTTTATTATCTCCATTGTTAGGATTAGCTGAATTAGCAAAAAGTTCTACTACCATTAAAGTCGGTTCAGAGCAGTTCCTCGCTAATCTAGATTATCCTGATTATCTAGATCGCTCCAAACGATTACAACAGAAATGGGGTAAATTAAGCGAACGTTTACTAACAACAGACCCTGGTAATTCGCTGGGTAGACAATTAAATTACTTTGCTCAAGATGGTGGTATTAATAAACTGCGAGAATTAATTCAAAATCATGTTGCTACTCACGGTTTAAAGCAATTATATAAAGATACTCGGAGGTCGGCTGATGTTATTCGTCAACAACAGGAACAACTAAAAGATATCATAGCTGAAATTCATGAACAAGGTATACCTACAGCAGATAATCCAGCTTTAATTCAATTGAGCTTAGCAATTGAGAGCTTAGAGAAAACCTACAGAAGCGTTCAAAAAGATTTGGGTAAAGAACCACTTAAAGACCGACGTGGTGTGGTTGTCAGTGATGTAATTAAAGATGAACTGACTTTTAGAATTCTCAATTGGAGTCAGTGGACTTTTTTATTTAATAAATCCCAAAATGGTACGATTGCTATAGCAGAATCTAAAGGTGCAGCCGGAAAATTATTTGACCGAGGGAATAGAGTTAATAACTCTCTACCGACCAAGAGTGATGACTTTTATCCAGAGTTTGCCAAAACCGTTAAACAACTAGAAGAATTTGCCCGCGAGCGCATTTGCCAAGCAGTGGTAGACCTGTTAAATAAATTAGCCCATCAAGTAGTTCTAGAACGGGAAAAATTACAGGTGATTCTCAACCCAGAAATGGAAGAATTTATTGAAGATAAATTTGGTGTAGAAGCAGCAGACTTATTTTATAAACTCCTCTTGGGATGTGACCCCAACCAATGGAAAGAAGCGATTATCTTAGAAATCAACAACCAAGATAAATCAATTTCTCCAGAAATCATGTTTCCCCTGGCACGACAAGACGAAAAACACACCATTGGGCAAATATTTGATTGGTCTCCTGACAGAAATCAAATTTCATCTCGTACTGCTAATCATCAACTTTTTGTCTTGCGGTTGCGAGATGAAATAACAACTAGTGCCAGTCTTCACCTTGTCCAATATGTCAGCGAAGTTAATCAACAAGTGAATGCAGAATTAGAAGGAATTTTAGATCAAATAATTCCTAATTTGCAAAACCTCTCTAAAAAAGAAGAGCTACTCAGATACATTGCTGCTGGAGACTTACCCCCAGAGTTAGCAATTTCCACTTGGTTAGAGATTCTTACTAAGATCGCCACAATTAACGAAAGTGATATTTATGAGTATCTTTAACAGATCAGTCATTAGTTATTAGTCAGTCGTTAGTTTCTTCACTGTCACCTGTCACCTGTTACCTGTCACCTATTATGCCTGTGGAAATTCGTCTTCCACCACGCTATCAACTGCGGGTTAAAGAAAATAAATGTTTAGATTTACCTGCTATCCAAATTGTTGCTACTAACAGCAATATTCTCCATATTTCTCGCATTATCTCGCATTACTTGTAGTGTCAGAGGAACAGCCACGGAACTAGCAGCAGAAATTCAAAAAACATATAAACACTTTAACTCCGCTACACCCCAAAAAATCTCTAACTTATGTCAACTAGGTCAATATCTTTGTCAGTTAGAAAAACCTTTAACCGAAGCAGTTAACTGTAACTTAGAGGTTATTGTTGAGTATTTTGATTCTGATATGACAGGAAAACCCATATTATCTATTCGTAAAAATATGGGAGTTTCTTGTAATCTTTGGTTTTTACAAAATTTGGAAACAGTCACAACGGATACACAAATGAAACCCTTTGAATTAGACACATATCTAAATAAATTAAGTCAGCAATTGAGTGAGAAACTCAATGAAAAACCCAAAAAAAGATTTCCTGGTTGGTTGGCTTTAGATTTTGGAACTTCTAACTCCACAGTTACACTTTTTGACCCCATTGAAGTACCAATTGCAGAAGTCTTACCCAGAGAACAAGAGTTAAGATTACGTCAGCGATTAGCAGAATGGTTAAATTCTCCTGCTACTTCTGCTTTACCAGATATTAGTGTTAGTGAGTGGGAAAGGTTTATCACTAATATTAGCAAAAATTTAGACATTGAACCAGAAAAATTAATTGACGTTTTTGAAAGTGATAACAAAGAGCAATTTTTAGAAGCAATTCGCCAAATTGAATTATGTTTAGGAAATAGTGATAGATTTCGCCGTGCTGTTAGCAAAAGACTTTATCAGATATATCACGAAGTTTTCCGTGTTCCCACCTTAGAATCACAGAATTTAATTCCTGTAGTCTTGGATATTGACAGACGAGATACAGAAATTCCCAGTGAGATGGAAGTTGATCAAGTAGAACCATTAAAATTGCAGATGGGTAGAGAAGCAAGGGACAATCGCAAAAAGGCGATCGCTCAAGGTACAATTAGTTCTGTTAAGGATATTATCAGCAGATTTCATCACTCACCTAAACGCTATTTTGGTCAAAATCGAACCTTTCCAGTTATCTTAGGTGGAGAAGAACAAAACATTGAAGTCAACCAATTAATTCAAGCTGCGTGGGCGCATTTAATTGAGTTAACTGAAGATTATCGCCAACGGGCTAGAAGAAGATTTTCAGAAGGCGATCTATTAACAGTAGTTGTCACCTATCCTACAGTTGCACCTCCAGTAGTTCGCAAAGAAATTAAAGCCCTAGTCGAAGAATTAGGTATGGATGATGTGCAAACTGCTTATGATGAAGCAGTTTCTGTGGCTATATTCTTTTTATGGCGAGAATTTGGTGGAAATCTGAATATTGGCATTGAATCTTTGAAAACTCGCTGTCGTCAAGAAAAGAATAAATGGTCACAAAATATTTTAGTCTTAGATATCGGTGGTGGGACTACAGACCTAGCATTAATTGAACTGACATTAGAAGATAAAACTCCCTTCTTTGCAGATAATGAAGATAGAGGTTTAGGTGGACGTTATTATAAACTTACCCCCAAATTATTAGGTTCTTCAGGACATTTACAATTAGGTGGTGAATTAATCACCTTGCGAATATTCCGGCTTTTAAAAATTGCACTAGCCGATTTTCTCTTAACAGCAATTACCACAGGTGATATCGAAAGTGACAAACTAGAAGACCTAATCAACTCCGAATTAAACGAACGCTTTCTAGAAGAGGGGAAATTTAAAAGTGGCAGTTTATTAAAATGTGTAGATAAAGAAAATCCTGAAGGTGATGTTGCTTTTAAAGATGCCTTAGACACAGCCGAAAAAGTATTACCTACCCGTTGGCAACAAGCACCACAACGCCTCCAAATATTTTACACCCTTTGGGATTATGCCGAAGCTGCAAAACTCAAACTAGGACAAAAATTACCAGGAGATGGTTCTTTATTAACTTTCACCCTTTCCGAACAACAAATTAGTGAACTACTTGCCCAAAGCGCAGTTAAATTCCAAATAATCATTCCCGATGCTATCTCCCTCACATTAGACAGTCAGCAATTTGAACGCACTGCAATTTCTGCGATTAAAGAAGCCATTGGTATTGCTAAAGGACTAATGGAAAGCCGTTTAGATTCGGAAAATAAACAAAAAGTAGATTGGTTAATTCTCTCCGGTAAAACTTGCAATCTCGACCTAGTACAAAAACAAATTTATCAGGAGTTTAGCAAATCTCCCTATTTTGTTTGGAACCCAGAACGAATTACCTTCGTTTTAGAATTTACCAAACTTGCCACCTCAGCCGGTGCTTGTTATGCCGAGAAACTACGCCGGTTAAGATTTGACCCCGAAGAATCTAAAAGCTTACTACGTAAAGGTGCAAACCAACTAGAAATAGATATCGAAAACCTCTTTTATTATCTACCTTGCAACTTCAAACGCAAAACTCAAAGCAACGAACTCCTGGCCATATTCAACGCCGGACAAGAACTTTATCAACTAGCACCTTGGGAAAGCATCGCCAAAGTGCGTACTAATTGGCAAGGTATCCAATTAACAAACATCATTTATCGTCAAGACTACGAAGATGGAGATTTACGCCTGTGGGGAAGCTACGATGGTAAAACATTAATGGAGAAACTAAACATGGAAGAACCAGAGTTTCTCAAGAATATAAAAGTCCAATTTGAAATTGACCAAACCCTGCAATTTAGCATTTCCCTTTGTCGAGGAAATGCCCATTATTTAATAGATGTTCATGGTATTGATCTCAATGATGTCATCTCAGCAGACTCAGAAACAGCCAATTTATTTACTGATGGTAAATTGAAGTGGAATATCGCCATTGAACAACCCCATAAAGACTTAACTGATGGTGATATTGCCATCAATGTCTTAGAATCAGCAACAGTTGATCAACCAGATGCTTATCATTTAGTATTTGCAGTTGATCATAATGAAAATACACCACTGCAAACATTTCACTATTTACACGATGGTATCAACGAACCAGGAGAAGGATTAATTAGTAATCCCTTACCCCCCTTCCCGCAAAATGGTCAACACACCTTCTATATCTATCAAACAGATAGCGAAACCAAGACCAAAAAATGGATTTGTATTGGCGGACTTAGCAAACCAGAGATCACCACAGATTACCCCTGTCAATATCATGTCACACTTGACAACAAAGGTATCTTGCGAATGCATGCTGGAGAAGTACCTTATTGGACATCACATAATCAAGAATGCCTTAAACAAGAAGGATGTGTTTATGGTGCCGAATTAGAATTACAACCTAATGAAATTGATAAAGAACGCGATCCCTTTTGCGGCATACATTAAATCAGTAATCAGTTATCAGTTGAAGAAAAAAAGATCCAAGAGTAAAAAGCTAATTAATTTTCTTCTACCCAATGCCCTCTCCTTATTATTGCCATGATGCAGCATTTACATCAACTATTTGCCACAGAAAACTCACAATTAGCCCAAGCTTTAAAATTTAGTTTATACGGACTAGAAGCAGTATTAAATCAAGCCTTGATAGAATATCCACAAGATCCAGGAAATGATTTATGTGAACAAGTGCTGCAAGAACTTCACACGCTTTTAAATCACACCCGAGTTACACACATTGATATTCATGATGAACCTAAATTAATTCAATTACATGATACTTTTAATTCTGACATAGAACTGAATTTTTATCTAGGAGATACACATCTCCAAAGTCAAAATGATGATGATTTATGGAATGAAATTCACCGTAAATTGTTGCGTGTTCCAGAATATTTAGCAACATCTTGGCGAAAACGCGCTTTAGAAATGGTTCAAAAAGTTGGTGCAACAGAAGATTATGTAAATCTTTACCACTTGCCATTTATCCGTGATGAAATCATCTACCCTGGACTAAATGGTTCTGTCCAAGCTAGAGGTTTATGTTTATCAAAAGAAGCCTTTTTAAAATCAGATATTGCTCAGACATATAATTATGAATATGTGCATTTACTAACAGGTTTTGTACTTCTATATATCAAATTGATTGAAATAGAACCTGATTTACATCATGCCTTAAAGAGTGTGTTTAGCTTTGATGTTGTTTCGTTAGATTCCGAGCCAGAACAGTGCCATCTTTATATTAAAGCATTGAGTGATCGCTTGGAACGAGTTCAAAAATATGAGGACAATACAGACCCCATCTTAAACTTACGTGCTTGGATTGACATGGATGAATCTATACATTCCCTAGTATTTGTTCCCCCAGCCGAACGTTATTCCTGGTGGGGAAACCTACAACAAGAATCACGGCGTATCCTCAAGAAATTAGCTGATAAAGCTATTCAAGCAGGTCATGACGTAAAAATTAGACAATTATCAGGACTCTATGCTGATATTTGCGCTTATTCAAAAGATGACCTCCAACTAGACTGCGGAGGTACACCAGGAGAAGTTTTAACTTGTTTGCGATTATACACACGAATTAATGAAGAACAAAATCCAGGGAGAGTCATATTTCGGTCTTTACGGTAAAAAAGGAAGACGTTCCCAAATTACCGCCTTCCTTATCCTTAATATTTTACCTATTTACTCCATACGGGGGCTGCCAGGAGTACTAATAGGTCTAGGTGGAGAAGTAGGCGAAGGATTCTTTCGGGCTAATTTTTGAGATAATAAAGTTTGGGGCGCGTTCATAGCTACAGAATCTTTAGGTATTGCAAAAGCAGCAGCAGTAACCAAAAATCCAGCTAAACTCACTAGTGCTAAATTCCTCATATTCTTATCCTCAAGGCTAATATGACCCTATTTTGCTCAATCCTCAAGTTCTAGATATCTCGCTATAGGTAGTCTTACTTGTGTGACTTTAGGTAGAAAACCACATCTATAAGAACTGCAAAATCTGTTGTTTAAGTAAGATGTAAAACAGAATATTTCCGTCTATTCGAACATATGTGAATCCTATAAAACCAAAAGTTACAGAGTTCACTTTCTAACTGGAGTTTAGACTAAGCTATGGAAAATGACCCAGCAGGGCTGAGTTGATCAGAGACGTAATGAAATAATAAATAATCTTGACTATTAAACAGTAACTGATGGTTCTTTAGGTGATCGAAGTCCTGTTTTCTACAAGTGCGAATCGGTTCTTACTCTGACGTTTTTTCCTGTTTACCAACCAGGAGACTTTCCCCGAGGTTTGGGTGCAGAGGTGGGAGTACCAATGACTGCAAAAACTCCACCCAACCCTTGAGCAACTCTTCCAGGGGTCAATTTATCAACAGACTGGACTTTCCGCACTTGTGATTCGTTCATGTCTTAAAGGTAATGCCCAACTCCCTTCACTTTCTCGTATCCAGGCAATTGTGCTATATCCCTGACCCATGGTTATTGGTTTATTTCCCACTATGAATATGCCACTATGTTCATAAGTTCTTTCTGAATCTATACAAGCTAATATCCCGTTTCCCTTTAAACAGTGGGGAGGAGTGCAAAAGAAAAAATTTGGTATAGAACTTGATGGTAGAAGTTGGGATGAATTGCTAAAATCTACCGCTCAAAAAAAGCAAGGTATCAGCATTAGTTAGAAACTAAACATCAAGGTGACTCAATTCCTTCACTCATTCCCCAGCAGAGAAAAACAATGGTAAAACAAATGCAGTTATTACACCACCCAATACAACCACCTCAATAATTCTTAAGATTAAACTACCCTGGACAAACTGATTAATTCCCGCCTGCAAATGATTGGGAAAATTACTAAACCAACCACGCAAACGACTAAACCAATTTTTAGGACTATCTTCATGGCGAACTTTCCATGACAACATTGATAATAACAACGGCGCACCAACCACCTTAGCAGACATCAAAACATGAATTGCTAAACAGCAAATCATAATCACCCAAGCTGTTAGGTGAAAATAATACCATACGTGATTAAGTTCACCTATCGGTAGCCATTCTTCCTTCATCATTCTGCCAGATATCACTGCCAAAACCGCAGCAATAAGCATCAAAGTATTTGTTAAACGTTGCAGACTTACCCACCAAATTGGTTTACCAACTTGTGAGAGTTTTTGTAAAAAATCTGGTTGTAATAAACGCTTTTCTCCTGCATGAAAGCTATAAAGAGTAAAAGCTGGTAATAAAAGTAAGAGAAATAACCCCACAGTACCATGAATATCCTGAATGGGATCAATTTTAGGAATTGGGATTTTGCCAAATCTTTTATCAAAAGTGTTGTAAACTAAGAAACCGCTAATAATTGCCGCAATTACTAAAATTCCACTGACACCATGCAGAATTCGCAACAACAAAGGTTGATAGGGTGCTGAACGATTCATAAGCTGATTGAAGATGTTTTGAATGCGCTGATTAAATTGCTCTAGATATGCCATCAAACATATCTAATATATTAGACAATACTTAAAAAATACTGCATTAATGGCTGAAATTATACATTTTACAGGATTTATCAAAGGAGTCATCTATAAAACTTACTTAGGTGAGAAGTTAAATGAAATTTACATAGGTAATTTTGATGTTAATCAAGCAGGTGCTTATGGATTGATAAAGTCGTCTATAACTGAACTTGCTTATTCTAAATGGGTTTCACGTAAAAGAACTAGAAGTTACCCATTTGCGAGGATTTATGCTACATACAATGCATCTAAAATTATAACCATAATTCCAGTAGTTAAAGATAAAAGACGAGATGGAGATATAGATAAGATTTAATACTCTACGATTTCATGGATGAATCTATTGAATATTTACATTTTACTTGCTTATTATGAAACAGCACAAAGAAGCCATAAAAAATGACAAGCAGGCAAAAATAAGCTTACTAATCAAAAGTTTAGTAATGGATTTGTGAATTCTCAAATTAACGAAATACTAGCATATCGTTAAAGTACTTTACATTGGAATCAGGATTTATCTTAAGAAAGATTGGTATCAATTTTTGAGAAAGCATTAAGTTCTTATAATGTCATTTCCCATCAAAGTGGGGTCTTGGTTAACTCACGAGTGAGTTTGAAGAGATATTTACAAAAAATTACAGAGGAACTTGAAGAATTTAAAAATATTTCCCTGGAAAGTTCTTAGTATGCCAGTAAACGCGAAGCTATGACTTTTCATCAACTGGAATATTTAACATATGGACTAAAAGTAACTTTTAGTATCGAGAATTACTTAGGAGGAGTTTACTATTTGACTGCCGATGAAATAAATATTTTTCGATAATGATATGTATATCATTCAATAATCTAAAAATCCTTCAACAGAATCTTTACCAAAACTTCCTGATATTCAAGGTGGTTGATTCAAATTAATTCTATATTCTAACTTGGATTATTGAGCACTGAACAGTGAACCAGTAATGTTGTTACTAAATTGAAGCTGACTGGAAAAAATGTAGTTGTTTCTATTATTTTTCCTGATGCTACAATGCAAGAAAGAGAATGTTTCTTACAAGCTAATACAAACATATTCAAGGAAAAGCAGAAAGAAATTATTCTAAATTTAGCTTTAGAGGCTGATAATAGTCCAAACCTGAAAATACAAGTATCTGGCAACTATACGCTATAATCTTGTTATGATTAAAAGCCCTCTCGGTTATCCTGGTGGTAAATCAAGAGCAATCGAAAAAATATCTGAATATTTACCAGAAACCTTCACGCACTTCAGAGAACCTTTCGTTGGTGGTGGTTCTGTCTTTATTTACTTAAAAGAAAAATTTCCTCAATTAAAGATTTGGATTAACGATTTAAACCGGGAACTATTTCTATTTTGGCATTTTCCCCAGTCTGATTTATCTAAATTAGTTTCTGAAGTTGGTCATATTAAAGAACATCATAAAAACGGCAGATTGCTATTTTCCGAGTTAACCAGTGTAGATGTCAATACTTTATCAGATTCAGATCGAGCAGTCCGCTTCTTTGTTCTCAACAGAATTACTTTCAGTGGCACTGTAGAATCAGGTGGTTTTTCTCTAGGAGCTTTTCATAAACGCTTTACTAATTCATCAATAGAACTTCTGGAAAAATCAGAGCATATCTTAACAGCAGATGTCAAAATTACCAACTTAGATTATAGTCAACTCTTACATGGAGATGAGAAAAATGTATTCATATTTTTAGATCCTCCTTATGTGAAAGCCGAAAAACCTAAATTACATGGAAAAAGAGGAGATTTACACACGGTCTTTGACCATATAAGATTAGCAAAATCATTAGAAAAATGCCCTCATAAGTGGTTGCTCACTTATGAGGATGCACTACAAAATCATGAGGATTTTACATGGACAACTATTACCGAATGGGAATTACAGTATGGGATGAATAACTATAAACAGACGAAAGCTGATCTTAGTAAAGAGTTATTTATTAGTAATAATCAAGTTAGCTTGAATGAAGAAAATAGAATTTAATTTTTTTATCTTACTAATCATCAGGCTTTACAGTTACCTGAACGCAAGCAATCTTCTGTTTGGTCATCTCTGGGGCAGATAGGTTTCCAGTCTGGTAGAAAATTAGCATCAGTTACCAAGGTATTGTGAGTAATTATCACAGGAAATGTATACTTTGGTGCCAACAAAATACTAGTAATCAGACCTAAAGTGGAATTAGAAATATACACTGGTAATATTATCAATCCCATATAAATAATTTTCTTATTCATAAATCCTCTGTTTCTATTAATAATAGTGTTATCAGGAACATTATCTTGATGAATCAGAGTTCATAACGTAGTGGAGAAGTACAACTATCATGAACTCATACAGCAAATTGCAGATCAATGAGGTACAAAATATAAATTGAAACCTAGATAGCAAGAGAGTTTTACTCCTGGCTTACAGCAGGAGTCAGGAGTGATTAGTAAGTACCCCCAGACGTGATTGAAAAACCAATAGTTCTGTACTGCTGTATAATATTCTTCTGACAGGAGTTGGCAAAGAAGGAAAGGGAGAAGGGGCTAAAATTTTCCGTTAGCCTTTTCTCAACTATGATAAAAGTTCTTCTTGTTAAGAATTTAATCAGTATTGCCCCCAACATCGCTTCTTATTTACTTAAGCAGATGCAGCGCCACAGAATCGGAAAAATCCCCCAAACCGGAAAAACCTCTATTGGTAGTCGCTCTCCCAGATAAAATAGTTAAGGAATGTAGCCTATTAATTGACTCATGACCCCTTCACCAGACTTAGATACTATCAATTCTCCTGATACGGACATGAAAGGATACAGTAATTCTGAGGCTAATCCTCTAGATGAATTACCAGATGAGGTGGAAATGTCATTTTTTGACCATCTGGAAGAATTGCGGCGACGGATTTTTTATTCTCTAATTGCTATAGCTTTGGGTGTAGTTGGCTGTTTTATTGTTGTTAAACCCTTGGTACAGCTACTGGAAATCCCCGCCCATGGTATCAAATTTCTACAACTTGCACCCGGAGAATATTTCTTTGTCTCTATCAAAGTTGCTGGTTACAGTGGTTTGGTGCTTGCTAGTCCCTTCATTCTTTACCAAATTATCCAGTTCGTGCTTCCGGGACTAACACGCCGTGAACGTCGTTTGTTGGGGCCTGTGGTTTTGGGATCGAGTATATTATTTGTTGGTGGGTTAACTTTTGCTTATTCTCTACTTATTCCCGCAGCTTTGCAATTCTTCATCAATTACGGTGCAGATGTCGTAGAACAATTGTGGTCAATTGAAAGATATTTTGAATTTGTGTTATTGCTGTTATTTACAACAGGATTGGCATTTCAAATTCCGATTATCCAATTATTGCTAGGTAATTTAGGTATTGTTTCTTCTACACAAATGCTGGCTGGTTGGCGGTTTGTAATTATGTCCGCAGTTGTTTTGGGGGCTATACTTACACCTTCTACTGATCCTCTCACTCAAAGTCTTTTAGCTGGAGCAGTTTTAGGTCTTTATTTTGCCGGTATTGGTTTAGTTAAAATTACAGGAAAATAAAAAAAACCGCGAACCATAAGGTTTCACGGCTTTCGGTATGGTGTGAGGAGCTTAACTAACTATCATCATAGACTAACTATTTCCACCTTGATGGCTTGTATCACTTTTGGTAACAGAATTTTTGAAAATGAGCATTCAGGAGCAAAATCGGCTTAATACTTGAGAGTGCAGCGTAGCGTAAGGCATTTTTCGATTTTTCTTACTAATAAATAAAAACCGTGGAGATTTCAATCAATCCACGGTCTTTGGTGTGGTGTGAGGAGACTTAACTAACTAAATATTATCATAATGCATATAACTATTGATTACTCAATTGCCACAACTTTCGTTACATCATTTTGGTTTGATGACATTGATACATTACTTCATTAATCTCAACCCTGGAAAATTTACACTAAAGCACCACCACAACTAGAACCACATCCAGCGGTACAACCATAGCAATAGTCAGCGGTTTGCACTGGACTAATGACTTCTAAACTTCCATTATCTAATAATTTGCTAATTGTCAATTTTTGTCCATGATGATATTTTGCTGGTAAATTCATCACTTGGTTAAAGTCGCAATCATAGATATGTCCTAAATAGTCTACTGACAGTTGATTACGACACATTAAATTCTCAACAGTATGAGAGTTAAATTGCATCTCTAAAAATTGTAAAGAGCTTCAGTAAAGCTGTTTACGTTCTAAATGTAACTTTGTTCTCCCGATAGGTAGGTTAGTAATAGTGAATAGGTTATTAAACACAATATCGAAATATTTTTGCAAGAACATTTTATAAGCTATTTCTAAGTTTGTTTTTTCAGGAGTTAAGGAAAATTTTCCACTGTTGGGTAATTGGGGATTGTACACCAAATCTAAACTTAAATTGGGATGTTTTCCATAACCAACTTGATTCGGCCATTGTAAAGCTTTCATTGAATCATTAAATACACCCTTACCGCGCATTTTATCCACATTATCTGCTAGATAACAGGGCAGAGAGGCTAAAATTCTGACTTGGTTTTGAGCAAAAAAACCAGGTAGATGACCAAATCCTTCAACAAAATAAATGGTTAAATTTGACCGAACAATTACTTCTTTACCTGCTCCTTTTGCTGCTTCTACCAATGGCTTAAAACCAAAGTTAATTTCTGGTGCGTCACCAGTTAAATCGAGGATTTTAATTTCTGGGAACTTATAAATCAGTTCAATTAATTCTAGACAAGTTCCTAGGGAAAGTTATTCTGTTATTTTGGGACTTGCTTCTACATAACAATGATTACAAGCTAGGTTACAACGCTTCCCTAGATTAATTTGTAGAACATTTATTTCTTTTTTGGTTAACACTGAGGTTAGTTTAGTTTGAAAAGGTGTAATTCCTGTTGGCACGATAATTTATACCTTAATCAATTTGCTCGGTTGGTATTTTTGATTTTTAACCAATTTTGGGGGTTTAAGGGATGCTTTAAATGTCTATAAAAGGTATAGTTTATCATTCTGAAAGTAACGAAGTGCAGTTAAGAATCTCGGTTTTGTGTTAAATCGTGATATGCTTTACTATGAGGTTGCTCAATTCCGCTCCTCTAACTCCCCTGTAACTCACAAGCAGCAAGTTTTATGGTCGGGTTTCAATGTCCGTTATAAAACTTAATTATGTATAGTGTAGCGTGCCCTAGGCACAATTGCTAATTATTCTAACAGCACCAACCGGCGTCATAATACCAGGTGGAACCTGTCACCATGATTTCTGTAGGTTTTAATGCTGCTAGTTTTGCGGCTGTTTTATCACATACCGCTACGGCTATACCACGTTGTAAAATATGCTCTGCTGCATCATCAAAAAATGTTTGTGTTCCTGCATAAATTGCTGTTTTGCCTGTGAAAATACAAGCTCCATCTTCAGGCATATCAACTTTGAAGGAAACGGAATCAAGACTTTCTAAGAGTATATTTTCTTCCAGGTTATAAGTTTGTTTATCTAATAATCTATAAGGGCGACGGGCGCGAATTTCAATTTGTCCAAAGCCAGCATTTATAATTAATTGGGTATGTTCTTGATAGGTGAGTGCGCCTGATAAACATAAGGCGCGTAGTCTTTTATCTTGTTGTAAATGTTTAGGAATAGAACGAGTAGTAATGGGGTCACTCATTTGCAGTCTTCCACCTGGTTTTAATACTCTATATGCTTCTTTTAACGCACGAGTTAAATCTGCTGGTTCAAAAATATTGAACAGACAGTTTTGTGCTAATACATCTACTGAGGCATCTGTAACAGGTAAGTTCAATGCATCTCCTGGGCAAATTTTGACAAAACTGGTATCAAACCAAGGATTTTCTTGAGCAGCAATTTCTAGGTTACGTGCAGCGGCTTCGCGCATTGCTTCCACTGGTTCAATAGCAATTATTGCACCGGGACGACGAGAAAAATAGGCAAATTGTAATGCTTCTAAACCACCACCAACACCAACATATAAAACAGTAGGTTGATTTACTAGTTCATTAGTATGAACAGTTGTACCACAAGCATAATTCATTTCCTGCATTGGTAAGGGAATTTTCAATCCTGGTAATTGCAGGGGTGTACTTTGGATACAACATAGTCCTACTTCTGGTGTTTGGGCAACTTCGCTATAAAATTGGGCTACAGTTTCTAAATAAGTCATTGCTGCTATTTGGTATTAACTGTGTATAGATCAGTATAGATAAATTGTGCATATTAGTATAGTCAAGTATGGATCGGATGAGTTTTTCCTGAGAATTTCTTAAACTTAATCACGTTAATCACGCAATACGTAACCGACACCACGCACGGTTTGGAGGAGACGCTTTTCGTTGTTGGCTTCGAGTTTTAGGCGTAAGTAACGAATGTAAACTTCTATAACGTTGGAATCACCCATGAAGTCGTAACCCCAGACTTCTTCTAAAATGCGATCGCGTGTAATTACCTGTCGCGGATGGGTGAGTAAATAGTCCAGTAAATCAAATTCCTTTGCAGTCAACTCGACTAAACGCTGTCCTCGGTAGACTTCCCCCGTACTCCGATTTAAACTCAAATCATCAAACATTAAGATATCTGCGCTATCTGTTTCTTTACTTCTACGTAAATGAGCGCGGACTCTGGCTAATAATTCTTCCAAACTGAATGGTTTAACTACGTAATCATCAGCACCAGCATCTAAACCAGCCACGCAAGCGCTAACTTCATCTTTAGCAGTTAATAAAATTATCGGTACTTTATCACCGCTAGCTCGCAAGCGACGACAAATTTCTAAACCCGAAACACCAGGTAGCATCCAATCTAAGATTATTAAATCTAGATTTAACTGTCGTGCTGCTGTCAGTGCAGTCAGTCCATCATAAGCTACGCTAACTTGATAGCCTTCATAACTCAATTCTAGTTCTATAAATCGAGCCAATTTCACTTCATCTTCAACCAGTAAGATGTGTGTCATAAAAATATTTGGTATTTTACCAGAGGATGGTCATATTAATACAAAAACAGACAAATTTTCCACACCAGTTCACCATGGCGAAAACAAATATAGGAATCCAGTTTGATTCCTGTATCCCTTACAGGAGGCGAAGCCATATTTACTTGTGTACGCAGGTAAAAGGCAAGAGGATTTTAGAAAATTCAGCTATACCTAACTTTACAAAAATCAAATAGGACTGGGATATATAGTGAAATCCAGTGAAAGAAGTTTAATGCTTTCTTCCCTTTTGCCTCCTTTCACCATATACCTGATCATTTTGCATACCACATAGCCCTACTGACAGTAATTGATAATTATATAAGATATCGGTTTATAGATTAACAGATAATGGTGATGCGAGTAAACTAATTGTAAATATACTTCCTTCCCCTAACCGAGAGCGTACACTCACATGACCACCCATCCTTTCGACAAAAGTCTTAACGATTGATGATACCAAATCACAACTACCAGTAGAATAAGTACCTGCTTCATCTACACCGTAAAAGCGCTAAAAAATTCGTGCCTGATGTTGTGAAGGAATACCATAACCTTGATCACAAACTTCAATAATTACCTCTTCACCTTGCAAATCTAAATTAATAAGTATAGGCGTATCTGTTGGGGAATACTTAACAGCATTATTAATCAAGTTTAGTAAAATCTGTTTTAAACGATTAAAATCTGTTTCTACCTCAATTACCTGATTTATTGACTCAACTTTTATAGGAGGATCCACTATTGGAATATACACAAGTGATAGGATTATATAAGGATAAACAAGTGTGGATTAGCAACCATAAACCAGGAAGAAAGAACGGCTCAAAGCCTGCTTAGAAGAATAGGCAACATTGTTATATGAAGAAGCAGACAAAAGTCAGATAACAGA
>ERZ1034375.159-NODE-159-length-19209-cov-3.696425_pt1 | contig 19209 bp, 20 predicted proteins | sample MGYA00520585_ERZ1034375 | MGnify/ENA primary metagenome ERZ1034375 (study PRJEB33736, sample SAMEA104288463) | Azolla filiculoides | biome: Urban; feature: water surface; material: ditch water | place: Netherlands | collected 2014 ... | reverse complement strand
GTTTGAAGATCAGGACCCGCGCCGACCGGCGCTCTCCAGCTGCCAGGCTCTCCAGCTTACGGGCTCACCAGCTGCCGGAAAGCGCATTGCCCGTCAGCGGGATCTCCCGCAGCTTGCCGCGCGGATCCTTCGACGAGATCGCGCTTGCCATATGTTTCGGCGACTTGCGAAACCATTGCGCGGCCACGGTGGCGAGATCGCCGATCATCGTCTGGCCGCGCCATGCGGCAAACCGCCGGGCGCTGGCTTCGGGCTCGGACTGGTAGAAGAAATCGCCCGACTGGCTAAGCGCATTGATGTCATCCGCCATCGCTGAAAGCGGCTTCTGGAACATCTTCGACGGCAGCGACAGTTCCCGCCCGCTTTCGGAAAACGCCGGCGCCATGAAATCGATGGCAAAGCCGTCCGCCTCGACCCAGCAATGAAAATTCTCGCCGGCGCCGGTCACATGCCCGTCGTCGCGGTGATCGGCAAACAGGATCAGCGTGCCGCCAAGATTATAGGCCGCAAGCCCGCTCTTCGGGACGGCATTGACCTTGTAATGCTGCTTGAGAATGAAGGCGCCGAACGTGGCGAAATACATGCCCGCCACCGCCGGATCGGCATTTTCATTGACCAGCAGGCTGTTGATGACGCGGTAGATCCGCTGGTAGTCGCTCTGCTTGATCAACATGGGTAGCACCTACACATATGGGGGATGTTGGGGGATTTTGCGCTTTCTGTAGGCGAGGGAGGCGCGGATGTAAACGGAGGAGGGGCGAGGCCGCGGCAAACGACACAAGGCCCCACCATCGCTGGCAGGGCCTTGTATACTCATTGATCACAAAGGTCCGCGCTCGAAAGGCAAGCTTCCGAGGCTGCACCGCTTAAGCGGCCGCAAGCGCCTTTTCGATATCCTGTATCGTGTGGCCGGTCAGATCCTTGTCCAGTTCGCCGACGAGAACCTCCGACAGCGACTTGTGGTAGTTCTTGCGCATTTCGCCCAGCGTGCGCGGGGCCGCAATAATCACCAGGCTCTTGATATGGCCGTCGAGCACCTGCTTGTTCAGCATGTTGGCGACACCGACGCTGAAGCCGTCTTCCGTCTGCTGGCTGTCGTCCGGGTTGGCGGAACTGCTCGGGTGGCGGCTGCCGGAGGAGATCGTCGAACCGTCGACCTCGGCCGCCGGCATCGCCCTGAGCTTGACATTCGTCGCATTGCCCTCGTTCTGAAACAGGCTCAGCTTTTCGCCATCGGCAATGGCGACAACCGTGTTCTGCGGAAGTTGCATATCAGGTCTCCTTGGGTATGCACGCTTTATGCCACCCTTCTGGGCGACGTCATGCAGGGATGGTCCGAGGAGGTAACCTGTTGGCGGGTGATATGTTCCGGCGCGATGGCAGAAGGTGCGAACGATGCTGGGTGGCCGGCGGTCCCCTTGCACCATGAGGGTCTTCGTTAGCGGCTTTTAGATCCTGTTGCGGCCAGGAGCTCAGACTGAACGCGCAGCAACGACAACGAACTGTGCACTTTCCGTCCGAAGGCAAGTTTGCATGCGGCCTCGCGGCAAATGACCGTCTGGGAAACAATCTTATAGTAAGATGACGTATCCGCACCCCGGGCGTGCTAGGGTGTTTTTGTCGAGCTTGCCCATTGTGGCTTGTCGACCGTGTTGCCGAGCTATGACCCGCTTCGCGAGTCTCCGGCCCCAGAGGGCCATTTCCATGCCAACGACCCCGACTGTGCATTTCGAGGCAGCGAGCACGCTTGCCGTGGTGGTGTCTTCCAACGAACCGCCGCTGTTCCTGTCTGATGATCTGAAAATCATTGCCGCGAGCGCATCATTCTGCCGTGCCTTCGAGATTGACCCGGCGTCCGTTCCTGGCCGGCTGCTCAGCGAGCTCGGCCAGGGCGAATGGGGGATGCCCAAGCTCCAGTCACTTCTGATGGCGACCGCATCGGGAAGTGTAAAGGTCCAAGCTTATGAAATAGAACTCAAGCGATCGGGCCAGACACCGCGGCAACTGGTTGTCAACGCGCAAACACTTGATGACGGCGATGTCGATCGTATCCGACTGCTTGTGGCAGTGACGGATGTGACCGATGCGCGCGCGGAAACGCGACTGAAAGATAACCTCATTCGTGACAAAGCTATCCTGTTGCAGGAAGTGCAACATCGGGTCGCCAATAGTCTCCAGATTATTGCGAGCGTCCTGATGCAAAGTGCCCGCCGGGTTCAGTCGGATGAAGCGCGTGGACATCTCCACAACGCGCATCACCGGGTGATGTCGATCGCCGCGCTGCAACGCCAGCTATCCACATCCCCCGGCGGCATCGTCGAGCTGCGCGCCTATTTCAAGCAGCTTTGCCAAAGTCTCGGTGCATCGATGATTGCTGATCCCGAGCGGTTGTCGATCGACGTCACGGCCGACGACAGCGCGGTGGAGGCGGACGTTTCCGTCAGCCTGGGACTGATCGTGACCGAGCTTGTCATCAATGCCCTGAAACACGCATTTCCCGACGAGCGAAACGGGACGATCTTGGTCGACTATCAATCCTCTGGACAAGACTGGACGCTGTCGATCACCGACAACGGCATCGGCATGCCCGAGGGCAACGAAGCCCCCAAGGCCGGACTTGGCACAGGCATCGTGGAAGCGCTGGTCAAGAACCTGGAAGGCGAAATCACATTGGCCGATGCCGGTCCGGGCACCATCGTTAAAATCAGCCATCAGCAAGGCAAAGGTTCGCGAACCGATGTGTCCAAGGCCGCCTAGAAACCAAATTTCCCCGGGCGCGCATTGCGGTCGCAGCGACGGAGCTTTCTCATGATTGCGGGTAAACCATGAACAACGGCAAGGCGGTCGTCCTGATTGTCGAAGACAGTGCTCTCATCCGAATGGGTGCCATCGATCTGGTGCGGTCGGCAGGCTACGAAGCGCTCGAGGCAACCGATGCGGATGAGGCAATTCGCATTCTTGAGTCGCGAGACGACGTCGATCTTGTTTTCACCGATGTCCAGATGCCGGGCACGATGGACGGCATCAAGCTATCCCACTACATCCGGGATCGCTGGCCCCCGGTGAAGTTGATCGTCGCTTCCGGCGCTGCAATTCTTGCAGAGAGTTCGCTACCTGTAGGAAGCAGTTTCTTTCTGAAGCCCTATGACAGCCACGCAATCACAGATGCGATGGCACGCCTGCTTGCGCCGTGATTGCCGCGCGCCTGCATCGCTTGAGTTGTCGTATCTGAAAAACCAAGAGGCTTCGTCTGAGCCACCTGCTTCACGCCCCAAAAGCATCCCCCATCTTCACCCTTCCTTCGCCAATCCCTGATACACCCGGAACTCCCACACCCCAGAAGGATTTCCGATGAAGAGAATGCTCGTCCTCGCCATGGCGCTTGCCATCGCGCCCTTGCTCGCCCCGATGTTCGGCCCGATCCGCGCCGAAGCCGCCACGCTTGAATTTCCGAGCGATGCGCCGATCGCCTCGGTCACCATTCCCGATGCCTGGGAGCCGAAGGAAACCATTTCCGGCATCGAGGCGACCTCGCCCGATGCGGCGATCTATTTCTCCATCGATGTCGCCTCCGATGAAACGATGGACAAGGTGATCGACGATGCGATCAAGTTCCTGACCGACAATGGCGTGACGATCGACGAGACGACCAAGAGCGATTCCGGCGATGTCGAGATCAACGGCATGACGTTTGGCAGCATCGAGTTCGACGGCGAGGATGCCGATGGCCCGGTCGAGGTTTCGCTCGGTTTTGCCTCGCCGTCGGAAGGCAAGATGCTGGTCGTCACCTATTGGGGCACCAAGGAAACGCAGGGCGCCCACAGCAAGGACCTCGTTGCCATCCTGAAGTCGCTGAAGCCCGCCAAGTAAGGCGGCCAGTTAAGCCGGCCACCACTGAACGCGGTATCGGGGCGCGCTTGGCCGTTCCCCGATACCATCGCCTTCCGCCAGATCCCGTAACTTGAGCCCTCGCCAGAGCCGGTCTGCCGCGCTATGTCTTGCGCCGACCACGCGCAATCAGCGCAGCCACGCATTGGGAGGAACCATCATGGGCAAGCGGATCATCTTTACCGGCGGCAGCGGCAAGGCCGGGCGCCATGTCGTGCCCTATCTGACCGGCCGCGGCCATGCGGTCCTCAATCTCGACCTCACCCCCCTCGATTGCCCCGGCGTCAACACGCTGCTGACCGACCTCACCGACAGCGGCCAGGTGTTCAACGCGCTGTCCCAGCATTTCGGTTTTGACGGTTTCGAAACGGGTAACGGCCCGGCCAAGGTCGATGCGGTGGTGCATTTCGCCGCCATCCCGCGCATCCTGATGAAGCCGGACAACACGACCTTTGCGGTCAACACGGTGTCGACCTACAATGTCATCGAGGCGGCGGTGAAGCTCGGCATCCGCAAGGTGATCATCGCCTCCAGCGAGACCACCTACGGCGTCTGTTTCGCCGAAGGCGACAAGGATTACCACCAGTTCCCGCTGACCGAGGACTATGATGTCGACCCGATGGACAGCTACGGCCTGTCCAAGGTGGTCAACGAGAAGACGGCGCGCGCCTTTGCCATGCGCACCGGCGCCGATATCTATGCGCTGCGCATCGGCAATGTCATCTCGCCGGAGGATTATGCCAATTTCCCCGGATTCCTCGCCGATCCGCCGAGCCGCAAGCGCAATGCCTGGAGTTACATCGACGCCCGTGACCTCGGCCAGATCGTCGATCTCTGCGTCGAAAAAGACGGCCTCGGCTTCCAGGTGTTCAACGCCGTCAACGACACGATCACCGCCAACGAGCCGACCCGCGATTTCCTCGCCAAGTGGGCGCCCAACACCCCGATCACCGGCGAGCTGGACGGCTATGCGGCGCCTTTGTCGAACGCCAAGATCCGCGACGTCCTCGGCTTTCGCGAACAGCACGACTGGCGCGACGAACTGCCGGACGGCTCGATCGACTGAAACCGCAAACGACAAATCAGGGCTGCGCCTTGCGGCCCAGTCCTGATCACTCGTTTGCGTGGCTGCCGTTACTGGCAAGCGGTCAGGCCGCCGGGATTGACGATTGCCGCGATGCCGACATGCGTAATCGTCGGGTCGTTGCGGGCCTGGAAGCAATAGACGTCATTCGCGTCGGGTGCCGCAATGACGCAGGAATTGGAGCCTGCCGGCACGACGTAATTGTTCAATCCGTTGATCGAAAACACCGTCGCGTCGCCGGCCGGATGCGGAACCGGATGTTTCGACAACACGATCGCATTCTGCGGCAGAGCGACCGCCAGCGCGGTAAACGCCGTGCAGGCGGGTGAAAACGCCATCTGCGCCGTGGCCGAGGTCGTGCATGCCGCAAGGGCAGCGGAGACGATGGCAACGGCGAGCCTTGCCCTGGATGCCGGCAGGTGGCGCCGATGGTTTGCGCCCGGCAGCATTTCCGTGCGCGTGGGCTGTGCCGGGATAGGCCTCGTCTGGATAGGCGAGGTCTGCGGGGTCATTGTCTGAATGGTCATGGCTATGTTCCTTTGATTGGTTTCTTCCATCGGGGTGAAATTTCAAGGCATTGAAGTCACGTCGAAAAATCCGGATTCTGCCTGGTTCTACGGCCCTCCTTTGGTTGAGAATGTGCCATTGGCATTGTAGGTCGCGGTGACGCTGCCAAAGCCGGTGGTGAAGTCGCAGCGCGCCGACAGGCTCTCGTCATAGGCAAGGACGTTTCCCGTCGGCTGGTAGCCGGTCTTGACGAAATAGACCGGCTGCGGCGCGCAAGCCGTCGTCATGTTGGGCGGCGGTGCGAGGAAGCTCGACAGGATGATGTGGCCGTCGCCGGTAAACACGGCCGCGCCGCAATAGAGTTCGGGAACCGGCACCGGCGTATAGGGCGGCACGTCGATGCCGAAACTGCCGTCTGCAAGGCCCGCCTGATAGGCCGGCGGCGACAGCCCGAGTGGGTCGAGCGACAGCGTGGTGCAATTGGCCGGACTTGCACCAGGATTGCCGCCAGACAATGCGATCGGCTGGGCCGCCGCTGTGCTCGACACCAGAAACCGTGTGGCAGCGCCGATCGCATCGGCAACAATCAGCGCATTGCTCGGCAGCGGCTTCGGCGCCATCGTGGTCAGCGCTCCGGCATAGACCTGGCGCTCGAACACGAAGCTGATCTGCGCGCCGCTTTGGACCGAATTGCCCAGGCTCTGGCAGCCGAGACTGCTGGCGAAGATAGAGCCGCTGGCGATCGGCGGCTGGAACGACGCCTGCTTTTGAAAGACGTGGAAATAAAGCACCGTCTGCGACAGGTTGCGCACGATGATCTCGTAGCTACTGGCCATGGTCTGCAAGGCTCCCCTGTCGTGTGATGCCTGTCGTGTGATGCCGTGTCCGGATGCTGTGAAGGTGTCAGATCCGGGATGGCCGAGGCCGAGTGCCCGGGGCCGTGTGACCGGGGCTGGCAGATGCGGATGAAGGGGGAGGCGGCTCTCCGGCCTCCATCCACATCGCCGGCCAGCTGCCAGCGCCAGCATCGGGGCCGGCGCCAGCATCGCGGCCAGCGCCAGGGCCGACATTGCGGCCGGTTGGTGCTGCCTATTGCAGCTTGACGTCCCACTTGCCGTCGGCCTTGAGCGTGACATTGGCGGTGGCATAGCCGCCGGTGAAGTCGCACAGCGCGGCATTGACGCTCGACTGGGTGAAGTTCATCACATTGCCGGGCGTATAGGTGCCGGTCTGCACGTAATATTGCAGGATCGGCTGGCAATCGGTGTTGTCGGCCGGATTGGCCTGGACGAAGTTCGACAGCACGATCCCGCCATTGACCGACACCGCCGAGCCGACATTGTAATAGGGCGGCGAGGTGAAGCTGGGCGTGGTGATGCGGAATGCGCCTTCCTGCACACCGGAAAGATTGACCGGCGGCGACAGGCCGAGCGTGGTGTTCGGCCCGACGACGGTCGCCGTCGTCGCGTCGTTCGGCTTGGCCGAAGAGCCAGCTACCGGCGCAAGGTCGATCGCCCGGCTGGCGGAGGAGAAGCCCGACGACGAGCCAACCTGCGGCGGCTGGTTCGACTGCTGGATGCCGGCATAAAATTGCAGGTTGACCTGGAAGGTCAAGATCGCGCCGCTATCGCCGAAATTGGCCAGCGACTGGGAAAACAGGCTGTTGGAATAGACCTTCCCACCGCCGGTATAGATCGCCGGTTGCTGGAAAAAGTAGAAATTCTGCGTCTGCGGCTCCAAATTCTTCACGTTGATCGTCAGCATGGTCGACATGGTCTCACCCCTTGGGTTGCGGTGTTGTAGCGTTGAAGACAGAGGGGTCCAGCACCCGATCAGCCCTTGGTGGAATGGATGTCGATGGCGTGTGGCTGTTGTGCTGAACCCTGCACACAGTCTGGTTGAGTTGGAAAATTAATCAACCGATAGCTGTTGAGTGCAGGTTGAGATTGCGGCGGAAATTGCGCTCAGCGCAAAGGCCCGGCCGGCGGGATCGCCTCGAGCAGTTCGACCAGCAGCCGGCGAATCCGCGCCGGCCGCGCCCGCAGTCCGACGATCCAGCCGATCTCCGCCGGTGATACCGAATTGTCCCGGTGCCAGTCGATCGTGCCGCGCCCGAGCAACAGCCAGTCGAGCGAGACATCGAGCAGCTCGGCCAGCGCGCAGGCGCTTTCCAGCGACAGATGGCCGCCATTCTGCCAGCGTGACACCGCCGCTGCCGAGACGTCGAGCTCGGCCGCCAGCGACAGCGTCTTGTGAATATGCCGCTGCAAGATCGCGTCGCGCACGCGCCTGCCGCGCGCCGGGTCATGGGACATTGCGGTTTCTCCCGAGGATTGCTCCCCTGAAGGATAAGCAACTAATGGATGTTATCAATTCCAAGTACATCATCTTAAAGTTGTACTTGATTGCGGCCGGATGCCGACCTGCTCGAAAACCCCGAATCCCCCGCCAACCGGCGATTGCCCTTAACCAGCCTCCCTGGGCCGGCATCCAGCCCTCCGTTCCCGGGCTGCACCCTCAGCCTCTGGAGATATCTGACCTGTGGTCACCCGTGCTCATGTCTTGAGAATCATCTCCGCCGCTGCCAGTGTTGCGCCCGACTGCAGCGCCTGTCGGCCCGAGCAGTGAGGCCGTAGCCATCCGGTGGTGGCGACTGGCGGCTCACCCGACTACGGCCGACGAACCGCCCGATCGCCGGCACTGCCGGACAGCCATGACTGCCGGACCACCACGACTACAGGACCACCGGACTGCAGCGCTGCCCGGAACGCCCAGATTGCCCAGATTGCCCGGAATGCCAGACTGCCAGAATGCACAGAACGAAAGGCCCGACCGCCATGCACTTCCTCCGCGCGACGCCAATCCTGGGCGCCCTGCTTGCCCAGGCGCTGGCGGCGCTTGTGGTCGCCGGCCTTCTCCAGGCGCTGATGCCGCAGCTGACCGGCCGGTTCGGCATCGATAAGATCATCTGGGGCGCGCTGGTTGTGCAGGCGCTGCTGTCCGCCGGCCTGACCCGGGCGCTCGGCCTTGCCGTCTGGTGGCACTGGATCGCGCTCGCCTTTCCCTTCGCCGTGGCGCTGGCGCTCGCTGCCGGTTCCCTGCCGGCATGGCCCTTCGGCCTGGCTTTCCTGCTGCTCTACCTGTTCTTTTCCAACACCGCGCGCGAGCGCGTGCCGCTTTATCTGACCAACCGCGCGACGATCGAGGCGCTGCGCCGGCTGATGGCCGAGCGCGGCGCGACCCGCTTCATCGATCTCGGCTCGGGCCTTGGCGGCGTGGTGCGCGGCCTTGCCGGCAAGGGTCGCAACGCCGAAGGCTACGAGACCGCGCCAATGGCCTTTCTCATCTCCGCCATCCTGTCGAAGCTGACCGGCCGCGGCACCATCCACCGCCGCGACATCTGGTCGGCCGATATTTCGAGTGCTGACATCGTATATGTCTTCCTCTCGCCCGAACCGATGCCGGCGATCCATGACAAGGCGAGGCGCGAGATGAAGCCCGGCAGCCTGCTGGTCTCCAATAGCTTCGCCATCCCCGGCCTCGACGCCGACGAGATCTGGGACCTGTCCGACCGCCGCAAGACAAGGCTGTATCTGTATGGGATGAAGGGGTGAGCGGGGGAGTGGCGAGAAAAGGGCTGACATTGCCGCGCCTGGAAAGTGCAGCGGTCATCAAGTCCGGTCAGTAACTGGCCTTTCGCCATCCGGCCGTGCGCGCCTCGGTCTCGGTGCAGAACCAGCGCTCGCCGCGATGCGGTAAAACCCGGGATTCGGCGTACCAGTACTGGCCCGGCACATGATAGATGCGTTCGCCGCTGGCAACGCTGATATTGCCTTTGATCTTGCATGCCGGGTTGAGCGCGTTCGGCAGCGAGCCGGCCACCGGTCGCGGCAGATACTCATGCCCACCGGCGCCGAAGAAGGCAACGACTGTGCTGATCATGACAAGCGTTGGAAACTTCATGTTCCACCCCCGAACCACAGGCCTGGGACTGTAACAAGCGGCGTCTTTCATTCCAGTAAAAGAAGTTACTAAAATACGATATGTCTGGCGCGTCGATCCTCGACGCCGTCGGCTGGTTCTGTCAGCGCGGGCGGCTTCCGGCCATGCCGCAGCCCCATGGCCGTGCCATACCCCCCTCGGTGCTGCCGGACATCTCCCCCTCAAGGGGGGGGGAGATCACCCGCCGCCGATTGCATACGCCACACTGGTGGATCCCAGGGCCACTTGGAGGGCCATATTGTGCAAAAGGACAGCCTCGCGCTGATCTCCCCCGTGTGCGGGAGATGCCCGGCAGGGCAGAGGGGGTACGCCCGGCACCGATCATCAGGAGGAACGCAGGTGCCATCACGCCCGCCGGCCTTGCCGCCTGGCCGTTGGCTCAGGCAAAACCGTGATGCCGGCCTTCACGCCACATCCTGCGCCACCTGTTGCCGTTCGTTGATCCGCCAGCCGTTGCGGCCATCGGCCTTTGCCGCATAGACGGCCTGGTCTGCGGCGTCGACGAGGGACTGGAAATCGTCGTCATTCAGGATAGTGCCGGTCGCGGCACCGACGCTGACGGTGACATGCCGGTTGCGGTCGCGGGTGAACTCGTGGGCAATGCCGAGCTGGCGCACCGAGCGGCGCACGGCTTCGGCGAAATGCCCCGCCTTGTCGGCATCGGTGGCCGGCAGGATGGCGAGAAACTCCTCCCCGCCCTGGCGCGCCAGATGCGCGTCGAGCGGCAGGGCCCGGCGCATGGCGCGCGCCACCCGTTTCAGACAGTCGTCGCCGGCACCATGGCCATAGCCGTCGTTGAACGCCTTGAAATGATCGACGTCGATGATCAGCACGACCGCGTTTTCCATCGCCTGAGGCATTTCCAGCCTAAGTCGCGAAAGCTCGCCATCGGTGCCGCGCCGGTTCGACAGCCGGGTCAGTGGATCGGTCACGGACAGCCGGGCCAGATCCTTGTTCTGCCGCGACAATTCCCGCTTCAGCACCTCGTTTTCCTGGCTCTGCAGGAAGTTGGCGATCGCCTCGCTTTCGAGCTGGTAGCTGACCAGAAGCGTCATGCCGACCGTCGGCAGATAGACCGCCAGATGCTGCAGCACGTAAAACCCGCTGCTGCCTTCGAGGAACCAGATGACGGAATAGTTGAGCACGAAGATCAGCAGGCTGGCGATCAGGCTGGGGCGAAACGGCGAGGCGGCGGCAATGGTCACGACCATCTGGAACGAAGCGGCGGCATAGAAATAGCTGAGCACCGCCGGGTTGCGGCTCGAGACCAGGATCAGACACCAGCAGACATTGCCGAGGATGGCGACACCAAGGGCGGCATGTTCCTTGTTAACGATCGGATGATCGCCGGAGACATAGCGCACCAGCACCAGCGCCACCGGCAGCACTACGCCGAAGCGCAGGCTGATCGCCAGCAGAGTCACATCGCCGAGCAGCAGGATGTCGAGCAGGATGCAGGCGAGATAGAAGCCGCAGACGCCGATCACCGAGCTGAGCAGCAGCCGGGTCCGCGCCGATGTGCGCAGTGAAAGAAATGCGTTCTGCTGGTCCGCCGTCATGCGAAGTCGCGGGAACAAGGTCGACCATCTCGTCATGGATGTACAATCACCGAAAGAAAATGCGTTGATCAAATCTGGCAAAATTCTTAGCCCAGCCGATTTAAGCATGGGTGAAGGATGTGTGCCGATGCGGGAAACCCGCCACGATCGCTTCGACTATGATTAATGGCACCCTAAAAATGGGGTGGCGCAGCTTTAGGGGATGCGACCCTTCTGTGTCAATTCAGGATGGATGCGCTCTGCGCCGGGCCGAGCGGCGCCGCCAGCCGCAGTTTCGCCGCAATATCGCGAATCAGCCGGGTTGATTGCGAAGACAGCGAGCGTGGCCGCACCATCGGCGGCAGCGCCGTCGGGTCGTCGGCTGGCTTGGCTTCCGCCACGGTCTTGGCCGCATCCGGGCCGGGCAGGGGGTTTTCAATGCCGGGGATCGGCTTCAGGTCGATGCCCTGATGTGCATAATCCATCAGCTTCTTGAAGGTCATCGCCGGCAGCGAGCCGCCGGTCATGTTGTTGGTCGAGGTATAGTCATCATTGCCGAACCAGACGGCGCCCGTGTAGTTGCCGGTATAGCCGACAAACCAGGCATCGCGGTAGGCCTGGGTCGTGCCGGTCTTGCCGGCCGTGACGATGCCGTGATCGAGCGCTGCCCGCCGCGCGGTGCCGATATAGGGGATCTTGGTCATCATCTGGTTCATGTAGGCGGCCGCCTGCGCCGTCAGGATGCGGTCGGCCGGCTTTTCGTCGCGGTCGAAATCATAGAGCACCTCGCCCTGGTAGTTCATGATCTGCGCGATGCCGTGCCGGCGCGACTGGTAGCCGCCGGCCGGCAGTACGGCATAGGCCGTTGCCTGGTCCATCACGGTCACTTCCGTCGTGCCGAGCGGAATGGTCACGTCCTTGCGCAGAGGCGTTTCCACGCCCATCGCCTTTGCCGTCTGCATGATCGCGTCGATGCCGAGCTTTTCCTTGGCCAGCCGCACGGGGATGGTGTTGATCGATTTCGCCAGCGCCGTCTCGATGGTAATGCGGCCAGCATAGCTGTTGCCGTAGTTGTGCGGGCTCCAGTTGCCCCAGGAGATCGGCCCGTCGGTGACCATGGTCGAGGGCGTGTAGCCATTCTCCATCGCCAGCGCATAGGTATAGATCTTGAACGACGAGCCCGGCTGGCGCAGCGCCCGGGTCGCCCTGTTGAACTGGCTTTCGCCATAGTCGCGCCCGCCGACCATGGCGCGCACGGCGCCACCGCTTTCCAGCATCACCAGCGCGCCCTGGCGGACATTGTAGCTCTCGCCATATTCGCGCAGCGACGAGGCGACGGCCTCGTCGGCCGCCTGCTGCAGGCCGGTATCGATCGTGGTGCGCACGACCAGTGTATGATCCTTGAAGCGCGCCGCGATCCGCTGCACCTCCTCGAAGGCCCAGTCGAGGAAATAGTCGGGCGCTTCCGCCTCGTCGCGATCGACCACGGTTGCCGGATTGCGCCGGGCCGAGACCACCTGGCCCTCGCTCATCAGCCCGCCCTGCACCATGTTGGTCAGAACGTCATTGGCGCGTGCGCGCGCCGCCGGCAGGTTGACATGCGGGGCATATTTTGCCGGCGCCTTGAACAGGCCGGCGAGCATCGCCGCTTCCGCAAGCGTCACCTCGGTGATGCTCTTGCCGAAGTAGAATTGCGAGGCGGCCGCTGCCCCGAACGTGCCGCCGCCCATATAGGCGCGGTCGAGATAGAGCGACAGGATTTCCTTCTTCGACAGGTTGGCTTCCAGCCATACCGCCAGGAAGGCTTCCTTGATCTTGCGCTCGATCGACCGTTCATTGGTCAAAAACAGGTTCTTCGCCAGCTGCTGGGTCAGCGTCGAGCCGCCCTGCACGACCGTGCCGGCCTTGGCGTTTTCGGTCATGGCGCGGGCAAGGCCGAGAAAATCGATGCCGAAATGCTCGAAGAAGCGCCGGTCCTCGGTCGCCAGCACCGCCTTGATCAGGTGATCGGGCAGGTCGTCGATCGGCACGAGGTTTTCATGGATGATGCCGCGATGGCCGATCGTATTGCCGTAGCGGTCGAGAAAGGTGACGGCGAAATTGTCGTGGTTGCGCCAGTCCTTCTTGGTTTCCTCGAGTGCCGGCTGGGCCAGCGTTAGCAGCACGACCATGCCGGCCGTGCCGAGCGTCATCGCCTCGCCGGCGATCTCGAAGCCGAGCTTTTTCAGGCCGCGCACCCGGAAGCGGCGGAAGAAGATGGTGATCTCTTCCCAGATCTCGACCAGGTCATAGCCGGCATTCCACAGCGTCGAGTCGAGCCAGCTGTCGATCCGCAGGAAGAAATGCCGCTTCAGGCGGGGTTTTTGTCCCGGTTCTGGCGTGTGGTCCTCGGTCACCTTGGTCTTGCCTTTTTCCTCAGCCTATATCAGGCAGATCGCATTGTCGCAGCCATCACCCGCCGGATCCCCGTCGGACCCACAAGTCCGCCCCACGCCGGATTCGAGCGCGCTGCCGTGCCGGCCGGGTCCAAATCCCTTGACGCGAAGGCCTTAACGGGTCAGGACCGGGGCGAGCCACGGGCAAATCGGCCTTTGCTGATTGATGGTCGATTTGGCCGCAAAGAACAAGAAGAATTGCATCCCGGACATTCACGCCTGCATGAGTGCAGGCATCAGAACCGGCATGACAACAGGCACGAGAGCGAGCATGGCAGACGGTATGACCGAGACCCCTTACTGGAAGACCAAGCGCCTGGTCGAGATGAGCCTGACCGAATGGGAAGCGCTGTGCGATGGCTGTGGTCTCTGTTGTCTCAACAAGCTGGAGGACTGGGACACCGGCGAGGTGGTCTTCACCTCCGTCGCCTGTACCCTGCTCGACGGCAATACCTGTCAGTGCAAAGACTATCCCCACCGCCAGACGATCGTGCCCGACTGCATCCAGCTCACCCCCGACCAGGTCGATACCATCGCCTGGCTGCCGCCGACCTGCGGCTACCGCCTCGTGCATGAAGGCCGCGACCTCTACTGGTGGCATCCGCTGGTCTCCGGCGACCCCGACACCGTGCACCAGGCCGGCATTTCGGCCCGCGGCCGCACCATCTCGGAGGACGATGTCGATGTCGAGGATTTCGAGGATTTCGTCGTCTACTGGCCGCTGACCGTGGGCGAAGGGGTGGAGTAGGGGGAGCTGGTCCGCCCCCTCGGTAGCGCTGCCCGCCGACTCAGTCTGCCTTCGCAAGCCGTGCGATCACCTTGATCTCGAAGTCGAAACCGGCAAGCCAGGTGACGCCGAGGGCGGTCCAGTTCGGGTAGGGTGCCTCAGGAAAGATGCGGTTTTTCACCGCCATGATCGTCTCGAACTGGTTTTGCGGATCGGTGTGGAACGTCTGAACATCGACGATGTCGTCGAAGCCGCAGCCGGCGGCCTTCAGCACGGCCTCGAGATTGGCGAAGGCCAGCTCCACCTGTTTCCGGAAATCCGGTTCTGCTGTGCCATCCTCGAGGCTGCCGACCTGGCCGGAGACGAACAGGAAGTCGCCTGAGCGAATGGCGGCCGAATAGCCATGGGCTTCATAGAGTGCGTGCCGGTTCGCGGGGAAAACTGCGTCGCGTTTGCTCATTGTAGGTTCCTTTGCTGATTGCAGGTGTCGATGCGCCGCAGGGCGACGATCGAGTGTGGATGCTTCCCGTCATCGGTGGGAGGTGATATACGATCCGTATGTGAAATTGATATTCGCATGCGGACCGTATGTCAAATTCAAATACGAAACGTATGTGAGAGAGGAAGCGCCATGGCTGCCAAGCGTATTGAAAAGATGGAGGAAAATCGCGCCCGGCTGATCGCCGCCGCGCGCCGGGCTTTTGCGGCTAAAGGCTATGCGGCGGCGTCCATGGATGAATTGACCGCCGAGGTCGGCCTGACACGCGGCGCGCTCTACCACAATTTCGGCGACAAGCGCGGCCTGCTGGCCTCCGTCGTTCACCAGATCGACAGCCAGATGGCGGCGCATGCCAAGGCGGTCGGCGCAGCGCACGCAGACGGCTGGCAGGCGCTTCTGGCCGAGGGGGTCGCCTATATCGAGATGGCGCTGGACCCGGAGATACAACGCATCGTCCTGCTCGACGGCCCCGCCGTCCTCGGCGACCCTTCGCGGTGGCCGAGCCAGGACAGCTGTCTCGTTGCAACCCGGCAGGCCATCACGGACCTGCTGGCGCAAGGTGTCCTGAAGCCGGTGGATGCCGAGGCCGCGGCGCGGCTGGTCAGCGGTGCTGCCCTCAACGCCGCACTGTGGATCGCCGCTAGCGAGCGCCCGCGCGATGTCCTGCCCAAGGCCATCGAGGCGTTTCGCGCCCTGGCGTCGGGACTGTTGAAGGAGGCGTGAATATTGACCGTGAGCCCGATCACTTGAGTATCGGAAGTCACATTCATTGTTTTAAACTTTATTGCTTGATGTACCAGGCTCTGTTGACCAAGATTTGTCCCGTCTCCCTGCGGACGCTTTGCAGAGACCTGTGCCGCTGACCGTTCGTGGAGTGGCAAGAATGCCCGAACTCCTGCCGCTCCGCGCTGTGTTGATATCACCGCTGATCCCAGACAAGCCGACCTTAATTTTGCGGTGAATCGTCGGTTGTGCCTTCGTTGTCAGAGGTATCGTTTTCGATCACCAATCGTATCCGGAGTTGGTCGATAGCCCGTTGAAAAACGGCCGGATCGTCCATTGCCCGGGAAAGAACAATTGCCCCTTGAATAGCAAGAACGGCCTCTTCCGCGAGGATGCGCGATTGCTCACTGCTGCGGCCCTGCCGAACAAGCGCTGACTGCAACGCGTCTACCCAGGCGACAAAATAGCCTCGGATGGCCTGCGCGAAGAGGTCACGCGTATTGGCGACTGCCAAAGCACCGACGAGGCACACGCGCCTGCCGGACCTGAAATACTGGTCCGTCGAGGCGAGCATGGCACGGATGGCGCCATTGACATCGCTCTCGTTCCGCAACGGGGAATATACGGCATCCTCGAACCATTGGCCGATTTCGTCGAGAACAGCCCGCACCATCTCTTCCTTTCCGTTCGGGAAGAAATGGTAGAGGCTGCCCTTGCCGAGACCGGTAGCCTTGCCGATCAAGGCAAGGCTTGCGCCTTCATAGCCATGTTCGCGGAAAACTTCAGCCAACGGGGCTATGACGTCGGCTTTTTCAGCGACCATGCGGGCCATGACTAGAGGCCCAGATCGCTGAGGCTGGCGTGATCATCCGGCCGACGGCCAAGAGGCCAGTGGAACAAACGATCGCTTTCAGCAATCGGCATTTCATTGATGCTCGCGTGCCTGTGCGCCATCAGACCGTCCTCCGCGAATTCCCAGTTCTCGTTACCATAGGCGCGATACCAGCGGCCGCCATCGTCGCGATATTCATACGCGTAACGTACCGCGATGCGGTTACCGGTAAAAGCCCAAAGCTCCTTTATCAGGCGGTATTCGTGCTCTTTGTTCCACTTACGTGTCAGAAATGCCTGAGCTTCTTCGCGATTGCTCGCGAACTCGACGCGGTTCCGCCAGCGGGTGTCGAGCGTATAGGCCAGAGCAACTTTCGCTGCGTCTCTCGTGTTCCAGCCGTCTTCGGCCAACCGAACCTTTTCGACGGCGGTTTCGCGGGTGAAAGGGGGGAGTGGGGGACGTGACATCTTCAGTTCCTTGTCAAGTTGAGCCGTTGTACTGATTGGTAATATCTTTACCGATCGGTACAATCGCGAGTGAACATGTGCTTGTCAAGTGGCATTTCCGTCTGGCTGTTTGAGATCGATTTGGAGTGGCGCGCGGTAGCCTCGTTGGCGGCGGCTGCCGACCAGGCCGGAGTGTTCTCACTGGCTGCGGGCGCTACAGGGTGACTTATCAGGAGGCCTTTGGTCGATCACGCGGCGGCTTTACGACAAGAATCCACGCCCGAGCACACGGTCAGGGACGCCCTCTCGGCTTCGTCCTGACGGGCAGGGAAGCTTCGGACGACAACGCCGTTCCGGGCATGCTGGAGATACCGGTCAGCAAGCCGAGGCTATTCCTTGCCGACAAAGGCTACGGCGGTGAGTTCTTGCGTGAAGAACTCCTGCTCCACGGGATCAGACCGGTCATTCTGCCGAAGGCAAACCGGAAGACCCCGCCCGCCGAGGACTACCGGGCCCACAAGCACCGAAACCGCATTGAGCGGATATTCAATCGCCTCAAGCAGTTCCGTCGCGTTGCGACCCGATACGACAAGACACGAAAAATCCCCTTCGACGCCTTGACCCTCCCATGATGGGAAGGTCCATGTAGAGGGCAGAGGTGATGATGATGAATGTGCAATCCAAGACGTTTTCCGAGGTTCCGCCGCTTCAGGTCCCCGTTGACGGCATGACCTGCGCTTCCTGCGTGCGCCGTGTCGAGAAGGCGGCGGCTGGCGTTGAGGGCGTCGCGGCGAGTGCGGTGAATTTTGCCACCGAGACGCTGAGCGTCACGCCGGGGCAGGGCTTTTCGGCGGCGGCGCTGATGCGGGCGATCGCCGATGCCGGCTATGAGGCGCGGGCGGAAAAGCTGGTGCTCGAGGTCGAGGACATGACCTGCGCCTCCTGCGTCAGCCGGGTGGAAAAGGCACTTCTGTCGGTGCCGGCGGTGGAGACGGCCTCGGTCAATCTGGCGACCGGCGAGGCGATCGTCACCGTGCTTGGCGGTGCGCTGGCGCTTGCCGACATGCAGGCGGCGGTCGACAAGGCCGGTTACCGGCTGCGACCGGTCGTGCCGCAGGCAACGGGCTGGCCCGCGGTAAATGCCTCGGACACTTCCGGCGGCAGGGATGGCGCGCGCCACCGGCCGCTGGCAGATGCAGGCGTAGGCGGGCAACCCGACGACAGCCGCGAGGCGCGCCGCGCCCGCGAGATCGCCCTCCTGACCCGCGACGTGTGGATCGCGCTTGTCCTGTCGCTGCCGCTGTTCGTCATGGAAATGGGCAGCCATCTCTATCCGCCGCTGCATCACACACTGATGCAGGTTTTCCCCGGCAACACGCTGTATTATCTGCAATTTGTCCTGGCGACGCTGGTCCTATTCGGGCCCGGCCGGCGCTTTTTCGTCAAGGGCGTGCCGGCTCTGATCCGGCTGGCGCCCGACATGAATGCGCTGGTCGCGATCGGCACCGGGGCGGCCTATCTCTATTCGCTGGTGACGACGTTTGCGCCCGGCCTGCTGCCGGCCGAAGCCCGGCATGTCTATTACGAGGCCGCCACCGTCATCGTCACGCTGATCCTGCTTGGCCGCCTGCTCGAGGCCCGCGCCAAGGGCCGGACGGGGGCGGCGATCCGCAAACTGGCCGGTCTGCAGGCGAAAACTGCGAGGGTCGAGCGCGACGGCCGCACCGTCGATCTCGACGTTGCCGAAGTCGTGGTCGGCGATACGGTGGTGATCCGGCCGGGCGAACGCATTCCGGTCGACGGCACGGTGATCGACGGCACGAGCGCGGTCGACGAGGCGATGATTTCCGGCGAACCGATCCCGGTCGAGAAGGGGCCGGGGGCAACCGTCATCGGCGGCACGGTCAACGGATCCGGCAGTCTGAGGTTCACCGCGACCGGCGTCGGCGCCGACATGATGCTGTCGCGCATCATCCGCATGGTTGCAGAGGCGCAAGGGGCCAAGCTGCCAATCCAGAAACTGGTCGACCAAGTGACGTCCTGGTTCGTGCCGGCGGTCATTGCTGTCGCGATCCTCACTTTCTTCGTCTGGTTGGCCGTCGGGCCGGAGCCGGCCTATACCTACGGGCTGATCGCCGCCGTCGCCGTGCTGATTATCGCTTGCCCCTGCGCCATGGGGCTGGCCACCCCGACCTCGATCATGGTCGGCACCGGCAGGGCGGCGGAACTCGGCGTGCTGTTTCGAAAGGGCGAGGCGCTGCAGACGCTGGCCGATATCGACACCGTCGTCATGGACAAGACCGGAACGATCACCAAGGGCCGGCCGGAACTGGTCGAGATCGTCGTGGCCGACGGTTTTGATGAGGCCGAGGTGCTGGGCCTTGTTGCCAGCCTCGAGGCGCGCTCGGAACATCCGCTCGCCGACGCGATCGTCCGGGCGGCGAAAGAACGGAATCTGCCTCTCGCCGATGTCCAGCAGTTCGATTCCCCGACCGGCAAGGGAGTTACGGGTAAGGTCGGCGGCAGGT
>ERZ1034375.156-NODE-156-length-19528-cov-3.059329_pt1 | contig 19528 bp, 21 predicted proteins | sample MGYA00520585_ERZ1034375 | MGnify/ENA primary metagenome ERZ1034375 (study PRJEB33736, sample SAMEA104288463) | Azolla filiculoides | biome: Urban; feature: water surface; material: ditch water | place: Netherlands | collected 2014 ... | reverse complement strand
TCCGTGCCGCCGGCACTGGCGTCATTGGGGTTGTCGGCATTGATCCTGAAGCCGAACTTGGTGGCGATCTGGATCCGGTCGCGATAGGGCCGCAAGCCTTTGCCGACGAGGATCTCGTTGGTGAACGGGCCATAGATCTCGGCCGTGTCGAACAGCGTCACGCCGAGGTCTACGGCCCGCGCCAGCGTCGCCAGAGAGCCTGCCTCATCACCGGTCTGGGTATAGCCATGCGTCATGCCCATGCAGCCGAGGCCGAGGGCGGAAACGGAGAGGGAGCCGAGCTGTCTTGTTTTCATGATGTTTGACCTTTCGCGGAAGAGCGCGCCGGATGCGCTGATGATAGTCGGAGAATAGCACCAAGATTGAATAGGATAATGGCTGTAATTTTGCGCAGCTTGTTCTATTGAATAGAGCAATGAACCGGATCCAGCTTTCGCAACTGGCGGTGCTCGCCACCGTCGCCGAGACCCGCAGCTTCCGCAAGGCGGCCGCAGAGCTTGCCATTGCGCCATCGGCCGTCAGCCATGCGGTGGCCTCGCTGGAGGCAAGCCTCGGTGTGCGTCTGCTCGCCCGCACCACCCGCAGCGTCGCGCCGACCGAGGAGGGCAGGCGGCTGCTGCAGACGCTGGCACCGGCGCTGGCCGATATCGATACGGCGCTGGCGGCCCTGGCCGACGATCGAGGCGAACCGGCTGGCCCCTTGCGCATCACCATGCCGATGCTGGCTGCCGAAGACCTGATCGCGCCGCGGCTGGGTGCGTTCCTGCGGACCTACCCGCGGATCGAATTCGACATCGTCACCAATGACCGCTTCGAGGATATCGTCGCCGAAGGCTTCGATGCGGGTCTGAGGCTCGGCGAACATCTGGAAGCCGACATGATCGCGGTCAAGGCGAGCGGGCCGCAGCGCGGCGTGATCGTCGCATCACCCGCCTATATCGCCGAACATGGCGTGCCGTTGACGCCGCAGGACCTGATGCAGCATCGCTGCATCCGCCGCCGATTCAGCAGCGGTCGGATCTATCGCTGGGAACTGGAGCAGGGCGGCAAGGCCCTGGCCGTCGACGTCGCGGGTCCCTTGATCGTATCCGACCAGCGGCTGTCCCGCATCGCGGCCCTTGATGGTGTCGGCCTGGCTTTCCTGTTCGACGAACGGGTGGACGTGGATATCCGCGAAGGGCGGCTTGTGCCGGTCTTGACCGACTGGTCGCCACCCTTCGACGGTTTTTACATCTACTACACCTCGCGCCGGCAGATGCGTCCGGCGCTGCGGGCTTTTGTCGATTTCTTCCGCTATTCCAGCTGATCAGCCGAGCGACATCCGGTAGCGTACGTGACCGTCTTCTCGCGCATAACTGTCGTAGAGTTTGCGCGCTGTCGCATTGTCGTGGTTGGTATGCCAGTAGAGCCGCGACCAGCCCTGGGTCTTGGCAAGCGCGATCAGGTCGTCGATCAGCGCGCGGCCGATGCCCTGGCCGCGAAAGCGGGCGTCGAGGAACAGGTCTTCCAGATAGCAGTCTGGCGTCTTGACCCAGGTGCTGTCGTGGAAATGGTGGATGGCAAAGCCGGCCAGGCCTCCGTCGACCTCGGCGACCCGCATGGCAACGCGCGAGGAGGGATCGAGGATGCGGGCCCAAGTGTGGTCGGTGATCTCGGGGTCAAGGTCCACCTTGTAGAAGGTCAGGTAGCCGGCCCAGAGCTTGCGCCACGCGGCATCGTCGGCTGCTGTCGCATCGCGTATGACAAGGGTCATGGTCAGGCACCCGCCGCGTCGAGCAGGGCCATCTGCTGATCCGAGAGCTGCAGCTTTCCGGCGGCGATCAGGCTTTCGAGCTGGCGAAGGCTGGTGGCCGATGCGATCGGAGCGGTGATGCCGGGACGCGCCGCGACCCAGGCGATGGCGATGGTTGCCGGCGTGGTTGCGGTCTCGGCGGCGACCTGGTCGAGTGCGGCGAGGATCTTCAGCCCCTTGTCGTTCAGGTAGTTGCCGACCCGGTAGGAGCGGGCGACGCCTTCGGTGTCTTCCGGCTTGCGGTATTTGCCGGTGAGGAAGCCGGCGGCCAGCGCATAATAGCTGATCACGCCGATATCCTCGGCAATGCACAGATCGGCAAGTGCACCTTCGAAACGGTTGCGCGTGTAGAGATTGTATTCCGGCTGCACCACGTCGAAACGCGGCAGGCTGTTTTTCGCCGAGGCATCAAGGGCGGCCTGCAACTGGGTGCCGTCATAGTTGGAGCAGCCGATGGCGCGCACCTTGCCCGCCTTGATCAGTTTGCCGAAGGCCTCCAGCGTTTCCTCGATCGGGGTCTTTTCATCCGGCTTGTGGGCCAGATAGAGATCGACATAGTCGGTCTGCAACCGTTTCAGCGATGCCTCGACCGCGTCGGCGATCCAGGTCTTGCCAAGGCCGGTCTCGCGGCCGTTGTTGTCGAAGCCGACCTTGGTGACGATGATCGCCTTGTCTCGCGCAACACCGCCACGCTTCAGCCATTTGCCGATGATCGTTTCGCTTTCGCCGCCGACATGGCCATCGACCCAGGCAGAATAGACATCGGCCGTGTCGATCGTGTTGTAGCCGGCATCGAAAAAGGCATCGAGCAGGTCAAACGAGGTCGCCTTGTCGGCCGTCCAGCCGAAGACATTGCCGCCGAAGACGACGGGTGCGATGGAAAGACCGGTGCGGCCGAGGGCGCGCTTCTGCATAGCATGATCCTTTCGATGGACTGTTTCACCGGACGGTAGCAATCGGCTTCGTGATGCACCATTCAAATTGGTGAATGGGTCAAAACCATGCGAGCTTCCTCAATTGTCCGGCCGTCGCTCGCGGCGAAACTGGCTCGGCGGTGCAGCGTGATGCTCCGACCAGACCCGCCGCAGATGCCGTGTCGAGGAAAACCCGGCCCGCTCGGCGACACTTTCCATGTCGAACCGGCTCTGGGACAACAGGTCATGCGCCAGCGCCACTCGGATGGTGTTGATATAGGCGGTGACCGACAGGCCGGTGTGCTCGCGAAACAGCCGGGTCATGTGCCGTTCGCTGAGCGCCGCAAGCCGCGACAGTTCGCCGAGGCTCCAGTCACGCGCAGGGTCGGCCATGATCGCATCCTGCATCCGGTGGATGGCAGGGTGGATATGATTGCGGCCGGACAGCCAGGGCGAGAGCTGCGGGTCGGAACCGCTGCGGCGCAGATAGATGACCATCTTGCGCGCCACCAGCAGCGCCACCTGGGCCGAGGTCAGCTGAGCGACCACATGCAGCATCAGGTCGATACCGGTCGAGATGCCGGCGCTGGAGAAGCGGTTGCGATCCTCGACATAGAGCCGGTTTTCGAGGACGTTGGCGGTCGGCGCCAGCGCCTTCAACTCATCGATGCATTCGGCATGGGTGGTGCAGGCATGGCCTTCCAGCAGGCCGGCGGCACCCGCAAGCAGCGCACCGGAGCAGATCGTCACCAGTCTCGTGTCTGCTGCAACAACATTGCGCAGCCATATGCGCAGTGCGACAAGTTCGGCATTGGCGACAAGCGCCTGTTCGCCGACCGCAAGGCTGCCGGAGACGACCAGCATGGCACCCTGCGGCAAACATTCGGGCAAAGGTTCCAGCCCATCCAGCATCAGCCCGATCGAGGTCTGCTGTCGGGCCTGCGTGGAGATATAGTGGTAGTCGAATCGAACCGCACTCTGCTCGCTATTGGCATAGCGCAGCACTTCCAGCGGCCCTGCGACATCGATCAGCAGGGCCTCCGGCGGAACCAGGATATAGACCGGGACGACCTCCGGCACAGATGGATCCCGCTCTGTGCTCAAGCCGCTTTCCTTGCCGTGCCGAGTGCCTCTTCGACGGTCGCGATGCGGGCGAAACGGCCGGCCAGCACCAGTTCTGTGCGCATGCGGATCTCGGCCGGCGAGAAGCTGACGCCCGAGGCATGGGTCATGGTGAAGGTCAGCATCGCTTCACTGACGAAATCGACGCCGTAGCCGATATCGGCCGCGTGGCGTGTGGTGGTTTCGCAGCATTGTTCGGTGCGGATGCCGGAGACGATCAGGCGGCTGATGCCGTTGGCCTTCAGCCAGTCCTCCAGCCCGGTGCCGACCAGCGACGAATGCACGTTCTTGTGGAATGTCACGTCCGGGGTGATCTCGAGTTCGGCAAGCGTCGTGACGAAACCGCTGTCGAGGGTAAACGGCGCATCGCTGTCGACATGGAAGATCTGCACGACCGGGATGCCGGCAGCCTTGGCGCCGTCGATCAGCGCCTGCTGTTTTTCGACATAGGCGGCGAGATCGTCAGTCGTCCAGAAGGCACACTGGCGAAAGGACTCCTGGGCATCGACGACGATCAGTGCGGTTTTCTCTGCGGACATTTTAGGTTCTCCGATGAATTCAACGATAGCCGAAATTATCCCGTCTGCAGAGCAGAAAAAGCAGGCGGCCGGACGAAGAGAGGACATTTTCGGCCAAGCGGGAGCCCAGCGATGAAGCATCACATGCCGCGAGCCGGATTGCGCCGCACGCGAACCTCGCCTAGTGTCCGCCCGATATTTTCAGGGAGGAAATCATGTTGCGTTTCGGAATTATGTCGACGGCCAAGATCGGTCGCGAGCTTGTCGTGCCCGCCATCCAGGATGCGGAAAATGCTGTGGTCACGGCGATTGCCAGCCGCGATCTGGAAAAGGCCCGTGCCATGGCCGACCGCTTTTCCGTGCCGCATGCCTTCGGTTCCTATGAGGAAATGCTGGCCTCCGACGTGATCGATGCCGTCTACATTCCGCTGCCGACCTCGCAGCATGTCGAATGGTCGATCAAGGCGGCCAATGCCGGCAAGCATGTGCTGTGCGAAAAGCCGATTGCGCTGAAGGCCGACCAGATCGACGCCATCATCGAAGCCCGTGATCGCAACAAGGTTGTCGTCTCCGAAGCCTTCATGGTCACCTATACGCCGGTCTGGCATAAGGTCCGCGAACTGCTGGCTGCGGGCGCCATCGGGCAGTTGAAGATGGTCCAGGGTTCCTTCACCTATTTCAACCGCGATCCCGGCAATATGCGCAACATTCCCGAACTCGGCGGCGGCGCGCTGCCGGATATCGGCGTCTATCCGACGATTACCACGCGCTTTGCCACCGGCAAGGAGCCGCAACGTATCCAGGCGACGATCGAGCGCGATCCGGAATTCGGCACCGACATCTATTCGAGCGTGAAGGCCGATTTTGGCGATTTCGAACTGAATTTCTATATCTCGACCCAGATGGCCAACCGCCAGCAGATGGTCTTCCACGGCACCGATGGATTCATCGAGGTGAAGTCGCCGTTCAACGCCGATCGCTGGGGCGCCGAAGAGGTCGAGCTGACCAACCGCAGCCATGACGGCTCGCAGATCTTCCGCTTTCCCGACAGCCGCCAGTACAAGCTGGAGGCCGAAGCCTTTGCCCGGGCTGTCGCCGGGACTGCTGGGGAAGTGGTGACGCTGGAGAACTCCAAGGCTAACCAGCGCTTCATCGATGCGATCTACCGCGCCGCAGCCAAGGACGGCTGGGAGGCTGTCTAAGGTTAGTCGGCTACCGGTTTATTCTATCGCCGGAAGACGAAACGCGAATAGCCGAAGAAACTGAACAGCATGGCGGCGATGGAGGCAAACACCAGCGCCGCATAGGGGCTGAGCAGCGGTGCCATGATCAGGAGCCCGGCATAAATGCCGTAATTGATCAGCGAGGTGATCACCGCGATCACGCCGTAGCGAAAGCCCTCGACCACGACAGAGCGTTTCGAGGCGCCGAAGGTGAAGGTCCGGTTGAGCAGCCAGGTCGCGGTCATCGCCAGCGCAATGGCGATGACCCGTGCGCTGAGCGGGCCGAGCGGTGAAAAGGTCAAAAGCAGCCAGAGCGTGCCAGCGTCGACGAGAAAGCCCGTCGCGCCGACGATGACGAAGCGGATGAATTTTTTCATGCGGCTTTCGAGGCGCGCTTGCTGGGCGTTGCGGGTTTCGCTGCCGCTGGCATGTTGACTGGCTGCTGTTCGCTGTCGGGCCGCCTCAGCGCCGGCAGGTTCATGTAGTGGATGCGCAGCTGTTCGGCCCGCGACCGGGCGAGGGAATCGAGGATCAGCGCGGCGGTGAAGCTGAGGAAGGACATCATCATCAGCGCCATGGCGGCAATCCAGGTCGGCATGCGCGACACCAGGCCAGTGGTGAAGAATTCGTAGAGTACGGGCACCATGAAGCCGAGGCTCATGCCCATCAGGCCGGCGCTGATCAGGCCGAAAAAGGCAAACGGCCTTGTCTCTTTCATCAGCATGGCGAACATCCAGAGGATCTTTGCGCCGTCCTTGAAGGTCGACAGCTTGGAATGCGAGCCTTCCGGCCGGCGACCGTAGTCCAGCTCCAGTTCGCAGACCGGCAGTTTCAGCCGCGAGGCATGCACCGACATTTCGGTTTCGATCTCGAAGCCGCCGGAGACGGCCGGGAAGCTCTTTACGTAGCGACGCGAAAACGCCCGGTAGCCGGACAGGATATCGGTGAAGTCGTTGCCGAACAGCAGGCGGTAGAGCGTGTTGAACAGCCGGTTGCCGAAGGCATGGCCCTGGCGCCCGGCATCGTCATGCACGCCGCGGCGGGTACCGACAACCATGTCTGCCCGTTCGGTGATCAGCGTGCGGATCAGTTCCTCGGCATCATGCGGCGCATAGGTGCCGTCACCGTCGGCCATCACATAGATATCGGCATCGATGTCGCAGAACATCCGGCGCACGACATGGCCCTTGCCCTGGCGGCGCTCGCGAACGACGGTCGCGCCGGCCAGCATGGCGGTCAGCGCGGTGCCGTCGGTCGAATTGTTGTCATAGACGAAGATACGGGCCTGCGGCAGGGCGGTGCGGAAATCGCGCACCACGTCACCGATCGTCGCGGCCTCGTTGTAGCAGGGCAGCAAGACGGCAATGTCGGGATAGGCGGGGGCCGAACCACTCATCGAAAGTGCACCTGTTGAAAGCTCGTGCAGCCGTCATGACCGCATCCGGCTTTACTATTTCTTGAGAAGGTTAAGGCTAGGTTTCGCCAGACTTGGCTCCTGGACTATTTTGCATAGCGGCATGCAAAATACCGCCCTCTTGAGGATGAAACGATTGACGGCAGCATCTTCCTCACCCGTCCTGCCTGCAACACGCCGCCTGGAGCGCCTGCCGGCTGCCGTTGCTGTCTATTCGATCCTGACGATCCTCATCCTGGCAGGTCTCAACCTGCCGGGTGCGCGTGACTATGTCGGTGTCGACAATGACGACGTGATGCGCCTTGTCCAGGTGCGCGATTTCCTCGGCGGCCAATCCTGGTTCGACCTGATGCAATACCGCCTCGGGCTGCCGGGCGGCACGCTGATGCATTGGTCGCGGATCATCGATCTGCCGATCGCGGCGCTGATCAAGGTGTTTTCCCTGATACTGCCAAGCGAGCGTGCCGAGGCTCTGGCGCTGTTGGTCTGGCCATTTTTCCTCGTCATTCCGCTGATGACGGCGATTGCCGTTGCGGCGCGCAGGATCGGCGATAGGGTAGTCATGCATATCGCCCTGATGCTGGCGGCCGTCTTTGTCGTCACGGCAAACCGCTTCCTTCCGGGCGCGATCGATCACCACAATGTCCAGCTGGTCCTGGTTGCCACCATCGCCGCCTGCCTGCTGGATCCCGCCCGCCGGGCGGGGAGCTTTGCTTTGGCCGGTTTTGCCTCAGCCCTGGCAATCGCCATCGGCGCCGAGACCACCCCGCTGGTTGCCGTGGTCTGTATCGTGGTGGCGCTGCTGTGGGCACTGGAAGGAACACGGAGCCGCACAGCCGCAAGGGCGTTTTCGCTGTCGCTTCTGCTGTCGATCTCGGCGCTGTTTCTGGCCACGGTGCCATCTGAACATTATCGTCTCGTCACCTGCGACAGCCTGTCGATTGGCTACTATGCGATCATTGCCGCTGGCGCCGCGGCGCTGTTCGTCGCAACCTTCCTGCCCGACCGCCTTGGCTTGGCCGGGCGGAGCGCAGCGCTGGTGATCATTGGTGCGCTGGTGCTGCTCTCGGCACTTGCCGTCGCGCCGCAATGCCTGCAGAATCCGCTGAACGAACTGGATCCGTTGCTGCAGACAATGTGGCTTGACGGCGTGCTGGAGGCCCAGTCCTTCTGGCGCTGGCTGGAGGTCGAACCTGCGAGCTTCGGCGGCTTCTACGCCGTGCCGGTCTTTGCCCTCGCTGTCTGCCTATTCCGGGTGATCCGCGGCGATGATGTGCGCAGCCATGCCATTCTCTTTGGCTTGCTGCTGATCAGCTTTGTCATTGCGCTGATCCAGGTGCGCGGCGCCGCATTTGCAAACCTGCTCGCGATTTTGCCGGTGGCGCTCCTGATTGCCGACCTTCGGCGCAATTCCAATGCCGAGCCGGACAATATCGGCGCCGGCTTCTTCTTCGTTGTCGTGACGCTTCTTTCGGTGCCCAGCGTCTGGATCCTGAGCGGCGTCTTCATCGTCGAGGGAACGATGGGCATCTCCAACCGGATGCGGTCGCTGGTTGCAGCGGGGCCAGCGAGTGGCACTGATGCCGGAGCCGCATGCGAGACTTTGCAGTCCCTGGCGCAGTTGAATGACCTGCCGGCGGGCACGGTGGTGGCGCCGTCGGACTATGGCGCGGACATTCTGCGGATTACCCCGCACCGCGTGCTGAGCGGCCCCTATCATCGCAACCAGGGTGGCATGCTGACCGAGCTGCATATCGGCCTTGCCGAACCTGCCGAGGCGGCCGCCTTCCTGCGCGGTTCGGAATCGACGATCATCGCCTTTTGCCCGACCAATATTCAGACCGAGAAAATCGCAAAGATGAAGCCGGACGGGCTTTATGCGGCACTCGAAGCGGGCCGGATTCCCGACTATCTGCAGCCACTGCCGCAGGATCCGCAGTCCGGACTGACGATCTACCGGGTCGTTCTGCCCTGATCGCGAAATCGACTGCCAAGGTGCCAAGATCGGTAGACGCACAGGAAATCTGCGCGAGACAGGCGTGTCGAGGCTGATCTTCCAGCACTTTTGCGATAGTCAGGACGCATGAGCAATTTCTTCGCTGACGATTCGCCGAGCAACCTGACCGAGTTCACCGTTTCGGAACTTTCGGGCTCGATCAAGCGCACGGTCGAGACCGCCTTCGAGCATGTGAGGGTGCGCGGCGAGATCTCCGGCTTTCGCGGTCAGCATTCGTCCGGCCATGCCTATTTCTCGCTGAAGGACGACAAGTCGCGCATTGATGCGGTGATCTGGAAAGGCTCGTTTGCCAAGCTGAAATACCGCCCGGAAGAGGGCATGGAGGTGATCGCCACCGGCCGCATCACCACATTCCCCGGCTCGTCGAAGTACCAGATCGTCATCGAGCAGATGGAGCCGGCCGGTGCCGGCGCGCTGATGGCGCTGATCGAGGAACGCAAGCGGCGCTTTACCGCCGAAGGGCTTTTCGATCCGGCGACAAAACAATTGCTGCCCTACATGCCCAAGGTGATCGGCGTGATCACCTCGCCGACCGGCGCCGTCATCCGCGATATCCTCCACCGCATTTCCGACCGCTTCCCGGTCCATGTCATCGTCTGGCCAGTCAAGGTCCAGGGCGAGGGCTCCGGCGACGAGGTCGCCAATGCCATCAACGGCTTCAACGCGATCGAGCCGGGCGGGCCGGTCGAGCGGCCGGACGTGCTGATCGTCGCGCGTGGCGGCGGCAGCCTGGAAGATCTGTGGAGTTTCAATGATGAGGCCGTCGTTCGGGCCGCTGCCGGAAGCGACATCCCGCTGATCTCGGCGGTCGGCCACGAGACCGACTGGACCTTGATCGACTATGCGGCGGATGTGCGCGCGCCGACCCCGACCGGGGCGGCCGAAATGGCCGTGCCGGTGAAAGCCGATTTGGAAGCCCAGGTCGCGACGCTTGCTGCCCGGCTCTCCGGCGCAATCAACCGCCAGATGGACTACCGCCGCCAGGGCCTTCGCGCGCTGGCCCGTGCCCTGCCGTCGCTCGACCAGTTGCTGGCGCTGCCGCGCCGCCGCTTCGACGAGGCGGCGGGCGGTCTCGGCCGCAGTCTCGAGCTCAACACGATGAACAAGCGCCGCAGCTTCGAGCGCGCCTCGGCCAGGCTTTCGCCCGATATGCTGGCTCGCCGCCTTGTCGAGCACCGGCAGAGGCTGGGCGAGCAGGCGACCCGTGCCGAACGTGTGATCGAACGGCTGATCGAGCGCAACAAGGCGCGACTGGGGCGCTTCGATGCGACGCTGACAGCCGTGCCTTCCCGGCTTCAGGGCCTGATCGCACGGTCGAAGGATCGGCTGGAAAGCCTCGGGCGGCGGGCCGACAGCGCCGTGATTCACGATCTGCGCCGGGCGCGCTCGCTGGTGGTCGCACAGGATCGGGTTCTGCAGTCGTTGTCCTACAAGAACGTGCTCCAGCGCGGTTATGCAGTCATACGTGATGAGAGCGACCGCCCGATCTCGCGGGCAGCAGCGCTCGGTGCATCCCAGCCCGTCGCGATCGAGTTTGCCGATGGCCGCATTGCGGCGGTCATTGGGGAGGGCGTGGCGTCGCCTGGCGGCGCAGATCCGCAGCCCTCGTCTTCCAAGCCACAGCCCGCCGCGAAACCGGCGCGCAAACCCGAGCCTCCTGCCGGCCAGGGCAGCCTGTTCTGATGGCCGCCCGGCACTTCCTCGTCGTGCTGGCACATCCGCTGTCCGACAGTTTCGCGTCCTCCCTGGCGCGCACAGTCAGGGATACGCTGGAAACAAGGGGACATGTGGTCGATCTTCTCGATCTCTATGGCGAGGATTTCGATCCCCGCCTGACTGCCGCTGAGCGGGCGAGCTACATGACAGGGTCATATGACGCCTCCGCCGTCGCGCCCATCGTTGCGCGGTTGCAGGCGGCCGACGGCATTGTCCTGGTCTTCCCGCAATGGTGGTTCAATCTGCCGGCGATCATGAAGGGCTTCATCGACCGGATCTTTGTGCCGGGTGTTGCCTTTGATCACGATGCGGATGGTGGCCGGCTGGTGCCGCGCCTGACCAATATCCGCACATTCTGGGTCGTCACCACCACCGGGTCTCCCTGGTGGATCGTTATGCTCTACATGGGCAACCCGGTGAAGCGGATCCTCAAGCGCGGGGTTGCCGCCTTTTGTGGCAGAAGGCTCGATTTCCGCATGCTGTCGCTGCATGGCATGGATACGGTCACCGTTGAAAAACGCCGCCGTTTCATTGATAAAGTAGGACGAAGCTTCGGCCGGCTTTGATGCATTCATGTGCGTCTTATGGTTGTATTTCAAGCGCTAGAAAAATGGAAAATTCGTCGAAAACGTCGGAATTTCAGACTTCTGTCGCGTCTCGCAAGGGAGAAAGAGAAAAACCAATGGTTGACATTCTTTAGGAAAGTCTCTATCTGTCAATCATCGATATTTGCTTGCTGAGCTTTGGTTACCGCGCATTTAGCAACCGCGCCCTGAACGAACCTTCCTTTCAAAAATCGTTATCATCATCCGCAGCGCTCACGCGTTGCGGTCACTTATACGCTATGAAAGGGTTCATCATGACCACTGGCACAGTAAAATGGTTTAACTCCACCAAGGGCTTCGGCTTCATCCAGCCTGACAACGGCGGCCCGGACGCATTCGTCCACATTTCGGCTGTCGAACGCGCTGGCATGCGCGAAATCGTTGAAGGCCAGAAGATCGGCTACGACATGGAGCGCGACAACAAGTCGGGCAAGATGTCGGCCTGCAACCTTCAGGCTGCTTAATTCGGTATATGCTTTCCCTTGACCACGGATGTACTGGCACTGTTGAGAGCAAGAACCACCCGAGGTCAGGCACATTGCCTGGCCTTTTTTATTGCCGCTCGCCGACCCGAGCACCCCAGAGGAGGACGAGCATGACAGAAAACTTCAGCAAACCGCGTCAACAGGCAGAGATCGCCTTTGGCAAGACCCAGTCGCAGTTCTTCGCCCGCGAACGGGCCTTTGAAGAACTGGACACAATCGTGGTAGCGCGCGAAGAAAAGACCCTGAGGCTGCGCGAGGCCCGTCTTGCCAAGGAATTGCAAGACAGCAACAAACCGGCCGCAAGCCCCGTTACGAAACGTGCCAGAAAGGCCTGACATAGCCGGCATGGCATTCCAACTGGAATAGACAATTGAGAAATATAAAGAATACAGAACTTTCCGACCGTCGCAGCACTGCTGCCGATGCAAAGGCGGCTCTCCTTCAGGCCTACCGCGCCGCCAAGGAGGCTGCACAGCCGACCTTCGAAGCCAAGCAGGCTGAGCGCATGGCCGTCGCCGAAGCCCGCGAAGCGCGCCGCGCTGAACGCGAGCGGTTGAAGAACGAAGAACGCGACCGTCTGAAGGCCGAAGCCGCCGAGCGCGAAGCCGCCCTGGCCGCTGCAGCCAATGCCGAAGCAGAAGCACGCGAAGCAGCCGAAGCCAGCCGCATTTCCCGCGTCGTCGAAGACGAAGCCGCCCGCAAGGCCGAGCGTGACCGGCGTTATGCCAATCGCAAGGCAAGACAGTCCTGAGGCACGGCCCACGGGACGAGCTTTGATATCTCGCGATAGCGAAACTGTTCAAGGCCGGCGATTGCCGGCCTTTTCCGTATTCCGGTGCAGACGTAGACTTTTCCGTTCATCGGCAGGTCATCGGCCATTCATCGGATTGTGAGCGGCGCTGGCCTTACAAACCGGCAACGCAATTCCCATTTCAATCTGACTATGGCAGCAAAGCGTGGCAGATTGAGTCATGCACCTTGCGCGATGCCTCTGTTACGTCATGGAGAGTTGACTATGAAAATGATGAATTCTGCGGTTCTGGCCGGCCTCTTGGCTGCAGCGATCGGTGCTTCTCCGGCATTGGCCGAGCAATCCGAACTGTCCAGGATCCTGTTTGGCAGAAGCTTCAACGACAATGTCACCGCAGTTCAAGTCGGTCCGTCCTGGCGTGATACGGAGGGCACAGTGCCGTTTTTCGTGATGAATCCGCATCCGGTCCGCATCCGGGCGGCGCAGGCCGAGGTTGCTGCCGATGCCGGGCTGCGCGCTGCCCTTCAGGTGCGTGAGATCGCCGCGAAGAACGTGATCTGGGTGCAGACGGCCGCCAATGGCGGCAAGATCGTCTACTACCGCTGACGTCCGCAGGCACGACAGCAACAAGGCTGCCGGCGGACGATCCGCCGGCAATCCAGTTCCATGCTCAGGCCCATTCGCCCCTGCGCATGACCGGCACTTTCGAGCCGTCCGCGCTCACACCATCGATATCCACCTTGTCCGAGCCGATCATCCAGTCGATGTGGATGAGCGAGGCATTGCCGCCCTGTGCCTTGATCTGATCCTGGCTGAGCGAGGCACCATCAAGGAAACATTTCGAATAGCACTGGCCGAGCGCGATATGGCACGAGGCATTTTCGTCGAACAGCGTGTTGTAGAACAGGATGCCGGATGCCGAGATCGGTGACGAATGCGGCACCAGCGCTACTTCGCCAAGACGGCGAGCGCCCTCGTCGGTATCGAGCACCTTGAGCAGCACTTCCTCGCCCTTCGTCGCCTTGGCCTCGACAATCCGGCCCGCCTCGAAGCGCACCTGGATATTGTCGATCAGCGTTCCCTGGTGGCTGAGCGGCTTGGTTGAGGAGACATGGCCTTCCACCTTCAACGCATGCGGCGTGGTGAAGACCTCTTCCGTCGGGATGTTCGGATTGCAGGTGACGCCGTTCTTGGCAATGGACGCGCCGCCATGCCATTCGTGGCCATCGGCAAGGCCAACGGTCAGGTCGGTGCCGGGACCGGTGAAATGCAGGGCCGAGAAGCGCTCGCCGTTCAGCCAGGCGGAACGCTTGGCAAGCTCGCCATTATGTATTTTCCAGGCGGCGACCGGATCGGCCTGATCGACGCGCGAGGCAGCGAAGATCGCATCGGCCAGTTTGGCCACGGCAATCTCGACCGGTACATCCGGAAACACCAGCTTCGCCCAGGACGGATTGGGATAGGAGCAGATGTTCCAGTTGATGTCGAAATTCGAGATATATTCGAGTGCCGGCTTGTAGGCGATCGAATTGGCCTTGTTGGCCCGCGCCACCTTGGCCGGATCCTGACCCGACAACAGCATCGGATTGTCGCCGGCGACCGCCAGCCGCGCAGCACCATTGGCATAGGCCTTGGCCATGCCCTCGTACAGCCAGCCGGATGCCTTGTCGAAGCTCCCGTCCGAGCCGTGCTGGTAGCGAGAAAGCGTCGTTTCCTCGTCGGAATAGAAGGTGGTGACGATGCCGGCACCGGCCAGATAGGCATGTTTGGTGATATGACGCACCAGGGGGAGGGCTGCGATCGGCGCGGTGATCACCAGATCCTGGCCCGCCTGCAACTGCAGACCGACCTTGACGGCCACTTCGCCAAGCTTTTCGAGCTTGACCGGATCAACGGCGTGAGTGAAGTCGGGCGCTATTGTCATCGGGACCTGCCATTCTCTGTCATTGGGATAACATCAGACTTAGAGGGCATTGCGGCGAAAATGAAGCTCTGCAGTGTGAAAACCGACCGTGGCGCATCAAGCGACGATCGACGCCGCAATGGCGCCCAGCGTGTTCAAGGCATCCTTCGGATCGAGCCGCACCTGCAGCCCGCGCTGGCCGCCGTTGATGTACACGTAGCCCTCGCCGAGAGCTGCAATCTCGATCGCGGTCGGGACCTGCTTTTTCTGGCCGAAAGGGCTGATGCCGCCGACCACGAAGCCGGTGAGCTTTTCGGCCAGCGCCGGTTTCATCATCGCCGCCGACTTGCCGCCGAAGGCGGCAGCCAGCTTCTTCATGCTGACCTCCTTGTCGGAGGGGACGACGACGCAGACTGGCTTGCCGTCAAGCTCGGCCATCAGCGTTTTCAGCACGCGCGCCGGATCCTCGCCGAGCGCTTCTGCCGCCTGCATGCCGATCCGCTCGGCATGGGGGTCGTAGTCATAGGTGTGAACGGTGAAACTGACGCCGGCCTTGGTCAGCGCCTGGGTGGCACGGGTGGTCTTCGACATCGCTATTTCCCGAGTTCTGCCGCGTAGACCTCCGGCTTGAAGCCGATCAGCAGCTTGCCGTCCAGTTCCAGCCCCAGTTCCAGAACCGGCCGCTTGATCATCGACGGCTGTGCCAGCATCAGGTCGATCGCCTTGGCCCGGTCGAGATCCGCCTTGGCCTCGTCGGGCAGTTTCTTGAACGTTGTGCCGGCGCGGTTGAGAACCGTTTCCCATCCGGATTTTTCGGTCCAGGTTTCGAGGTGGCTGCGATCGATGCCTGATGTCTTGTAGTCGTGGAAAGCGTAGGTGACACCGTGATCGTCCAGCCATTGGCGGGCCTTCTTCATCGTGTCGCAGTTCTTGATGCCGTAAATTGTCGCGGTCATGGTCAATCCTCAAGGGCTCCCGCCTTGCGCAAGGTGCGGCTCGGCTGGTCACAGGCAATTTTCATCAGGTCGGCGCGGCGACGCACCAGCCGGTCGGAGATGCGCGTCACGATCAGGCCGGCCTGGGGCGCGAAGATTTCCACGCTGCCATCGGGCTGGCCCGGGCGGGTGACGATGGTCGCCAGCAGATCACCCTCGACAACCGGATCGCCGATATCGCGGTGGAAGAGCACGGTTCCGGCTTCAGGGCTGCGGATCATCTCGATATTGTCGAGCGGCACGGCGGGGCCGACGAAGGTCGGCAGTGGTGCATTTGCATCGACGACCACGCCACGGGCGGCAAGGAAGGCCAAGATCCCGTCCGCATCCTTGCGTGCCACATCGGGATAGACGTCGCGCAGGCCGCGCAATTCGAGAGTGACGGCAAGTTTGCCGGGCAGCGGGCTGCGTTTTTCGCCGGGGATTTCATATTTCCAGGCATGACCGACGGCTTCTTCGAAGGCGGAGCTTTCGCCATCGGAGAGGAAGACGGCATCCATGTCGAGTGCGGCGGCCAGATCGCTCGCTTCCGGCCAGAAGGCGTCGTCGATATAGGCATATTGCAGCGACTCGTCGTCACAATGCAGGTCGAGCACCAGTTCGGCACTGAGCGCCATATGCAGCAACTGGCGCTTCAACTGTTCCGTCGCCGGAAAGCGTGGCAGGTCTTCCACCAGGGTGTCACGGTCGCGCAGTGAGATCAGCGGGAAGTCGCGGTTGAAATTGGTGCGGGTGCCGAGTTCGAAGCGGCCCTGCAATTCGCCGAAATGCGATTGTGAAGCGCCAATCGGATTGGCCTGCGGCACAATGACGATCGTGCCAGCGATCCGGCCGTGAGCTTCCGCCTCGCGCAGTGTCTGGCAGAGGAAATGCAGCACGGCCGTTCCGGGAAGTTCGTTGGCATGCAGGGCGGCCTGCATGTAGACGCTCGGGGCATCCGGCTTGCTGCCTTTGAAGCGGAAAACCGGCAGGCGCCATTCGAGACCCTGCGTATCGCCGGCAATGATGATTTCGGATACTTCCACGCTGTCCACTCCGCAAACTGTGCTGCCACGAGCTTTATGCGAACCCGGCCTGCCCATGCAAGCCGTTGTCAGGCCGAATGAAGCCGGCGACGCGCGCAAGTCGTGTGAAGGGAAAGTTGGCGCCGGATCCGCCCGTTCTGGGCAGATCTGCATGTCGATTGCTGCGGCTGGCGCAAGAATCGGGTTGAATTGCCGGACTAGGCGTTGGATCCTGACCCGGACGACAACGGAAGCGGCGACATGAGCCAGGCAAGATACCACCATTGCATCTTCGAGACGGCTGGCGGCTTCTGCGGCATCGCGTGGAGCGCGGACGGCATCATCCGCTTCCAGTTGCCGACCGATGAGGCGGCCGGAACCGAGCGGCTTCTGTTGCGGCGTCTGCCGGCATCCACGAGAGCGCAGGCGCCAAGTGCTTTTGCCGAGACGGTCGAAGCGGTGAAACGCTATTTTGCCGGAGACGCGGTCGATTTTTCCAGCGTGGCGCTCGATCTGGACAGCCAGGACGATTTGATGCGCGACATCTATGCCGCCGCCCGGAAGATCGGCTGGGGTCAGACGACGACCTATGGCGCGCTTGCCCGGACGCTGGGGCTTGGGCCGGAGGCAGCACGAGATGTCGGACAGGCCATGGCCAGAAACCCCGTGGCGCTGATCATTCCGTGTCACCGGGTGCTGGCCGCAGGCGGCAAGCTCGGCGGCTTTTCGGCGCCGGGCGGATCGCAGGCGAAAGCCCGGATGCTGGAGATTGAGGGCATGAAGCTTGCACCACCGGAGCCGGCGCAAGCTTCATTGAACTTCTAGGCTGCAGAGGTGACGATCATTCCCACTCGATCGTGCCGGGCGGCTTCGACGTGACGTCGTAGACCACGCGGTTGATGCCACGGACCTCGTTGATGATGCGGGTTGCCGCACGGCCGAGGAATTCCATGTCGTAGTGATAGAAGTCGGCGGTCATGCCGTCGACCGAGGTCACGGCGCGCAGCGCGCAGACGAATTCGTATGTGCGGCCGTCGCCCATGACGCCGACGGTCTGGACCGGCAGCAGCACGGCAAACGCCTGCCAGATCGCGTCATAGAGACCGGCCTTGCGGATCTCGTCGAGATAGATCGCATCGGCTTCGCGCAGGATGTCGAGCTTTTCGCGGGTAATGCCGCCCGGGCAGCGGATGGCAAGGCCCGGACCCGGGAAGGGATGACGGCCGATGAATGAGTCCGGCAGGCCGAGTTCGCGGCCGAGCACGCGGACCTCGTCCTTGAACAGTTCGCGCAAGGGTTCGACGAGCTGCATGTTCATGCGATCGGGCAGGCCGCCGACATTGTGGTGGCTCTTGATCGTCACCGACGGGCCGCCGGTGAAGGACACGCTTTCGATGACATCGGGATAGAGGGTGCCCTGGCCGAGGAAATCGGCGCCGCCGAGCTTCTTGGCTTCGTCCTCGAAGGTCTCGATGAACAGGCGGCCGATGATCTTGCGCTTGGTTTCCGGGTCGCTGACCCCTTCCAGCTCCCCGACGAACTTGTCGACGGCATCCACATGGATCAGGTGCAGGTTGTAGTGTTCCTTGAACATGGCAACCACGTCGGCTGCCTCGTTCTTGCGCATCAACCCGTGGTCGACCAGGATGCAGGTCAGCTGGTCGCCGACCGCTTCATGGATCAGAAGTGCGGCGACCGAGGAGTCCACGCCGCCGGACAGCGCGCAGATGACGCGCTTGGTCCCGACCTGGTCGCGGATCGCCTGCACCGCCTTGGCGCGGTAGGCATGCATCGTCCAGTCGCCCTTCAGACCGGCGACATTGTGCACGAAGTTCTGGATCAGCTTGGCGCCATCCGGCGTGTGCACGACTTCCGGGTGGAACTGCACGGCGTAGTATTTCTTCGCCTCGTTGGCGATGAAGGCAAACGGCGCGTTCGGCGAGGTTGCGACCACTTCGAAGCCTGGCGGGATCGCGGTGACGCGGTCGCCATGCGACATCCAGACCTGGTGACGCGAGCCGACGGACCAGAGGCCTTCGAACAGACCGCAATCCTTTTCGATTTCCAGGAAGGCGCGACCGAATTCGCGGTGATGGCCACCTTCAACCTTGCCGCCGAGCTGGGCGCAGATCGTCTGCTGGCCGTAGCAGATGCCGAAGACCGGAACGCCGCTGTCAAAGATCACGTCCGGCGTGCGCGGGCTGCCCTCGTCCAGCGTCGAAGCGGGGCTTCCCGACAGGATGACCGCTTTCGGCTTCAGCCGCTTGAAGCCTTCTTCCGAAGTCTGGAAGGGAACGATTTCGCAATAGACGCCGGATTCGCGAACGCGCCGCGCTATCAGCTGCGTCACCTGGCTGCCGAAATCGATGATGAGAACGCTGTCGGGATGTGCTGTCTGGGTCATGCCGAGCCTTTAAAGAAAAGCGGCCCGTCTTTCAACCGCAGAATGCCGGCTGCGCCTGAATTTTTGATGAGGGTTATCAGAACCAGAAGACGCCGTCTTCCAGCGCCGACTGCAGGCCATCGACGGCCAGCGCCAGCTTCTTGTCGATCAGATGCAGATACTGCGTCCAATCATCGATGTGATTGACGTCGTTGCGGCCGTCGGAAATGCCGCGCAGGCCGATCAGCGGCAGGTTGAAGGCATGGCAGGCGCGCATCACGGCAAAACTCTCCATGTCGACCATGTCGGCGTCGATCGCCTGATAGGCGGCACCCGAGACGACATTGGCGCCGGTCGACAGGCTGGCGGCCGGGATGCCGGGGATGCGCAATGGCAGGTCGACGGAGACAGGCAGGTCGAGAAACGGTGTCTTGCCCTTCTCGAAGCCAAAGGCCGAGGCATCCATGTCGCGGTAGGAGACAGCGGACACCTGATAGACTTCGGCCTGCGTCAGCTTTGCCGAACCGGCGGAGCCAAGCGATACGACGAGGTCGGGCAGGTCTGCTGCGTGCTCGAGACGGGTCAGTTCGCGGGTCAGCACCACGGCCGCCTCGACAGGACCGACGCCGGTCATCAGCGGCGTGATCCGGGTGCGCAGGAAGACGCCATACTCGGCGTCGGCAGCC